>ERZ780149.1688-NODE-1688-length-22901-cov-4.244726_pt1 | contig 22901 bp, 30 predicted proteins | sample MGYA00511367_ERZ780149 | MGnify/ENA primary metagenome ERZ780149 (study PRJEB29588, sample SAMEA2153852) | human gut metagenome | biome: human gut; feature: human-associated habitat; material: faeces | place: Denmark | collected 2008/2010 ... | reverse complement strand
ATACATAATACCGCTGAGTATTCCAGATACTTCGGTTCCGCCTTTCATTACTACATAAGTATCTTCAGTCCATACCGTTACTCCCATTGCTACAAATGAACTTATTTTCTACATAGTACTTTTAGGAATTTTTATAGTCATATCCCTAAATTCAAACCCCCCTGCTGCCACTGCACTGCTATGGCTGGGTTCACAATCACATACCTCTGAATAGAATACCCCTCCATCATAAGCCTATAACTAAAAAATTCCTTTATACTTGTTATTCCACTATGCCTATTCATTTTTATAGGAAAGAGTATCAGAAGAATTAGTAGCATTACTCAGATATATCTGAAGATACTATATCTTATATATATAGTAGTCGCTTATAATATCATCATCTATAACAAAATCTTCATTATCATATTTAGTCAATTTAGAAGTGTCAAATACACCCTAATCTATTAGCCATTTCTTTGTAGAAAACCAATAGGAAGCTTTAGAAGCATCCTAGTCTGCTTTCTAAAGGGCCTATTTCTAAGTTAAATACTATTTAGACATATTTTATTTTCTAGGATTTCTATACGATTCTTCATCTACTATATAGTCTAACACAATTCTTGAATTGCCTTGATAGCTAATACTCCAAATCTATCATATTCTACCCATTTAGTGTCATGTTTATCGTTTCTACTATGTACCATGGTAGCAAATATTCCTCCCAATTCTAGAAGTTTATTAGCATCTATACCAAAAGTATATTTTACTTGGCTTTCATCTGGATGCTCCCAGATATATTTAATAACATTAAGGTCATTTATCTTGCTAAGAATATTACCAACATTCTATACTTCCCTTTTGAATCTCATATCAGAGCCTGAATTACCAGCACCTGACTTAAAGTCCTGATATGCTGTCCAGCTATTACTCTTATTAACCAAAGCTAAGTCATCTTCCACAATTGTTGAAACCTCCAACATGCCCTTCTCTCCAAATCTAGCAAGAGAACCTAGGTTACCAGCATCCTTATCTTCGTAGGCTAACTCTGCCAATGCAGAATTCATACTGACTAACCCATTCTTTGAGGTACTTACTACACTATAAGTAGTATTCTACCAAGGAACATACACTGAAAGTATCTTATTATCATCTTTTCCTGCACTACCTGATGGATAAGCACGCTGGACAGGATATATTCTGTTCTGTGGACCAAAAGTAGTAGCAGCAACATTAGATATTGTTCTAATCTCAGTGCTGGATACCTTTACACCACCTAGTGTAGTAGGTGTTGCCTTCCCTAGGGAGAAAACTGTTCCTGATAAACTAAGTCCAGCTCCTGCTGAGTAAGTTGTGTTATTGTCAGTCCAAGGGACATTGACATACATCTGATTTGAGGAATTAAGCTCAACAGGATAATTCTTGCCACTCTCAGGATAACCTATTTTCACTAGTCCTAATGTAGAAGATGTAGCCTAGCTATAAGTTGTATTAGTAGAACTTATAACAACAGTTCCAGAAGTTGTTGCAAACTATACATTAGACCCCGGTCTTATATCAATTGTCTTTCTAGAACTTCCGTCGAAGGTATATAGGTTAGTTCCCTCTGTAGTCCCTGAATTAAATTTTAAAACCAATCTATTTGCCACCTTTCCAGAATTAGCAGCATCAATACTTCTATATTGTACTTCCGTACAACCACTTGGAAGACTATCAAGATTTTGTCCTTTTGGTTCATAAATCAATCCTGAACCCCCCTTCTAGACTATGCCATACTATCCACTATTCCAAGCTCCGCATTCTAGATATACATCATAATAGTTATATCCAGAAGTCACCTAAGTTCTTTTATACCAGATTCTTTTACTACTCCAATTATTCGACCACGGTTCTTTGGTTATATAAATATCATCTCCATCTCCATACGGATGTTCAGGAGTTCTTATATCTACCCATAATCTTATTCTTCCATGCCTAGCCTTAATTTCAATATCAGCCATAGCTGTAGAATGACCAGAAGAATTTGCTATTCTAAATAAATAGACGTAATTATAAGGAGTGGTGCCAGAGGTGTATATGGTATTAGGCTAAGTTAATGGTACGTACTTACTTAAATCAGTGGCATTAGCAAGGTTACTTAATGCTTTATGTCCTCCCCCTCCAAGCAACACATAACTGTCACTTGATCCATTTTTCATGTATCCATCTGATAGAGCTTTCCCAACTACATGTAACTTCTAAGATGGAGAAGAAGTTCCTATTCCAAAATTTCCAGAGTTTTCAATAACAGCCTTCAAACTGCCCTTAGAATAGAAAGCGATTCCGTGGTTTGGGGACTTTATATCAACATATTTATCATCCTTAGACTGTATAACTGAGACATTAAGGATATTACCATTCACGGTGATATTTCCAGTGACATTCTGGGTTCCATCAAAAGGTTGTCCCCATAGTGTTCTCGAAGTAGTTAGTTTATCTGCTGACAACGCCTTAGTTGCAGAATCAGCATTACCTACGAATCCTCCTGCAGCATACAGTTTAAACGTAGAAGGATTGAACCATAATTTATCATGAGACTTGTAAAGAGTTCCGTTAAATCCTGAGTTTGTGTTATTCTGATTGCTCCAAACTATAGGGTAATTTATATTATTTCCTGTATGCTGAGTTATATATGGACCACCTTGTGAGTATATGTATAAACTAGTACTATAGCCTGCGGTATATGTTACATTTTCTGGAGCATCAGCCTATGCTATGCCCGTAAAATACTCAAATTTCTAAGCATGTATATAACCTAACAGCACAAAGTTGGGTTTTCCTGCAGTCTTCACATTATCGAACCATATTGTATAAGTATTTGCTGCTTCCTTGGTAATTAATAAACTGCTAGCTCTATTTCCCCTGGCGTATAGACATTCTACTACCTCTAAATTTTCTGTATTGTAGTTCCAGCCTATAATATACTCTCCTCCTTCTCCACATACAGCATTAGACGAAGTATAGATAGATAATCTCATCCATCCTTTTTCCTATTCTCTGGTGAATTTTAATACTTTTGAATATCTCTAATATCCACCATTCCATCTCCTAATATAGTTAGACCCATCTAATCCGTCCAGTAAATCTGCATCCAACCCACTTCCGGCACCATCATTTCCACTATCCCACACTTTCCGTCCCTTCCAAGTAAGATTGGAAGTAGTTAGATATAAAATATGCTCTGTGTTGGTTTTATCAGTTAATACTATACCTCCCTAATTCTCAGCATTTGACTAAAATAGAGCTACCTTATCGGTCCTACCTCCCCCCTGGGCGATTGCTCTACTCCTTGTTACTACATTTCCTCCGGCTTCAAAGGTTCCTACAATGTTTAGATTTCCGTTTCTAACGTTTAACCACATTGCATGTTTTCCCTTAGCTACAGTACAATTTTCTATCGTAGGATACCATCCTACTCCATACCATGATCCCATTCTTAGATTAGCCTTATCCTAGGATGCCCCATCCTATCCAACGTGAATCTTTATAGTTGTACCTATATTATCAGCACCTTCAATATTAGTAGAGTTAAATCCGATTCCTGCAGCGCCATTGAATTTTAGTGGTCCCGTCATAGTATCTCCAGTAACGTTGACAAACCTACTATTTAAAGATGACATATCCCCATAAGAAGTACTTATTGTAATATTAGCTCCCCCATTAGTAAAAACTGATCCAGTTACTGCACCAGTAAGAGATATAGTTCTAGTAGACCCCCATATTGCTGTAGTTATATTTTGAGTCCCATCAAATGCTGTCCCATTTATAGTCCTGGCTGTCTGTAACTTAGTAGAAGTTGCAGAATTGTTACGTATACCTATATATTTAAGATCGGCATATTCATCAGAAGGAAGAGACTAAGCCGTCGTAAAATCACTACTGTAAAAGTTTCCATTGTTCGCAAGTTCAACAGTAGTTCTATTAGTTTTAGAAAGTACAATGTAATTATAAACACCATACCGAACATTGACATTACACCATAGCTAACACAATCCAGAAGATACATTGTAGTATAATCTGAATCTATCCGGGGGAAGATTCCCTACAATCCCTGATAGTGAAACGTTCATACTTCTAGCATCTTCGGACTTATTAAGCCTTGCTCTTATTCCAATTATTCCCCACTGTTGCATGTAAACAGAGTGTACATACAAGGTAATATCCACATCATTATAATTGGAAGTAACAGTAGTGTCCCACATTTTTCCCCAATAGGAAGATAAACCCTAAACTCCACATGTAATAGATCCACTCTTTATAATATCTACTAATTGCCAATCATCTAATAAATCGGCATTTAGATTTTGCACACATTTATTACTATTGATTATAAATGGAGGCTTTGTAGTGTCTACTGTAGATTTTATCTACTAACTAAATGTTTTAGACCCAGATATTGTCTGCGCAGTATCTAACGTTACGAATTTTTCACCTAATACAGTATAAAACTAAGCCTTAGATACTCTTCTAATATAATTATCAGAAGTATTCCTAACATAGATAGAACCTATACTGGATATGGCCTCATCTGAAATATTTGATTGGTAATATGTTGCAAATACATGCTAGTTAGCATTTCTCTATACTATATTGTTTGCAATACTTTCGGAAGAATAACCAACATCTGCTCCATTAGTAACTAATAATCTACTTCCGTTACCCTTATATTCTGTTCCTATTAGCTTTGCATATCCATCTTTTACCTTAATCATATTATTTTCTTAAATTTAAATGTAACCTTAGCTTCCTTTGTAAAATCTTTGCTAGACGATATTTGCAACTTCATCCCAGAAGTACCCCCTGATAACTATATAGTTCGAAGATAAATAACATTACCATAAGCATGTCCAACTCTGTGGAGTATAATCTCATCTTCCTCGGAATCATTAGTATTTCCACTGTACCAACTCATCACTCCGGAAGAGAAGATATTCCACATTCCATTATCAGAGCTATTAATAGTTACCTAAACTATGTAAGTTCCATCCTATAATGAATTTCCCTAGATCCCAGTATCCATCCACTTCTATGTAATAGTTAGATTCTTTTCTATTGTAATTAAGTTTGATAAGTCAGTCACAAAACCACTATCATTTATTAAATGGCTAGTTTTGGTTGGAACTTTAATAGTCTTAGCTTGAGTTCCATTATAGTTATTACTTGTAAATGCTCCTTCTGTAAATGTGAGAGTTTGTAAGCTAGTTAAGGGAGTCACAGAAGTTCCATTAATAGTGATCTTACCATCCTTTATAAAAGTATTTATCGAACTTAACATAGTTACCCAATCTCTCCCTGCCCAATCTTCTGTATTTCCAGAAGTTCTTATCCACATCTCTGGAGTAGTTGAATTTGATATTCCTATCTGCGAAGCCCAATTAGAGTTATCCCAATGAAAATGAAGGATATAACTGTTCTAAGCAGGCTTTCCCTCTGTCATACTAGATGTGGCTATATAGTATTCCATGCAGTTAAGCAAATTAGTATTTGAAATATTAGCCGAGGTTGGCCTGTTGCGGTAATTATGTAATTTATTAGCAATATCTGAAGCCTTTGAATAAGCGACCTACAATTTTCTATTTTGTCCAGCTACTGTAATAGACAGCTAATTGTTATCATTAGATAATAAACTAAATATGGAACTTCCAGTACAAGCAACTGGTTTTCCCCCAGAAAAATAAACTGGAAGAGCCGCTGACCCAGCACTAGTAGTTAAAGCAGTAGCTGTATCTGCATTTCCCTATAACTTTCCTATAAACATCGGAGCTTGTACATTCAGTACAGATTTTAGCATCGTATTATTTAAAGTTACATAATCACCATTTTTACTACTTCTCCATATAAACTCCTCTGATCCATCATCCCCTACTTCAAAAACTAGCTTACCCATGTTACTAGATGTAACAGCATAGTATATACTAGCAAAGTCTGAACCTCCAGACCAATGCAATTTGGCACTTTTAAATGGATATTTATCAGAAGTAATTGCTACATCCTAGAAAACAAGATCTCCAGACATTGTATCTCCTGTTTTATTTACTTTTTTAGCTAATTGCTAAACTATACCTCCAGCTACACTTCCATCCTATAAATAATCAGCTATTTCTTTCAAAGTATCCAGAGTTTCTGGAGCACCATTTACAAGATTAGCTATAGCTACTCTCACAAATGCTGTGGTTGCTACTTTGGTAGAATTATCTGTTTGCTACTATGTCGTAGCAGTGGTATTAGAAGCTATAGTTCCCTGTAACTATCCTTTAAATATATTAGCTACTAATGTTCCGCTTTTTGGATTCGCATACAGAGAAGTAGTAACGTGAACCTAGTTTATAACAGAATTTGCGAGGTCACTAGTATTCTTAGCATCAGTATATCCTAGCACCAGTGGTTTCATAGTATCAGAGGTAGAGGATGTTTGTTTTACCTCTCCATCAACATACCATCTTTTCCAAGCTCCCCAAGTAGAGCTGTTATATATTCTAAGCCAAACTTCTCCTGAAGTCCTAATAATTTTCTAATATCTATATCCGTCAGCATTTCTTCCCACATATAATTCAGAACCCTCGTTAAATTTGTCAGGGCCGTTTTCATTGTTTGAAGATCCTGCTATATAATACCAACGGCCTTCTGTTCTTAAGGTATCTAAATCAGTGTTATTTAAGCTCTAGTATCTGTATTGAGACTCTGGAATAATCCATTTTCCATCCTCTCTAAGGTATCTACTATTAGACTCCTAATAGTCAGGAGCAGGCACCAATCCGTTATAACCTCCTCCCTAACTGGAAGTGTTTTTCTTGAATACTTGATAGATAGTGTCTGTTCCTTTAAATTGAACACCCCTAGCATAAATACATTTACCAGGTAGGTCAAAGAGTATATCATTATCGGAAGGTGCCTATGATAAGGCACTTTCTGATAACGGATTGTACGCTACATTCATAAATTATGCAAATTCGTATTCTTCACTACTGATATTATACCAACATAGCTCGTAACTAATATTAGTTATTCCATCTTGTTCAGTATCTAATTTTAATGCAACACTTCCAGATGGAACGAAATTTAAAACATCATTTCCAATGGAAGTTCCTCCTATTGTAACATCTCTCCATGTGGAAGAGATAGTTACTGTGCCATTTGCTCCACTAGCTACTGTAGTACGCCCTCCTCCTACAAGATTTAATGCACCAGTACTAGTACCAGTTCCTAATATTTGAGTGCCATTTACTTTTATTGCTCTCCACGTATCAGAAAACGCGGTGGCCGGTAAAGCATACCAATCATATGCCCCATCTTGTAGTTTAGATAGTACCCATGATCCTGCCTTTAAAGCACCGGTTCCAACAGCATCAAACTTGGGAACTAGACCGTCATTAGTACTTGTAGCTAGTCCGTATGTAGTATTTACCCAAGGTACTTCTACATAAGCCTACTAATTTTCCAACTACACTGCATACTTTTTGGCAGTCTATGTAAATCCTGTCTTTATACCTCCTACTAGAGAATCTGTAGCTGTTCCTATACTTATGGAAATTTGATCTGCGTTTGAAGAAGGACTATGTCTAACTACTATAGATCCTATTCCAGCAATTCGAAATTTTCCAGCAACTGTCTAAGCACTGTTTGCAGTCTATATTAAATTGATAAAGGGATTTAATGTATCTTTTGTGTTAGCAGTCGTGCTAGTTGCAGAGTCAGTAATGATAGAAGTATATGATTTATTTTCACTAGCAGCTCCTGGCATGAATCCAAGTGCGTTAACAATATTCTACTAGCTTAAGTATATTTTTCCAGTAGAATCTATACTAATAGTGGGACTATCTCCATTATCTATCATGACGCCTCCCACGGTACTAGTAGTAGCTAGCAGTAGGTTTATTGTTCTATTTACTTTTCCATTAAAAGTGCCACCTTCCATGGATAATCCTCTTCCTACTGATAATTCGTGGCCAACCTAGGCTGCAGATCCTAGTATGTTTATATTCCAATTACCACTGGCTGTAGCTGTCTTTGTTGTTCCTCCAACTGTGATGGATATTGTCCCAGTATTGGAAAGTGATAAATTTGTGAATAAACTTTTTTTCACAGAATCTGTTATGTTGCCTGCTGTTATAGAACTCTAATTTGCCCACACCGGAGCCTTACTTCCTCCAGCGGATAATAAAACCTAATCTTTGGCTCCAGCGGTGGTAGGAGCGTATATGTTGAACACATTTGTACTACTACTATATGTAGGTATAGCGGTGTTATTTACGTGATTGATTACCTAACCATTAATGTTAGTCTAAATGGCAGTCCAATACTTAGAAGAATTAACATTATTATCTCCTTCCGCAGGACCCTCTATGATAGCAGACAATAAGTCCCCTACCTCACATTTATGCCCAGCGTAATCTCCCCCCTTTATTATCCTGTAAGTATCGCCTACTTTACATTTCTAAGGAAAGTTATTAGTAGTTCCTTCTTTAGTAACAGTAATGTATCCTCCAGTATCTGTTATCTCTATAGTGCCTTTATATACTAGAGCGTCGTTTGCAGCTATTATCTAAGTTATTCTCTCTTCTACCTATTGAGAATTAAATATTGTTTCTTCTCCTATATCTTCTGGGGATTTAACCATAGGAAGGTCAGCTGTAGTTATAGCCAACCATTTATTATTGCCCCTTAGAAACTCCTTCTGAGATCCAGTAGATCCAGAAACTAATCCCTTCTTGCCTGCTCCAAATAAGGGAGTATAATCTACCCCATGAGAAATTATATGACCGTCCTTCGTGAAAAACAGTTTAACATAGTTCCCAGAAGTAGCCTCTGGCAAAGACAGATTACCTTCTACCTCCGAATAGAGGTTTGCAAAATTAAGTAGTGCCATTATATATTGTTCCATTTTAGTGTTATATTGTTCTTATCATCTAATTCAAAATCGTCCCCCATAAGTAGCCTCTGGCTATTACCTCCATTATACTGTAAATGTTCATCATTATTTACTACAACTATTAGGGATCCCTAAGGAACCACTTCTATAATATGACCTCTATTATCATATTTAATTTGTACAGGAACAGGAGAATCATTAGCTTGTATAGAATTAGAATGAATTAGAACAACGTTCTTGTCCTACTTTATAGCCTACAATCCAGACCCAGCAGGAGTTATAATGTTTTCTAACTTCTTATCTAATACTTTATCTAAGGTTAGAACCTCTGTTTGATCCTTTACTAAGACTGCTTCGGCAATAGTCTATGGAACAAACACCTAACCACCCTATTTAAGCTATTTAATAGTCAGTTCCATATTATCCTCCTATTATCTAATCCTAATTATCATTTGTTACCATATTATCGTATAGGTTTGAGGGAATAGTATAATTAACTACTACCGTTGTTCCAGTGGATGTTTCGACATTTTCCGCAGTAATAGTCACTGCTAGCTTTGTATCAATTTGCTAGATCTTCTATTCAAAGACTTCTGTAGTTACATATCCAGATAAGTCTACATCTGTTTGAATTTCCCCTATTTTTTCCCAAATATATACCCCCTAGGTAGTTTCGTATACACATAAATATTCAGAAAATATATTCTAGGATACTGGAGAAGAGTTTGGGACCAAATATATAGTATTAAGGCAATCTTTGGAGGCTGTAGGAAGGGAGGTAACTATTTTATACAATTCTACATTATTAGTAGCACTAATAACTCCTTCCGGAGAAATGGTAATACCAACTCCTGCTGTAAGTTTGTCTTGCTTTTTTTCTAGTGCAGTGTTAATTTCTTCAACAACTTCTTCCAGGGAAGCTATATCGCCAGAATTAGTGCCTATAACTCCTAGTGTAGTTCTTAATACTTTATCAAGTGTTGTTATTCCTAACGAAGAAAGTCCAGGAACATTAGAGGTATTTACAACTACCGCCTCTGCTAAAGTAATGGGGACAAATTCAGTGTTTGATTGAAATAATCTCTTTATTTGTGTTGTGCTCATAATTTAAATAAATCATTAGGGATTTGGTAATCTATATGAGATTTCAATGTTGAATTTACAAAATCTAAGTTAGCTACTATATTCTAAACTTCCTCTTTGGTGACAAAATTATTGTCTTCAACAATCTGTCCAACAATTTTGTCTATTTCTTCTTTACTATAAACCCCTAAGTTGGTTCTAGCTAGAGCCTTCTCAAATTCTGTTTTAAACTCTCCTAAATAGTTTTCTTTACATAAATGAGTCTTATATTTCGGTTTAGGACAATCAATGACAATCTAATTATCACACCCGAATCCTGTATCTACACTTTCTATAACGGAATCTGGATTCTTATGTTCTGGAATCTTGCATCCAATGTTAATTTCAGGAGGTGGAGGAATTGGCTTAGCGTCATGATCAAATCCCGCACTCATACTAGTTATTACAGAATCCCCCTCTATGAAATCAATGTTAATTTCAGGAGGTGGAGGAATTGGCTTAGCATCGTAGCCAAGCTTTATAGTATCAAGTAATGATTTAGAAGGAAGTAGCTAGGGCTTTTTATTCCCTAGCTTGTTCTTTTCTAAATTTTTATTCATTTAGTGTAATCTTATCTGGGTACCCAGAAGTATAGTCATATTTTATAATATCTTCAACTGTCCTAAGCTTTTTTATAGCTAATAAGTGCCGAGCTGTGTTTATATAACACTTTCCGGCATATATCTCTAGTTGAGCTAGAAATTCTTTTATTTTGTCTATTGATAATTTGACTATCTCGTCACCGAGAACCAAAGACATATTATCAGAACCATAACTAGCTAAACTTTGTAGCCCAACTCTAGTAGCTTTATCTAGCCAATATTCTTTATTATTATAATAAAATGAGTTAACATTGGGCGATTTATCATACTCTCTAATGACCGCTTCCAAAACTGGAAGCATCAGTTTGAAATAGCATGCTCCATCTTTCCGTTCAAATAACTCTTTCCAGACATCTAATGGAAGCCTTAACAACTCCTCATGAGAAAGTAAGGATTTTAAAGAATCGTCTTTATTAACTATATAATGACGATTGTTGTAACTTATTTGTATGAAATTACTATCCATTCTTAGAATAATTAAATTTAGTGAATGGTATTCCCCTGTGTTTAGTTAATCTCCAAGCGTTATTATATGGAACTGAATTCCAAAAGCTTGAGTCGTTATAATTACCACAAACCCATTCATTAGAATATACATAGCTTCCAGAACCTCCGTCATACTGCTAAACTCTTTGATAAGAGTAGTTGTCAGCATCTGACGAGTTAATAGAAGTAGTAATGTTATTTACTCCAGCATTATCTCCAGAACCTACTATATTAGACCATACAGATGGGAACTAGTTATTAGCTCTAGAATATGCAATCGAGAAAATTGGGGTTGTTAGAACCCCACCTCCATTGACCACTGAAGTATTAATAGGTTGTCTTACTATATCACCAGTATTGAAATTACTTCCAGAAACACTATAACCTCTATAGTAAATAATTCTAGAGAATTCAGCTACTGAAGGAGCATACCAGTTACCTTTCTTGTAAGCTGAATTTAGAGTTTCTCTCTCTTTTACGGATGGTTCATATACCTACATACTATAGAAGTATGGATACAATAAACAACTCATAATATCTGTTTCAGAAGCATTGTCCCATACTGTCTGAATAGCTTCGCATAAATTATTTAAGTCAGACTTAGATTCTATGTAGTATTCCCATGAATTACCACTTCCAGAGGAAGATTGCTTTCTGCTAATATAGGGCCTGCAAGCGGAGTTATCATATAAAACAGGAAGTAACTTACTATTTACATGATTAATATATAACTCAGTATCAGACTTACCGGCAAATGTTGTATTTACTTGTATATTATAGGTAGATACATTAATATTATTAATTAAGTTAGCAGTAGTAGTACCAGAAACAGTCTCATAGTTAGAAATAGACTTACTAGACAAATAGGCTTGTACCTAATATAGCTATCGTAATATCTATTCCGGAGAACCAGAATTTCCATCTGGGCTATATCCTGAGTAGTAAGACTTCTCCGCATCAGTATACTCCTTACCAATGATGTAAACTGTCCCAGACGTACTATCATTTTCATCCTTTGCATATACTAGACCAACTAGAGTCTTAGTATCATCAAATGAGCTAGTAAACGTACCATCTGCATATGCAAAGTCTCCAAGCTAAGGGGCTTTCCAAGCAAAACTTACTTCAACAGTTTTTCTAATAGGAGTTCCATTATTAGCAACCTTCATACTGATAGTTACTGTGGCTGTACTACCAGATTCCTTCTTTAGGGTAATAGCACCAGTCTAATCAATAGTAGCAATATCAGTTGATACCCCTGACATAGAGTAAGTAATATCTAAGTACCCATTTACTGATGGATTATAAGGATTAGTCCCAGATTTTATTTCAACATCATTACCAGAATCTACTGTAATATCAAATGGGTTTTGACGAATAATGGTTCCAGATTCTCCATTCTAGTAATATACAGAAACTTCCCTTGCACAACTAAAATCTAGAATTTCAGCACTTTGGAAATGGACTCTAATCTCAGAAGAAAGACTAGAAATATCTCCAAATGTATTAACTAATAACTGCTTTGTGGCAAAGCTAATAGCCTTCAACTAAGTATTTCCTGCAGTATTTACAACGTAAATATCTCCAGTTAGGTTACAAGTATTAGTAAGAATCATTTTCTTCAATGCTTCTTCAGTTATATATAAATTAGCATTTCTAATAGTTACTGATTCTAGTGCGTTACAATTAATTAACTATTCGCAGAAATTAGCTACATCAAAACTTCCCACATTGTTGCAATCAATGTATACCGTTTTCAAACTGTTTAATCCTTCAAAGATAACTCCAGTTAATCCTGGATTGTCATAAATTCTAAATGTTTCTATGGTGTCAGGAAGAACTATATCTTCTAATCTACCAGTCTGGGGAAATATTACATTTTTAACATTAGTATCAGACAAGTCTACCGTCTAAAGCTTTACAAACTAAGATAAATCTAACTCTTCGGGCAAAGAAACTTTCCTAAGAATTAAGCTTTCCAATACAGGGAAAGATGGTCTAAAAGAGCTTATGTTAAGTTCTGGGTAATTTTCTGGAAATAGATCTGGGTAGTCTTCTAGTTTATTATTATCTATTGTGAAATTTATCATTCTATCAAAAGACGAGCTTAATGTATTAATTCTTAGTCCTAAGATATCAAGTTTCTTATATAAATTGATAGAATAAAAACCCTGATTGATTGATGAGCTCTTATCCTCTATCTCAACTTCATAGGAAGTCCCTTCTTTGGCCAAATATTTAATCACATCGAAGTCAGACTCTTGAAATTCTCCAAGATTATTGACAGCATTAGAATACTAAAACAATGGATAGAAATCCTGGTACGGCTCAAATTTTATTTTCAACCTTAAATCATCACTACCACTACCTCCTGTGGTGTCGATAGTTTTCAATGAAACATTTCCTATCTAAGCCTATGCTTGAGTAGATAAGAACTTAAACCTCTTATCCATGAACTACTTCTCACATGACAGACATGATCCGTGGCTTTGTTCTATAGGCTCAATTTCATTGTTTCCATAGTTCTATAAAGTTCCAGTATTTAGTATAATTTGTGCATTCTCATAATATATTTTAGCTGTATGGTTATAAGCTACAGCGGGAAAAGTTTCTTGAACATTGAAGAATACCTTGTAGAAATAATTTCCAGTATTGTCAATTTCTCCATTGCTGTTAAAAGCAGTTAAAATCACGTTACGTAGATATGTATTTATCTCTTTCTCAAAACATTGATCAAACATATAAAAGAATATGTTGTTGTCATCTCCCCAATATTCCCTGTCCTCCTCTCTGTAGGAAGTTTCTAATAGATTATAAGGTTTATACTAAAGTCCATTATTATCAGTTACTAGTATAGAATCTAGGTCGTCACCTATAAATCTTACTAGGTAATCTCCTTTTTCTTCACTACTTAGTTTTCCTATAATCTAAAAATATGTATTCTTAGCTCTATTATCAGTTCCTGATACAAATCTAATAAACGCCTAATGAAAGGCAGCATCATTTATGTCTACATAATTTCCTAAGCCAGCCTTAAATTTACTTTTAATAGCATCTATAGCAACCTGAGGACCTAAACTACTAGTGGTTCCAGCAAGAGAATATAAATTCTAACTCCTCCATCCTGTAGCTAGATCGTATTCTACTCCGGCACACACCCAGGTACTATTAATATCGTCATACCGATACATATCTCCGGCTTTGTGTGAGGGATTTATAGTACAAGAGTTGCCTGTCACTGCATATTTCTTGTTTACACTCCAATCATCAGGGGTACTCTAGTTAGTTACAACTATATTATAATCATATTTGTAAACAAAGTCATAAAATTCCCTAAACTTTTTTAGAGATTCATGGACAGAATCAGCAAATTTAAAATAAGATCTTCCTTCTTCCTCAACTTCCTCGCATCCATAATCAATATCCCAAGCTCCAGCCTCTTTATATACTACAGATTCATCCTAAATCAACAAATTATCCCAAGGTCTTTCCTCAGAATCTTCGTAGTTAATAGTAGGATTGGCTGCCAGTTTATAAGTAGATTCTCCGGGAACTCCTTCTCCTCTCTATAACGCTTGCCAGGGTCTTCTAAAGTTTACAGAAGGATCTTTGTTTTCTCCTCCCTCTAACATTAGGTATTCTGGAGTTTTCTCTTCATCATATCCGCTAGTAGCATCATCTCCCTTTCCGGAACCCCACGTTTGGAATCCCATAAACTTTACAGAATCATTATTGGATAAAATATCGGATAATTCAATATTAGATACATCGCCTAAATTAGTTTCCCAATAAAAATATAGGAAAGGTTCTTCCTAAACTGCTTTTCTTCCTCCAGATATAAGAGAACCTCTTGATGCTTTGTATGCATCGTCAAATAGTTTACAAGCTCCTATCTTATGAGACTACATAGAGGAAGCGAAATTAACCTTTCCTACTAATTTAGTTATCTTATAAGGAGTTGTATCTTTTTGCCCCTCATAAGGAGGCATTACATAATATCCTTCGGTTTTGCTGGAATCTTCTCTGAAAGTGTTTGTTTCAGGATTTAACTATGAATACGGAGTGAAAGAGCTTTTTATTTTACCTCCTTCCTAATTTTTTATTTTATTTAGCCCATAAGTAACATTCCATATTAAGTATCGCATCGCAGAAGAACCCTGTCCTTTTACCTACCCGTGGGTTAATCTGCCTCCATACTAATCATTAATAGCTTCGTCTGCATAACTTACGAATAAAGTAACAGGAGAATTTTTCTGTGCCTTTTCTTGTGGAGGCGTCTCGTTATCTGCCCCTCCCCACGCTCTATTGGGAAAGTAGGCTCCCTTTGGAAATACATAGACTAAGGTGTTATATTTCTCTCTACATCTTTCAAACGATATTTCTCCATCGGACTTTAATATATCATTATTGTTGTAAAAAGATAATTTATTGTCTTTTTCCTTCAAGAAGGATATATAGTTTCTTTGTACCTAATCGAAGGTCAAAGTGTAATTATTATATACTCTAAACAAATAAAAATCTATATCCGATGTAGTAGGATTTATTTGTAGTGCCGCAGAAGCGAATTCAGCTAATTGAGAATTTTCTAAGGAGATTTCCCTGTCTATTACTCCATTTATATATATTCTAACTAGATTCATACTAGCAGAAGTCACTGCAGTATCAAAACTTTCCTGAAAACTTCGTAGATAGTTAGGATAGTAGATATCAGTTTTTGATACCTTATAGTCCTTCTATGCAGTAATTAGTAGATGTATCTCCTTTCCTTCTTGGAACTAGGCATTTCTGGCTTTAAACAAGGTATCATTATCAGTATTCCAACAGAACTAAGTCGGCCTTAACTAAAAATTTCCAATAGTCAATATTGGTTTGGATTCATCGCTTATGTTGTAAGTCTTAAATCCCATCTCTATTGTAAAGTTGTTTCCTAACCCAAGACTAATGGGGGATGTTAATATAGGATTTTCCTAAGCAGAAACCCTAAATATTGTTCTTCCATTTTCTTCTTTCCATCCATCAGATGTTTCTAATGTTGAAACTACAGTAGCCGGATTGGAACCAGTCGCATATTCTTCAGTGACGAAAACGTTATTTAGGTATCCTACAATCTGATCGAAGTTTTTTGAGGGAGGCATATCCTAATAATAGGTTAAATTGCTGTCTACAGCAGACACTTTCATTACCTTGTATAAATTCGTGTATGCTTTTTCTTCCCCTTCTATAGTAGCTGTCACATAAAAGGAATAGTATTCTGAATCTCCAACCTCTATTACTAAGTATTTTTCCGCTTCGATACTGTTTATTTCTATATATTTACTATACGAGGTATTATATATCCCAGAATCATCATAAGAAGAAGTTCCAATTACCTCATATTTCACAACCTAAGAAGGATTCATATCATATGGGTTTGGCATCTCATCTTCCAGATAGGTAGTAATATTTATAGAGTCCTTATTCGGGCTGAAAACAGTTAGTTCATACAGGGTTGCTACTCCATTATTCTATATTTCACCACTTACTTCATTAACAGCCACAACAGTGTCCTCACACCCTTCAGTATAAATAACATCTACATAAAGATAATCAGTGTAGATAGTCTTATCAGATTCATTTACAGCCCTAACTATTAGCTAATTTAGACCAGGAGTTAATCCAGAATAGACTAGAGATTTGGATTCGGAAATGGTATTTCCATTGTTGAATCCCATTAAGCTATAGTTACCAGCGGAACCTCCCTTCAAAGAAAAACTAACAAGATTGTTTGATAGCACCTTATCCCCATTATACTCTAAAGTAATTACCTCTGTTGTGATCTTTAATTCTAAGGTATGTTCAATATTAGGATCATCTACTACCTAAGCTGTTATTTTTTTTTCTTGCTAGGATTTCTAAAATAACTACGATATATCTACCCAGGCAATAGAGTCTATTATTTCCTCTGGGTCTAGTTTTACTCCAATTATCTCTCCGCTAGAAGAGTCCGTAATACATTGATCATATTTTATATTTGCAACCTTAAATGTTCCAGATTGAGATCCATAGCTTATCTTGACGTTAAAGGGACCAACTCTATCAGATATTACGGAAGTGGTAGCGATAGCGTACATAACAATTCCAACCTTGATATTTTTATCGGAATTATACTACATTAGTAATGTTTTGTCTGCTTTTGTGTATATTTTGTCAGAGTTATTATTTAACATTACCCCATATACCATGATACCATAGGAATAAGTTGGTGTAACTACTGACACTTCAGCCTGTACGGTTTCTCCGTTTCCTTTATGTAATGTTAGAATACTACTCTCTACATCATAGTCCATAGAAGTTATATCCTATCCTTCGGCGCTGTCTATTTTTCTACATAAAAAGTCTTCAACCTACATTCCAGACTTTCCATTCCATGCTTCGTCTGTGTTTTTTATTCGATTGGCATCTCCTAATTCTTCAAACTTTGCCATTTTTTAGTAAATTAAGTATTTTTCCATGTATCATCTTGTAACCAAGGTCTATCTTGTATCCATGTACCACTGCCAAAACAACTTTTAATAGCATACACAGTAAGCCAAACCAGCTAAGAACCCTTGTATATAGCTCCAATATTTTTCTAAACCTTCTATTGAATTTCGTTTACTAATCCAAGAACGTCCTTTTGGACCTATAGTATTAGCTTACCATTTCTATATATCATGACTTAGCAAAATCTTCTTTAACCTTAGTTTTTATCTAACTTAGCAAAGTTAAATATTCATTATATTCTTCTACGACGCTTTCGTCTGAACTTAACTACTAAGTATAGCTATTGTAGGAATTTATTAAATCAAACTCTTCATCTATTTTAATAAATGCTCTTATTATAGCTTTTACACAATCTTTATAATTTGGTTGACCAGTTAGGTAAACCTGAATGAAACTGTACTAGGTTTCGATTTCCGTTCCTAATTCACTTCCCTCTTTAGACACTTCCACTTCTACCTCTTGTATGTCATAGTTATAGTAGTAGGAACCGTTTCCCAGTTTTTGAATCGTCTAAGGGTAAGTGTTTGCTTGTATTCTTCTTGGCTCTATCATACGGTGTGACTTTAAAATTTATAGGAAATTCATATTTAAGTAACTAGTAGAACAGCCTTCTGCTGTTACTCTAAAAATAATAAGATTTATGATTGTAAATAAAATGCACTCTAAAACTCTTATTATAACTAACAATTTCGACAACGTGTATGTATTTGTTGTAGAATTTGGAAATGTTAACCCTCTACCCGTTCCAGTTAGAGAATTTTAACCCTGTTAATTTTTCTATCTTTTGCCAAGTGGCAAGGACACTATTTATTTGAATAAATTAGTATGTGAAATGTTTATATAATAAAGCTGACATTGGAATTGGCATTGCTGACGTCATTGTTAGAATTGAAATAGCTGAGACCTGCATTGCTGCCATTATTCGCGTTGCTGCCTACTAGCAGTACTTTTTTGCCAATCAACGGTTTTTAGAAGTAATATCCTACGATTTATCATCTAAATCGATTTTTATATTGTATATCTTAAGATACTCTATTCAGAGTCCTGAACCCGACAACGGAACTGACATCGCCGACGCCATAGCCAGAATGGAAACAGCCGAGACCCGCACCGCTGTCATTAACCGCGCCGCTGCCCACCCGCAGCGTCCTAAGAGCCGTAGAGGAAGCATTACACCAATGATAGTCACACATATAAGTGGAAGCTGAGCCTCCAGTGGAAGAAGGAATAATCTCCCCAGTCTCTCTTAGGTCAAAAGATTTTATGTATCCATCAGAAGCTATCTCAGAACCTGCAACTGTCATATCTTCTACTGTGTCTTTGAATAGGGAAGAATTTGAGGTAGTATATACTTCACTTGGCTGATTAGCAGCACTTCTCGATAATATTATTCCGTCTAGATTAGTCCAAATATCTCCGAAGGGATTATCAAAACCTCTCCATCTTGGAACCCAGAAATCATGAGTAAGTACTGTTACTGTTTCGCTTACAGTAGTTTCAGGAATAGTTAATTTCTTAACCCCGGAAAAATTGCCAAACTCATTACAGTATCCACATGGAGTTATTGGATTAGTAGAGTTATAACCGCCCCAGGAGGTTTCTGCGTTCTACCAATCGGTAACTCCTGGTCCCATTCCTCCCTAATGATACCCATCGGATGTTAGCTCTGAGTTATAGGTGTCCTGACAGTTAAATGACGCATATTCTATTACATAATTCCAATAAAATATCCATTTATAGAATTCATAACACATTAACTCAGACCCAGCTGCCTAGGCATATCCTCTCATTACCGATCTTGAAAGATTTGTTCTTGGTTTTCCTAAATCAGTTCTGAATTTATCAGATTCAAGATAACTATCATAACTATCTCTATTAGAACCTCCCCTAAACTAAGTTGTTGTATTTACAACAGAAACAGCCTTTGGAGTTAAGGTAGTGTCTACAGTGCATCTATATGCGTCTACCAACATTTCTGGTATTTCTATCCAAGTGCTATCAATTCTTACTGTAGATATTCGTACCCATCTTATATCTCCATTCTATCCTGATTTTCCGTAGAATTTAGGAATGTGAACTCTAACTGTTCCATCTGTTCCATCCAGTATCGAGTCTTCTCCATTTACTTTTTTGGACCAATCATTAGGATCTAAGTAGTAGTTTATAACAGAGCCATTAGCTACACATCCTTTGTATGCAGACTAGATCGGGAGAGATTTATGTAATAGTGGGTTACCTATCCTAGTAAGTTTCGGATCAGATACATTTATATCCCACTGCACTCCGTAGGAATAAAGATCTTCATTACTGCTTATCTCATTTATAGACTCCTGCATTGATTGCTATTTCTACTATATCAAGTTAAACTATGCCTCTAATTTTGTACTGGTATCTGACCACTGAGCGGTCCCATCAGACTAAAAAACTAACATCTAACCTTCCTGACCTCCAGAGGGGATATGTTTGTTTCCAGAGGTAGAAGGATGAACGTAATTATTAGCATTGTTTTCTATCCCCTACAACTTCCGTTTTTCCTCGGAAGTATAATCATTTGTGGATAAACCTTTTCCCTCCTCTGATGTTACTTTAGACTAAAGCTCTGTATTTAATTCTTCTTCAGTAACCAAACTGTCAAGAATTCCTTGCAAGCCAGCAACGCCAGCAACGACATGGTTGTGAGCCTTGTCTGCCTTGGTTGCCAGTCCGTCAGTTACTTCAGTCTTAGTAGCTTTCTCATCCAGAGCGGTCTGCAATCCGGTGATGTCAGTAATAGCGTGATCATGAACTTTGTCTGCTTTACTATCTAACTGTGTCTACAGATTTGTTATATCGGAAATTGAATGACTATGACCTATGTCTGATTTTTCCTCAAGAGAATCTAAGACTTCTCCTATATTTGTATCGTGAAGTTGTAATTCCTGAGCGAGTTCTTCTAGAGTATCTAAAGATTCCGGTGCAGCTCCAACAAGCTACTTAATTTTGTTATCAACTTCCTATTTACTAGCATAGGTCTCTGTAATTCTGTTTCCATTACTGTCATAGGTAGCTTTTATATCAAAGATCTGCCCTTTTACCTTAATATTTTTTATAGCTGACATATTATTCAATAATTAGTACCTCGTCACTCACAGTATGTTCATCTATTTTCTCTTCTAATTCTAATTGAAGATCTTCTTTAGTGACATAATCTTCTAAAATTGAAGGGTCTACTCCCCCATAAAAGTTTCCAGTCATTTTTACTGGCTAAGTAGCTTTTTTAAACTATCCTTCTAGATAAATTATTCCCATATTAACTGCCTATATCAGTATTTACTTTTTCTTCTAAAGCTTCTAATCTCTGCAAGATAGGAGACAGTAAAGAATCTACTTCGCTTTTAGAGTAATAGTTGTTACTCACCCAAATCTAGCTCTAGGTTTTTGTATTATAATTCTGGTCTAAATATTGCTTGGTAACATAGACAAGATCCTCATCTTCCATATCATATATGTAGTAATAAGTATCTTCCTGCAACTCTTCATTCTCCTTTAAATCTTCATACTCCTAATTTGAAAGAGTGACTAATTTTGGAACATATGATTCTGTAGCAAGTCTATCATCTTCAATATATAGTCCGTCAGCTTTTAGTTCTACAACCAACTGACTCTCTCCAGCTTTTGGGGATTTTACGTACTATACTGTTATACTCTCTAATTGCCCGTCTCCATCCGTTTTTAAGGTTTTATCTAAGTCCTCTTTTATTTGTTCCTAATCCCTATCATACTAGTTTTTAGTAACAAACACAAAATCATCCCCTTCCATTCCTTCACCTCTCAGACTTTCTTTTGTTACAAAGATTTCGTCTGTCTCTTTTTTAGTGTAATACTATCCTAAGGTAGTTGATAGAAAGGATTCGGGATCTTCTAGATCAAGATCTGTTATAGGAACATACTTTTCCTAAAGTTCCGATATTGTAGCATAATCGGATAGACTCTCAGAAACCTTATCTAACTCCTCAGATAAACTATTTACGGAATCTTGTGAAGCTTTTTTGTTTAATTGATCTTCAATATTTTTCCCCCAACTGGCTGATAAATAAAACTAATCTTGATTCTCTATACTATCTTCATAAATATAGTAGTATGAATCAGCGTGCAAGTAGGGTTTCTCCTAATCTATAGGCTTAAAGTCGTCTGTGGTATTAGCTCTTAGCTCCAAATATTCTTGTTCTGTGCAAGTTATTATTTGAATAGATTCATAAGAAGCCTTCCACCCTTCTTTAGTGTTTATCTAAGACTTATCAACAAGCATATAAATATTTCCGTCCCCCACATTAGAAACGGTCATACCCTGATAAGCTACATTCTTAGGAATAGAATATAATTCAGATACTGAGTCAACTACAGTTCTATTATCCAAGGGTTTAGGAGCTTCTACAGTAAGAGAAACTCCCAAAACTGAGTCTCCTGTATATTTAAATGCCATTATTCTACCAAGGTAAATTTAATTTGATGAGGTAGTACAGCAGAATAAGAGTCCTTCTTAGTCCAAACCTTATAGGTAAACTACTACATCTACTCAGTAGAAGTTTCCCAGCCGTTTAAATCTACGTCTAAATACCCCAATCCTCCGTTCACTTTAAATAATTCCAACTTTGAATTAGTTCCAGGAAGTTTTATAACAGCCCTTCCATTTAAGGATAACTCTATAACTTCTGAAGATTTTCCAAATGGAATAAGTATCTGTTTAGAAGTACCTTCAGTATTTCCAGCGAACCACGGATATGTTGCCGTAATAATAGCTGACGTCTATATAGATCCTGCCTCTACTCTCTTATCTGTTACCTCTCCCTTATTATTTGTCAAGTATTCTCCTGAATCATAAGTGACAGTAGCAGAATAAACATACTCTCCTACAGAAGTATACTGTTCCAGATTCTAAATTTCCTGTTGTTTGTAAGTGACTTTCTCCTCTCTAGAAGTTTCCTCTCCTGCATCGTTTTTTATGAAATTGAGGATTGGTTTTAAATCATTACTTCCTACTTCAACTAACTGAGAGGATGGAGTATAATACAACTCTGGGTATATAAGATCTCTAACATATGTTGGGAAAATTAGAGTATCTATTATTTCACTGAAAGGTTTTCCTTTTAATTTTTCTACTGTAGTTCCCTCTATAATAGTGGAAGTAGTTTCATCAGGGAGATTAGTTTCATAGGTTATGGATTGTTTTAGATTCTCTATATCCTAGGAGTTATTAGATATATTTTTCTAAATATTTTCTATGCTGGTATCTATCTCTGTAA
>ERZ780149.1679-NODE-1679-length-22984-cov-3.785861_pt1 | contig 22984 bp, 25 predicted proteins | sample MGYA00511367_ERZ780149 | MGnify/ENA primary metagenome ERZ780149 (study PRJEB29588, sample SAMEA2153852) | human gut metagenome | biome: human gut; feature: human-associated habitat; material: faeces | place: Denmark | collected 2008/2010 ... | reverse complement strand
TTCCCATTTGGCACCTAGCGAGCAACAAAAAACCTTTAAAGTGGCAGATTTTTTTCTGCAATTAGGGTGGAACCGCGGAATAACAAATTTCGTCCCTATGCTATATTTTTTGCATAGGGGCTTTTTATTTGTTTACAAATGCCCCACCAAAATTTAAACTAATAATAAAGGAGAAAGTTTATGAAAGAATATTTAACTCTTGAAAAACTAGCAAATCACTGCAAGGCAACAGGTTTTGTTTTCCCAGGCAGTGATATTTATGATGGTCTTGCTAACACTTGGGATTATGGCCCCCTTGGTGTTGAACTTAAAAACAACATAAAAAAACTGTGGTGGAAACGCTTTGTTCAAGAAAATGATAACAGTTTTGGTGTTGATGCAGACATTTTAATGAACCCAAAAGTTTGGGAAGCAAGTGGTCACACCTCTTCCTTTACTGACCCAAAAATGGATTGCAGAAACTGCAAAACTCGCCATCGTGCAGATAATTTAATAGAAGATTATAACAAAAAACACAACATTAACATTGATGTTGATAAAATGTCAAAAGAACAAATGCAAGATTACATTGCAGAGCATCAAATTAAATGTCCCGTTTGTGGGAAATCTAATTTCACTGAAATTAAAAATTTCAACTTAATGTTTTCAACAAAACGCGGAGTAACTGAAAACAGTCAAGACATTATTTACCTAAGGCCAGAAACCGCCCAAGGTGAATTTGTTAACTTTTTAAATGTTGCAAGAACAACAAGGGCAAAAATTCCGTTTGGAATTGCCCAAATTGGTAAGGCGTTTAGAAACGAAATCACCCCTGGAAACTTTATTTTCAGAACAATTGAATTTGAACAAATGGAGCATCAACTTTTCTGCAAAGAACAAGATGCAAGTGATTTTTACAAACTTTACAAACAAAAGGCCATGCAGTTTTTGCTTGATATTGGCTTTAATAAAGAAGACCTTAACTTTAAAGACCACACAAAACTTGCTCACTATGCAAAAGAAGCCTGCGACATTATTTATCTTTACCCTCATGGCTGGAATGAACTTAACGGAATTCACAACCGAACAAATTATGACCTTTCTCGTCATCAAGAGTTTTCAGGCAAAAGCATGCTTTACACTGACCCCGTAACAAATGAAAAGTATATTCCTAATGTTGTTGAATATTCAATCGGGTGTGACAGACTTCTTCTTGCAGTTATGTGTAATGCATATTTTGAAGAGCAACTTGAAAATGACTCACGAATTGTAATGAAGTTTATTCCTGCCCTTGCTCCAATCAAAGTTGCAGTTTTGCCACTTCAAAAAAATATTTCAGATAAAGCCAAAGAAATTTATGTTAAACTTAAAAAATCTTTTATGTGCACTTACGATGAAGCGGGCTCAATTGGAAAAAGATACCGCAGGCAAGACCAAATTGGAACACCATTTTGCATAACAATTGATTTTGAAACACTTGAAAACAACACTGTCACCCTTAGAGACAGAGACACAATGCAACAAATAAGAATTAAAATTGATGAAATTGAAAATTTTGTTAATGAAAAAATTAAATTCTAAACAATAAAAACTGCAAATCTAATAAAATTCAAGGTAAAAATCATAACAAAAAGCCTCATTTGAGGCTTTTTAATTTACTTTATTGTTTTTTCATTTTCCTTCATATGTTTTATAAAGCCAAAAAACTCAACTAAATCCCAAACTGATTACCACTAAGGGTTATTATTTTCTTACCAATTAATACTTAACTAATAAAATTACAAACTTTAAATTTCTTAAACTATTTTTTAACTTTACCTTTGCATTAGGTTTTTTATTTCATTACTACCTTACAATAAGGCAAGAGTTTCGTTATAATCTTGCATATATGCTTCAATGCTGCTTATAAGGATACCTGCCAAAGTGGTGTCATCTTTTGCTTCGGCTAAAATTTTGTTAGTTGACATAATAACAATAATTTGATGCAAACTTTCAAGCCTTTCAAACCCCTCTTTGCTGTCAGGGTCTTCAATCATATCAAGATTATTATTTATCCATTCTTGAATTGTAAAGTTGTTAATTGTTGTGTCGTAAATGGCTGCTAGCGTAGCCTTCTTTTCATCACTTTCAAGTGTATCGTCTGACATAACACAATCAACATAAGCCCCAAACTCCCAAGCATAAAGGTTAGAGTTTCCAATAAGTCCTTCAAAAGCAACCTCTTTTGCCCTATCTTTTCTTCCGCTGTTATATAAACTTAAAACATATTGGTTTTTTAAATATGCATCATAATCACAAACATAAACATAAAACTCTTTACTAACATTAGCAGTGTTTCTGTTATCAACAAGTTCGCAAAACGATTCATAATTTGATTTATTTTGCATCACATTTATGTATTTTATAATTTTATTGTAGTTTTCAGTTTGAATGTAAACTTCAATAACATTATATAAATCTTCATTCTTTTCGGTTTTATTGTAAACCCGTTCATACATATACGCCTTCGCCCTGTCTAACCCCATGGCGTCATATGCTCCAATCAACCACTGAGGTGCAAGCAAACTGATTGAAACCAACGCAAAGAAAAAGAACACCACAATGTAATAAATGGTAAGCAAAGTTGTTTCTAAAATAATTTTTAAATAATTATCTTGCATTTTATTCCCCTAATGTGGATAATTTTTTAACTCTTTCAAGGTGCCTTCCGCCCTCAAAAGGCGTATCTAAAAATGCATCAACACATTCCATCATTTTGGTTTTATCAAATTCAAGGGTGTTATGATTGTCAGAATACCCCGCAAAAAGGCACAGGCAGTTGCAATCTTCATGCCTTCTTGCAAAATAAACCTGTTTAGCGTTATCTCCCAAAACTGCACGAATAAAACTAAACCTGTTTGCAACAATATTTACCCCAACGCCAGTTCCACAAACCAAAATCAGTGCGTCAAAAGCATTGTTCTTTTCAAATTCTATGCAACAAAGTTTTGCAGAGTCAACATAATCGCAACCAGCGCTATCAAACACAACCACTTCAACGCCCCTATCTTTCAAATAAGAAACAATAAAATCAACTTGTTTTTCGCCCCTTGGGTCGCACCCTACTAAAACTTTTTTAAACATTAATAATTCCTTCTTTAATTAATTTTCTAATCAAAAGCACGCAATTATTATAAATTATTGTGCCAGTTAATCTATATTCATTTAAACTTTTGCCATATGGGTCAATAACATCTTGCCCACCTGTAAACTCAGCAAAAGTGAAAAGTTTATTTAAAATGTCATATTTTAATGATAAATCAATTTTATGTTCAAGCGTCATGGTTAAAATTAAATCGGCATTATTTACTAAATCCTGGGTTATTTGTTGGGGTTTATGCCTAATTTTTAAACCCATTTCATTTAAAACCTGCCTTGAATTTGGTGATAATTTTGAAAAATTATTAACCATTATTCCGCAACTTTTAACATTAACATTTTTAACCTTAATCTCTTTCAAAAGATGTTTTAAAATTGCTTGCGCCATTGGACTTCTGCAAGTGTTTTCAGTGCAAACAAAAAGAACATTAAACATAAAATTTCTCCTATGTTTAATGTATCACATTATTTTAAGTTTAGTCAATTACTTTAAACTTAGCATTAAAATTTTGCCTTAATTGCTATTTTGTTTCGCACTTCTGCTTTTAAGTGCCTCAATTTCGTTTCTTAAATAATCAATGTCATTCTGTTGAACTTCAATTTTTCTTTTAAGTTTTTCGTTTTCACTTTCCAAATCTCTATAATAATTTTTTTTATCAAACACCATAAATTTCTCCTAGTTTAATTTCTTTTAGTTTGCACAAAACAAAAAAATATATGCCTTCGCATATATTCTATTCATTATATTTTTATTTGAAACTTTAAAAACAGTTGTTTTAAAATTTGCAAAAACCACGCTTACTCTTTCTTATCCCCTTCAGTTGGAACCATAATATTAAGCCCCTCAGGCGTAAGCAAAAAGATGTTGCCTGAAACTCTTTGAGTGCTTCCGTTTAAGGCGTAAACCGCCCCACTAACAAAATCAAGCATTCGCTGAGCCTCGTCATCACTAATACCATCAAGGTTTAAAATAGCACTTTCACCTTGTTTTAAATAGTCAACAAGTTTTTGAACCTCATTGTAATTTTTTGGAAAAACAAACATAACATTTTTTGTGCCATAGCCACCCATGTTCTGTTGCCCAAGGTAAGTTGCCCCCATGTCATACCTTCCTGCGGTATTAAACTGGTCAGGGTTTGCGGCATAGGTGTTTCTATCAGTCGTTTCCATATCAACTGCAACCTCTTCCTTTTTTCTTTTGCGTTTCTTTTCTTTTTGCTCAGAAGAATTAGATGCATTGTTGTTTTGCTCTGCATCTTCCCCTTCAAAGCCCATGCCTTTCATTAGCCAATTAAAAAGTCCCACAAAACGCACTCCCACATTTGTTTTATTTAATTGTATTTTAACACAAATTTATTATATTACAAATTATTTTTACAAAATAAATTAAATTTGCCTTTTAATTTTAAAAACCAACTGCCCCTTTACTGCTCACACAGCCAGCCCGCAACCAAGTTATACAGATTAATAATTTCAAAACAAATTTCTTTAAGCCCACTGCTTCTTTCAACAGCCGTTTTGCTTGAAGTTAAATAGTCTTTAACCAAAATAGCCAAACTGTCAACTGCTAAACTAAAAGGCGAATTTGCATCTTCAAACTTAACGCTAAGGCTGTTAATTTTCTCATACCTTAAAAAAACAGCATTAAAAACTTCAACCCCACTTAAATTCTGGCTATCACATTTTAATGCCATGTCGTAAAACTCATTAAAGGCATCTTCAAAACCATGAATGCAAGAGGCATAGTTTTGATTGTTTTTCATGATATTTTTTGCTCTTTTTGTTAATTTTTGCGTATTTTGCGTTATAACCCCACCCTCAGGATAACTTTCATTGTTGTTCTCTTTAACGGTTTGCGCACCTATTTTATCTTTATATAAAAAGGCGCAAACATAAAAACCATTTTTTTCAACAATAAAACCTGCCCCGCCATTTTTCTTTTGAGTGTCTGCCAAACTTTCAGCCCTGCTAAGTGAACTTTCACGGTTGGTGTAATAGATGTAATATTCCATGCCGTCAACAAAATAATATTTTTTTGTATTGACAGACAGCGCAATTATTCCTCCCAAAACAATAACCAAAACCAACAAAAACAAGATTACAAAAAAAATAAATTTTTTGGGTTTTAGTTTAATTTTAGAGCCATATTGTGTCACACTTTCTTGCAATTTAAAAATCTCCGTTTTAAAATTTTAAGTGATACACTTTAAGTTTATGTGCCAAAAATTAAAAATATAATATCAGTTCGACAATCTTTAACAAAACAATAAAAATTACACCTTGCCTTAAATTTAAAGTTATCATAAAATATTTTCAAAGGAGAAAAATATGAATCTTGAACCATTATTTGACCGCGTGGTCATATCACCTCTTCCACAAAAGCAAACAACTTCAAGTGGCTTAATTTTGCCTGAGTCAAGCAGTGAACGCCCACTTTTAGGCAAAGTTATTTGCGTTGGTCCAGGCAATGAAATTGACGGCAAATTAACAAAAATGCATGTTAAAAAGGGCGATACAGTGCTTTATTCAAAATACGGCGGAATTGAGTTTAAACTTGAAGGTGAAAATCAATTAATCATAAGGCAAACCGACATTCTTGCAATAATAAAGGAGGATAACTAATTGGCTAAAATTATTCAATTTAATGACCAAGCAAGAAAATCACTTGAAACAGGCGTAAACATTCTTGCTGACACTGTTAAAATAACCCTTGGCCCACGCGGCAGAAATGTTGTTCTTGACAGAAAATACACAACCCCACTTATCACAAATGATGGCGTAACAATAGCCAAAGAAATTGAACTGTCTGACCCATTTTTAAACATGGGCGCAAGTTTAATTAAAGAGGTCTCAATAAAAACAAACGACATTGCGGGTGACGGAACAACAACGGCAATTGTTCTTGCACAATCAATTATAAGTGAAGGAATAAAAAACATCACAAGTGGCGCAAACCCTGTTATTTTAAAAAACGGAATTGAAAAGGCAACACAATGCGTTGTAGAAAAATTAAAAGAAATGGCAAAGCCAATTAACAGTAATCAAGAAATAAAACAAGTTGCAACCATTTCAGCAGGGAGCAGTGAAGTTGGCGACATCATTGCCCTTGCAATGGACAAAATTGGTCAAGACGGCGTTATAACCATTGAAGAGTCAAAAACCACAAAAACAGAACTTAAAATTGTTGAAGGAATGCAGATTGATCGTGGATATATCAGCCCTTACATGAACAGTGATGGAAGCCCTGAAATTAATCTGCAAAATGCATATATTTTAATAACAGATAAAAAAATCTCAACCATAAATGAAATTTTGCCAATAATGGAACAGGTTTCAAAAACCAATAGTCCCCTTTTAATTATTGCAGAAGACATTGAAGGCGAAGCATTAGCCACAATAATTTTAAACAAAATGCGCGGAATTTTTAATTGTATTGCAATAAAAGCCCCTTCTTTTGGCCAAAAACGCAAAGACCTTTTAACAGATATTGCAGTTTTGTGTGGCGGAACCTTCATTCCTGCTGATTTAAAGCAAAATTTGGCTGATGTTCAACTTGAAAGCCTTGGAAAAGCAAAAACAATTAAAATTTCAAAAGACCACACAACAATAATTGAAGGCAAAGGTCAAAAAGAAGAAATTGCTAACCATTGCCAAAATCTAAAGCAACAACTTCAATCTTCAACTGATGAATATGACAAAACAAATCTTGAAGAAAGAATTGCAAAACTTGGTGCTGGCGTTGGAGTAATTTGCGTTGGGGCCGTAAGCGAAGTTGAAATGAAAGAAAAAAAATTACGCATTGAAGATGCCCTTTCAGCAACAAAAGCAGCAACAAAAATGGGAATTATTGTTGGGGGTGGAGTTGCACTTTTGCGTTGCATCACTGAACTTGAAAAATTAGTTTCAACTCTAAGCGGAGATGAAAAAACAGGCGCCCAAATTATTTTAAAAAGCATACTGTGCCCCATCACTCAAATTTGCAAAAATGCAGGGGTTGAAAGCGGAGTTATAATTGAGCACATTAAAAATAACCCTGACCCAAACTTTGGCTTTGACGCCAAAAACTTGTCTTATTGCAACATGATTGAAAAGGGAATAATTGACCCTGCAAAAGTAACAATAACTGCACTTATGAATGCATCAAGCGTTTGTGCAACAATGCTCACAACCGAGGCAATAGTAACAGATGAACCTTCATCTACTTTAAATAAAGAAAGTGTTTAAAGGTCAAATTCAACCTAAATTTTAACTTTTCCCCAACCCCTATATTAAAATTAAAATTTCACACCTTTTGCAATTTAAAAGACAGTGTTTAAACTCTGTAATCTTCAAATGCGCATTTTTACATATTTTTTAAAACTTGCAAAACTACCACAAATTATTATAAAACTGGCAAAATTTAACTTAAAATCGCCCAAAAATTTCTACTATAATAGAAAATCCTATAATTAATTTTGTTCCGCAATAAATTTTTTAAATAAGCAACAAAAGTTTATTTAAATTAACAATAAATTTATTAAAAACTGCAGTAAAGTTATTTAAAATTAGAAAAAGCCCACATTTGTGGGCTTTTTTAGTTGTCAAAAACTTCTTTCATAATTTCTTCTAAAGGTTTTGTTGGGTGCATTGCTTCTTCAATGTCAAAAGCAGATTCGTTCTTTTTTTCCTTTTCTTTTTTTCGCTGTTTTAAATAAGTTTCAATGTTCTCTTCCTCTTTTTTTGGCCTTCCCCTCTTCCTGTGTTCATCATTTGCCTTACTATATTCATAAATTGACAAAATTTTAAGATATCTGTTTTCAAGGTCTTTTGAAGAATCAACACTTTTGTGCATTGGCTCAAGTTTTGAAAGTTCTTGAACCTCAGTAAAATCTTTTGAAAAAGCATCAAGAGAGTTTATAACTGAATCTAAAATTGCCTTTCCAGATTTATTATACCCTTTAAACTCAGCCGAAAGCAAACTATCCAAATTTTTAAGGCGTGAAATTTCCATTTCACATCTCATTTTAATAATATTTTCAAAATATTTGCTTTTATTTTTATACTTCTCAATAGCATCAGCAACTTCAACTTCTTTGTTTTCAAATGCGTCAATAGTCTTTTGTTGTTTAATAATTTCCCCTTTAAGTTCATTAACCTTGTCTCTAAGTCTGCTAATTTTAACCTCACTTAAAGTTAACATTTCTTTAACTTTTTCATCAACTTCACTTTGTGTGTAAACTTCTTTATTTTTCATTAGTAACCTCTATTTTTTTATTTTTTTGCCTGTCTTTTACATTAATATACACCAAAATTGCAATTCCTGCAACAATAAACACTGCACTTAAAATTTGCGATATTGGAAGTCCTGCAAGTCTTAAAACATATTCATTATCTCTTAAACTTTCAAGAACAACCCTAACAGTGCCGTAATAAATAAAATAAGTGCCCGTGCAAATTCCAACCTTTTTAGTTTTAAAGTATAACACCATTAAAATCACAAAGCCAATAAGATTCAACACAAATTCATAGAAAAACAACGCCAAATGCCATGTGCCATCAATGTTTACTGCAAAAGGAAAGAACTGCCAACTAGGGTTTGTTACAACCCAGCCGTAAACCTCTTGGTTTGCATAATTGCCCCACCTGCCTATTGCTTGGGCAAGAATTAAAACAGGAACAATCATGTCTGCAAGTTTTAAAAAGTTGTATTTCTTGATTGCACAAAGAATAACAAGCCCAATTGCCCCACCAATAACAGCACCAATTATACTCATTCCGCCTTGCCTGAACTCAAAAAAGTCTAAAATTGTGGTGTTATCTTCAAACAAAACTGAAAACAATCTTCCAAAAATTATGCCAAGCGGAACAATCGCCAAAAACACATCAATTGGTGTATCTTTTGGAAGCTCCTTAACTTTAAGCAATGCAAATGTTAGCCCAAAAGCCAAGGCAACTGCAAAAGCAATTATAATGCCATACCAATAAACATCAAACCCTGCAATAGTAAAAGCAACTCTGTTTAATAACAATTCCATACCTAGTCCTTACAATTTATTATATTAAGTTATAAATATAAAGTCAATAACAAAAAAATACCTTTTGCAAACATTGGAAATTAAAATCAATTATAAAACTACTATCAATTTTTTAACCCACCTCAAATAAGATAAAGATAGTAAGAATATTAAACAAATCACCTTTCCCCGTCCAAATGTTTATTTAAAATAAAAATAACACCCGACTTTTATCGAGTGTTAATTTTTTATTCTCTTGTGTAATCATCTTCAGGATGAGGGTCTCTGTCAACCGTTCCACCAATGTGACCACTATCATCTTTTTCTTGGTCACTGCCAGTGTTTGTTTTGTCTCCATCAGTAACTTGAGATGCCCCACCTGATTGGTTAGCCCCTTCGTTTGAAACTTCACCAGTATAGTTATTTCCATTTTGCAACTCAGTTAATTTATCACTAAGTTCTTTAATTGTGTTATTTGCATTTTCAAGTTCGGCTCTTAACCTTTCAGCCTCTGCTTTTGCTTCTTCTGCCTCTTTTTGTGCTTGCAATTTTTCTTGCTCGCTAGCCTCTTTGTCTGCTTCTGCCTGTGCTGCTCTTCTTTCAGCGTCCTCAGCCCTTGCAACGGCTTCGTCTCTTTCCTTTTTCAAACTTTCAATAAGTTCACTTGGATATTCACATTCGTGGTCTTCAAGTTCTTGCTTTAACTCATTATATAATTCTTCAAGTTCGTTATAGTCAGCAATGCTTTCTGCAAGTTCTCTATCTTTTTGGTTCAACATATTTTGAAGATTTCCAATTCTTACTGATTGACTGTTAAGTTGTTCTTGCAAACTTTTAACAAGAGCGTCATTACTATTATTTAAAGCATTTTGATAATTTTCATATAAAGTGTTATATTCATTTAAAAGGTCATCAAACTCATCTTGAAGGTCATTTCTTTCACTAACTGCATCATTAAATCTTTCTTGCCACTCAGCAATAATTTCTTGATTTGCAAGTTCACTTTCAGATGCATGTGCCTTAAACTCTTCATATTCCGCTTTTAAGGCTTGGTTGTCTTCAATTAATTTTTGAATTTCAGCAAGTGCGTCTTTGTGTTCTTCAACAAGTTCTAAATATTCAGGGTCATTGCTTAAATCAACACTGTTTTTACCAACAACATTTCCAATAACACCTGCACCAACAACAGCACCAACAACCAAAACCCCAGAAACAATTGCAGGAATTCTTCTTTTAAGCCCAGCAAAAAGCCCAACGGCTGCTGCAGATTTTTCTTCCTGTTGCTCTTCTTGCATCAGTTGATTTCTTATTGCAGAGTTAACTTCGCTAAGCCAAGTTGCATATCCAGCAATATATTCGTCAGATGTAAGTGATGATGTTTCATTTAAGTAAGCATTAGCGGTTGCAAGATAATCATTAACTCCACTGTAATAGTCTTTGATTAAGTTTTTGTTGTTATCAACAAGTTTTGCCTTGCTAGTTTTCCCTTCATTCTCTTCTTTAACATATTCCTTTTTCAAGTCTTCTTCTTTAACAAAGTCTCTGTCTTTGACATATTCTTCAACATCAGCAGTTATAACTTTGTTAAGGCAAGTTCTTGTAACATTTAGAAAACTAATTAAAGCAGCAGTTTGCTTAGCAATCATTTCTCTTGCTTGTTGTGGGTTTTCATAAACCATTCTTGTATAGTTGTTTGCATCAATTTTAGCAAAAGAATTTAAAAGCCTTTTTGTTGTGGCTTCTGTGTTTTTTTCCAAAACGCTTTGTGCTCTTTTAGTTGTTCCTAATGAATTTTTAAGCATAAACAAAACCCTTTCAAAAGAGTCTTGCGCTTGCAAAACATTTTTCCTAAGACTGCTCACATCAGTTGGAAGTGGGTCAAGAATCATGCCTGCCACTCTTTCTTCATCAGGGTCGCTAACAAACACCATTGAAGTGGCATCAGTTTGATTATTCAAGTTCATTTTTTTATCATTGTTTGCCATAATTTGTCCTCCTAAATCGTCCAAATCAAATGCATAAATCTAAGTTTCGCATAAACTATACCACACCGCAAAGCAAATGTCAATACCAAATTTTCAAAAACAGGCTCTAAAACGCCCAATTTTACAATTTTTTACAAGTTTTTCACCTAAATTACGACACAAATTGCGGTTGCATATTCTCCATCATGTGAAATGTTAACTTCAATTTCCTTAAAGTTGTTCTCTTTAAAATAAGTTTGTGCCAAATTATGAAGTTTTACAACCAAACTTCCACAATTATCATGTAAAATCTCAACATCTTTTAATGAAATCTTATTTAAAATTCCAATTTTAAAAGCCTTTAAAACTGCCTCTTTTGCACAAAACAACCCTGCAATAGTATATTCTCTTGGTGAAAATTTTGTTTTTTTGCAATCGCTCTGCAAGGTTGAGTTAGTGTTATTGTTGTTATTTTCACCCATACCGCTTGAACTTTTTTCAAGAATATATCTAACTTCGTTGTCTGTAAAAATCTTATTTAAATGTTCTTGGTTTTGGGCTAGTTTTTTAAACCGTACAACACTTGCCAAATCAATTCCAACTCTCATCATTTACCTGCTCTTTTAACTTTGAAATTTTATTTTTAATAAGTTCAAATTCAAAACCCTTACCCTGCAAATATCTAAAAAGTTTTTGCAAATTTTCACCCGTTTTGGGCTTATTTTTCATGTATTTTGCAGTAATTGTGTCAATTTTTGCCATTTCATCGTCATTTTCTATATCATTTACTGCATTCTGTATTATATGCTTATCTATCCCTTTTTGTGATAAATTAAACTCAATTTCCCTTTTGCTTTTTGTTTTGTTTGAGTCAACATAAGTTTTAGCATAATCACTGTCATCAATAAGTTTATATTCTTTAATGTTTTCAATTATTTTTTGTGCGGCTTCGCTTGAATAACCCTTTTGGTAAAGTTTGGTTTTAATTTCTCGTTCGGCATATGGCTTTTTTGCAAGCAACCCAAAAACATACGAAACACCTTTTTTAACTTCACTTTCAAAAATTAAGGCTTTCAACCTTTGTTCATCAACTTCACTGCCCACTTTAATTTGGTTAGAAAACAAAACTTCACTGTTTAGCCCACAAAAAAATTCACCATCAACATAAATGTTAACTCTGGTTTTATTTTTTTGATATTCAATTTTAGAAACAATGCCCATTAGTCAAACCTGAAATATGCTGAATCAATTTTTGAACACATAAATTCATCATTTATCTTCATTTTAATTTCGCTTATGTGCTTATCAACACTTGCAACGGGAAACGCCACCCTTAAACTCACAACATCACCATACTCCGCTGAAATAATAGGCAAATGATTATCCCTTAAATAAGTTCCAACAGGCACAAAATCAGGATATTTAATTGTTATTCCATAAATTGCACAATCAACCATTCTTACTTGTTTGCTCTGCCTTAATGTTTCAAGGGCACTGTTAAAATATGTTCTTGTTAATTTGCTTTTGCCAAGTTCAATGCCACCAAAATATCTAACAACTGCAACCAAACAATCAGTAAGCCCAAGTTTTGAAATAGCCTCACCAATTGGTGCTCCTGCCGACCCCGCAGGTTCGCCATCATCATTGTTCTTGGCAACGCTTGAATCTTTGCCAAGGCTGTAAGCATAGGCAATGTGTTTAGCATCTTTATTTGCCCTTTTTAGTTTTTCAATAAACTCAGTTACCTCACCAACACTTTCAACATGCGTTGCAACCCCAATAAACCTTGAACGAGTTTCAACCATTTCAAGTGCGTTCGTTCCTTCAATAGTCTTATACTCTCCACCCACATTTGCCATAACAAAAACTCCTTTTTATTAGGTTAACATAATTAAAAAATTTTTCAAAACAATTTGAATGTAATTCATTTGTTTTAAGGCAAAACTTTTGCTATACTAAACACAAGTTTGAACCTATATTAATTGTTTAAAAATTGAATTTAAAAAATCACCAAAGGAGCACAACATGAGAAAATTTGAAATTGTTGAAAATAAATTTTTAAATTATGATGGTGCAAAACCAATTCTTCCCAAAAGAGCAACCATGCATTCAGTTTGCTATGATTTTTACTGCCCCGCAGATGTTATTTTGCCTGCACAAAAAATCACTTTGGTGTGGACTAACATAAAAGCCATTTTTAATGAGAATGAGGCTTTAATTCTTGCAACAAGAAGCAGTTTTGCAAGCAAGGGAATAATGCTTGCAAACGGAATTGGCATTATTGAAAGTGATTACGCAAACAACCAAACAAACGGCGGAAATTTAGGTTTTTTGCTTTTTAATTCAACCTCACAAGACTTTAAAATTTCAAAGAATGATAAGTTTGGTCAAGGCATGTTTATTAACTTTTTAACAACAACTGATGAACAACCAATCACAACAAAAAGAACAGGTGGCTTTGGCTCAACAAATTAAAACTTAAGCAAAAGTTAATAGTGAAGTTAAAAACTAACAAACATTTTCCTAACATTTTTAAATTACAAAAACTCATAATTTATTTAAATTACACAAATATCGCACAAATAAAAATCAACCATTAAAACTTGTGGTTTTCATTTATAATAAATCCTCTCGTTACAAGCCTAGCATAAATGCTCACCCTTAGTCTGCTATTTGGTGGTTTTCTAAGAACAAAAAGCCTAAAACACTAAAATTTTGGGCTTTTTTACTTTATTTTTATGAAATTTTGCAGTTTTTTAAAGTATATTAAGGTTAACTTTAAAATTAAAAAATCACAATTAAACTAAAAATGGCTTATGTTTACTTACATTAAAAACTTGTAAAATTTTGCTTGGGCTTAATTAGTCTAATTATTAATTTTCAAATTCAAATATTTATCAATGTTGAATTCTTTTATGCAATCAATTTGCGGAGGATAACATCTAAAAACCATTTTTTGTTTTGTTGTTGGGTGAATAAACTTCAACTCAACTGCAAACAAATTCAAGTTGGCTTTTGGCATATTTGTGCCATATTTTTGATCTCCATAAACTGGGCACTTAATGTTTGCAAACTGAACTCTAATTTGATGCCCTCTTCCTGTTTTCAACTTTACTTGCACAAGGTTTTTATCTCCCCTTTGTTCAAGCAAAAAGTATTCAAGTTCTGCCCTTTTTGCACCCACTTCTGTTTGAGGAACAATGCTGACCTTGTTTTCCTTTTCATCTTTTTTTAGATAGTTCACAAGAATGCCGTGGCTTTCTTTCAATTTTCCCACAACAACAGCATAATAAGTTTTTTCAAACTCACCCGATGCAATTTGTTCGCTAAGTCTGCTTGCTGCCTTGCTTGTTCTTGCAAACACCATAACCCCACCAGTTGGTCTGTCAAGCCTGTGAACAAGTCCACAATAAACATTACCAGGTTTATTATATTTTTCTTTAATATAATTTTTAACCATGGTAAGCATATCTTTGTCTCCCGTTTGGTCTGCCTGGCTTGGAATATTTTGGGGTTTATTTACCACAATTATTTGATTATCTTCATACAAAACTTCAATATTTTCCATTTTTTCTCCATTTTTTGCACTTTAAAATGTTAAAATTGCACTATTCCCACAAGGAAGAAAAATCCCTTCGCTTGTTGGCAAACACACTTCATAACTTTCGATTTTGCCATTTTTAGGTATTGCAAGTTTTAAAATGTTTTCAAGAACTTGACACCCCAGCCCCGTTGTGTAACTGTTAATTAACACAAAAAGCGGATTATCACTAAGCAGTTTACCACAAAGGCTAACAAACTCAAACAAATCATCTTCAAGTTTCCAAACCTCACCATTGTTGCCCCTGCCATAACTTGGTGGGTCCATAATAATAGCATCATACTTTTTTCCGCGTTTAATTTCTCTTAAAACAAACTTTTTGCAATCATCAACAATAAACCTTACCTCGGCATCTTTAAGCCCTGAAACTTCTAAGTTCTGCTTGCATCTTTCAACCATTTGTTTAGCACTGTCAACATGGCAAACCTTTGCCCCAGCACTTGCACAGGCAACAGTTGCCCCACCAGTGTAGCCAAATAAATTTAAAACATTAATTTGGCTTTTAGATTTCTTTATTATGTCTGTCATAATATCCCAGTTGACTGCCTGTTCAGGAAAAAGTCCTGTGTGCTTAAACCCCATTGGTTTTACAATAAATTTTAAGTTTCGCCACCCAACAATCCATTCATTTTTAAAAGGCCTAAAAATTTGCCAACCCCCGCCACCTGAATTTGAGCGGTTATACCTTGCATTAAGATTTTTAAATTGGCTTAAATTTGATTTTGCTGGCCAAATAACCTGTGGGTCAGGCCTTAAAAGGTAAACATCTTTCCACCTTTCAAGTTTTTCGCCATTCCCCGTTGCAATCACCTCAAAATCTTGCCATTCATTGTTATATTTCATTATCTCTTCACTTACCTTGTTCTAACTTAATTTTTCACTGTATACCACAAAAAGCCAGTAAATTTTATCTTGTTATTAATAATTATCAAGAATGGTTTGCATATCAATTGTGTCAGCCGTTACAACAATTCCAAGAGGCGGTTCATTATAATTTCCATTTTTTGTTATAATAACGGTTGAAAGTTTGCGGTTTTGTTGAAACAAATAAAGCAAATTGTCAATCGTGATGTTTGAAGGGGCAACCTCATAATGATTTGAAATTCCTGAAATGTTAAGTGCATCAATCACAGGTTTTTTAATAAATTCTTCAAGATTAATTTTGTTGTAAATTGCTTCACCCACTGTCTCAACAATCATCTTTCTTGTAATAACCCCAAGAAGAACTTTCCCGTTATAAACTGGCACATTTGAATAGCCCGACTTATACATTTGAGTTAAAACATAACTTAAACTTTCATTTGCGTCAACAACAAAAACCTTTCTGTTAACAACACTATCCATTGCGCGTGGAGGGGTTGTAATTAACCTTGTTATTGCTTCAAGTTTTAACACAACATCATCATGAGGCTCTGCAATAACTTCCCCACTTATGCTTCGGTGAACAATGGCATTTCTTAGCCTGCCATAATCAATTAAATCATCTTCATATTTTTTAATTACAGAGTTAACCGAAGAAACCCTTCTTATAACATCTGAAAAACTTAAACTTGGCTTTAAGTTATAAATATCTCTTAAACTTTTATCAAGAATGTTATAACTATTAATAAACCTTTTAGCATTTGACCCCATAATTTTCTCCTTAATTTTAATAAGTATATCACACCCTACTTTTTTTTCCAATTATTTTATAAAACTAAAATGGTTTATCTTAAAATTCGCAACAAAAATGCGAGCAAATTAACTTTTCTCTTGCAAAAAAGCAAAAACTGTGTTAAACTTAATTTACTGTGATAGGCGGGGAGGTAGCGGGGCCCTGTTCCCTGAAATCCGCTTCAGCAGGGGCCGAACGCCATTCTAGGGCATTTATATGGAAGGCCGAACCAAATGTGCAGCGTTGATGTTAAGGTCTTATGCAATAAAATTCTTATGAACCGTGTCAGAGCCTGACGGCAGCAGCACTAAGTTTGAAAATTATGTGCCATAAGGAAACTTTAGCGGAGCCGGCTATTTGGTCACCGCTTCGGTATAGGTGAACGAAAATGGACTTCACAGTTTTTTTATTGTTTTTTATTTCTTAGCCTTGTTTTATTTTTATCTAATTACTTAAATTGGCGTTATTAATTTAATTAAGTTAATTCAATTTCGGTTTGTTAAATTGTTTTGTTCCATTTTTAAATTCATGAACCTTAAATTCTTTAAAATGCATTTAATTTATTAAATACATTTAATTCAAACTGCATTAAATTAACATAAAAAATAAAATTTATAATTAACACCAAAAACACCCACCTCTCTCCATTTTATAATATCACATGATAAACAAACCAATAAAAAGAGAATTTTAGTTTACCAATTCAACAAAAAGCAATAATTTTTTCATAAGTAAAAAAACACCTTTAAAAAGGTGCTTTTTGTTTTGCAATTTTTTCTAATTATTTCGCATTGTCAATAAAATCAACAAGGTCTTTTACTGTTTTAATCCCTGGGATTGCTTCATCTGGAATTGAAATTGAAAATTCATCTTCAAGACTCATAAGAATTTCAACAAGGTCAAGACTATCAGCCCCAAGGTCTGTTGCAATGTTAGTTTGGGCAGTTATTTTGCTAACATCAACGCCTAACTGCTTTGAAAGAATATCTTTAACTTTTTTCTCTGTCATATAAAACCTCCGTATTATTACTGAATATATTATACAATCAATGCATAAAACTTGCAACTAATTTTTTTTAAATTTTAAAAACCATTTAAAGTTAAACTTAATCTTAAATACAACAAAACTAAAACTTAAATTTTGTTATAAATTATAATTACAAAACTGCCTGAGTTTGAGTAATGTTAAAGGTGTAATCATGCAAAACTCCGCTTCTGTTAACAGTAATTGTAACAGAATCTCCAACGCTTAAATTAAACATATTATCTTCAACATCATACAAATTGGTAATTTTAACTTCAGTTTCCCCATAACTAATTGAAACCAAAACATCTCCGCTTCTAATTCCTGCAACATAGCAAGGGCTTAGTGTGTTAACACTGTCAACCACTATTGTTGAATTAAGCCTGCCTGTTTCATTGTCAATTGAGTTGCCGTCAGAAAGAATGGCAAGGTTAAGCCCCAAAACAGCCTTTGTTGGGTTTCCATTTTCAATTATGTTATACGCAAGATTTTTTGCCAAATTAATAGGAATTGCATATGCAACATTATCAATCTCACTGCTCATTAGTTTTGCATTAACAACACCAATAAGTTCACCTTTATCATTAAAAAGTCCGCCACCGCTGTTTCCTGAGTTAATTGGGGTGTCAACCTTTATAACTCTTGAAATTTGCCCTTCAATGCTGATTAAATTCACTGGCGCGCTGATAACTCCAACCGAAACACTAAACCCCATTGAAAGCGGGTTGCCAATTGCAATTGCCATTTGCCCTTCTGCAATAACAGAACCATCACTAAATGTTGTGGCAATGCATGAACTGCTTGTAATTTCGCTGTTTCCTTCAACCTTTAAAACAGCAATGTCATAAGTTGAACTATACCCAACAACTGTGGCTTTTATTGGAATGTAAGAATCGTAAGTTAAAATATAAACTTGACTGGTATAGTTTTCAATAACATGATAACAAGTTAAAATTGTGGCGTTGCCTTTCTCTTTATCAATTTCAATTATTGTGCCTGACCCTCTTGAACTCATGTTAAAAAAGTTATTATAGTTAATGGTTGTGCCCGTGTCAGAATTTAGCCCCGCTGACACACAAACTGAACTCAGTTTTGCCTTTGTTGCGGCTGCCCATGCAGTGTTTGTTCCGTCAACTGAAATGTTATAAGTTGGGTTGTTTAAAACTGCGGGGTCATTTGATTTTATGTAAAGTTTAACAATAAACGCACCCATTATAACATTAACAATTAAAAGCAAGCCAACGATAACTGACAAAATTTTATTCGCCCCGCCAGAAGATTTATTGCCCCCCCTTTTGCCACTAAATTCTGACGCTCTTACAATTGGTTCTTGGTCATACGGAATTTTAACTAACTCATCATCATCAAATCCGCTCATATTCTTCCTCCTTTATTTCACCTTGTATTTATTGGCTTTAACTATTGCCCAAATGCCCCAAACAGCACCACAGCCAACAATAAGCCCAAGTGCAACATACATTAAAATTTTAAGAGTATCGTTTTGCCCAGAATTAATGCTTACAACACTAAACTCTTTTTCACACGAAAGATTAATGCTTGGGTCAAAAAGTCTGCTTCCATTAGCCGTTGCCCTTAAAACAAAACTTCCGTCGCTTAAAGTTTCAATGTCAACATAACAATTTTCTAAATCAACACTTTTTATTTTAGCACATTCGCCAACAATTTCAAAATTAAGATTATCTAACTGCGTTAAATTTTGATTAGTGCGTAAATATATTCTTATTGTTTTGCCCTCTTCAAATTCAGTAATGTTCTGGTTGAAATAAATTCCATTAAAAGTGGTAACATTAAAATTAAATGCCTGCCACAAAATTTCTTCATCATCTTTATTAATTTCAAACTTAACAATGGTTGAGCCGGTTTTATTAAAAGTGTGGCTTGACATAAACTCCCAAAGCGTTTCCCCACCATCAACATCAACAACTTTCACTCTAACATTATATGAATTATCATTTGCATCGATGTAAGTTTTTATGTTTTGGTCCCCAACCCACGCATATTTTAGCATTGATGTTCTTGAACTTAAAGATAAAGTATCCCCCAAATAAACTTGATTTAACTCACCTTGTGTGTAAAAATCAAACCCCACCAACCTGAAAGGCTGTTTGTTTTGTTCAAGAATGGTAAAATAAAGGTTGTCTGATTGATTAATTGAAATGTCATATAAATACAAATATGCATAATCAACATCACCGTTAATTGTTGAAGAAAAATAATCAATTTGAAGGCTGTTTAAACTAAACACATTTTCACTAGAACCATTTGTAAACAAGTTTAACGGAATTTGCAAATAGTTCCAAGAATACCCATCTTCAGCCCCATCAATAAAAGTATTGTTGCCTTGTTTTTGCAAATTATCTTTCAAAACCTCACTGTTAATGGTGTAATAAAATTCAACATCTTGTGCACTTTGAGTTTGCCCGTAAAATGTGAATCTTAAATTGTGTAAATTTTTGGTTGAAAAGTAAACCCAAAGCCCAATTTCAAGCCCCAAAGACAAATCAATTTGTTCACCCCCAAGTTCAAGCGTAAGGCTAAAAGAGTTATTTTGGTCAACCTCGGGGCGCAAAGATTGCCCCTGCATTCTTTCCCCAGTTTCAAAATCAAAGGGGGTGAAACTGTTTGCACCTTGCCCGTTGTAACCATCTGGCAGTATTGCAAGTTCTGTTTGTAAATCTTGAAAAAAGTTAGCGTTTTCTGCAAAAACTGAGTTTTTAACATTAAATTTACCCGCAAAAACCCCAGCACTCATAAAAAGTGCAAAAACACATAACAACAAACAAAACAGATTTTTTCTCTTCATAATTATTATATGTTAGGAATTTGCCAATTGATTGGCGTTTTCCCTTGCTTAGTTAAAATTTCATTACATTTGCTAAAATGTTTGCAACCAAAAAACCCGTTATATGCCGAAAGTGGGCTTGGGTGTGGCGCAGTTAAAATGAAATGCTTTTTGCTGTCAATCAAACCTTTTTTATCAACAGCATTTCTTCCCCAAAGCAAAAACACAATCCCTTCTTTCAAGTCGCTTAGTTTTTTAATAATCGCATCAGTAAACTGGGTCCACCCTATGTTTTTGTGGCTTTGCGGACTGCCCTCTCTAACAGTTAAAACCGTGTTTAAAAGCAGAACTCCTTGCTTTGCCCAAGGCACAAGATAACCATTGTTAGGTTCAACCCCGCCCACATCTTGTGCAATTTCTTTAAAAATGTTTTTTAACGATGGTGGCGGTTCAACCCCAGGTTGAACCGAAAAACACAAACCATGCGCTTGACCTTTCCCGTGATAAGGGTCTTGCCCTAATATAACAACCTTAACATCATCAAAGTCAGTATATTTTAAAGCGTTAAACACGCACCTTTGTGGCGGATAAATTGTGCGAGTTCTGTATTCCTCATCAACCTTTTTTAAAGTTTCAACAAAATAAGGTTTTTCAAATTCTTCACTAAGCACATTATCCCAATTATTGCCAATTAACTTCATTTTTTCTCCTTAGTTAAAATTTTAATACATAGTTTACCATTGCTTTAATATGCCCTGCCAGTGTAAATTGTCGCATAAATTAGCCATCTTTACATACAAATAACTTAAATTTTGCACAAAATAAACTTAATTTAACTGGTTAAGTGCCATTATTGCAAGAGTTGCGCTAATTGCCCCATCGCTTGTGGCAGTAACAATTTGCCTTAAATTTTTTGTTCTAATGTCTCCTGCAACAAAAACATTTTTAACACTTGTTGTGCAATCTTCACTTTTAATAAACCCAAACTCATCAAGCAAAATTTTGCCTGCCAAAAGTTCAGTGTTTGGAACTCTGCCAACAGAAACAAACACCCCATCAATGTTAAGTTTTTCACTTTTTCCAGTGTTGGTGTTTGTTACTTCAATTCCGCTTAACTTATCCTCGCCAAAAACATTAGTCAACACATAAAAAGGCTTAATTTTAATGCGTTTGCTTTTTGCAAAATTAACTTCCTGCTGTGAAACTCTAAACTTATCACTTCGGTGAACAAGGGTCACGGTTTTGCAAATCCCTGCAAGATACACCGCTTCACTAAACGCACTTTTTCCCCCGCCAATCACGGCAACATCTTTATTTTTGTAAAACCCGCCATCACAAGTTGCACAATAACTTATGCCCTTGCCCTTAAATTTGTTTTCAAGTTCAGGGTCAATTTGCCTTGCCCTTACGCCCATTGCAAGAATAATGGTTCTGCCTTTAAATTTGCCTGATTTCGTTTCAACTTCAAGCGGTGCAGAGTTAAAGTTAAAATTAACAGCATTTTCATAGATAATTTTAACATCGTTTCTTTTTAAATCTTCAAGAAACTTTGTTGCAAGCATAAACCCCTCAATTTCACCAACTGCTGGGTAATTTTCAACCAAAGAGGTTGTCGCAATTTGCCCCCCAAACATTCCCCCTTCAAACAAAGCAACCGTTTTGCCCGCTCTTTTAAGGTAAATTGCGGCAGTAACCCCCGCAGGGCCCCCACCAATTATTAAACAATCAAAAATTTCCTCTTTCATGTTTACATTATATAACATTAATAAATTTTTTAAAAACAAATAAAGCCAGTTGAAAAATAAAAACTTTTACAGTGCAAATCTTTTGCCCTGTGTTTTAATTATTAAAAACATTTAAAAAGCCTCTCATGTAAAATTTTATCCTTTTTACATATGCTTTAACTTTTTAGTTACCAACAAAGGAAAACATAAAAAAAGCAAATGCTTACTGCGCATCTTTGTGGCATTTTAAATAAAAATAAAAAAACTATCAGGCAAAAGCCCAATAGTTAAAAGTTTTTTAAGTTATTCAGGTTTAATAAGTTGAGCAACCCAAAGTTTAACAGCACTAACAATAAGCAAAGGAACAACTGCAAGAAGAGTGAAATAACTGCCGTAACCTATTGGCGAAATAACACCAACAACCAAACCAATAATAAGTTCCCCAACGAAATATTTATTGCTCTTTTTATAATCAAAACTGGTTTTAACACTTGCATAGTTAAGTGCCGCCAAAATTCCAAAGAAAATTATGCTTGCTGTTTGCAATGCCACATACCACCCGTTAACAAAGCCACCTGTTGCAAGAACAACAATTGATGTGATAATAAATGTTAAAAAGTAAGCAACTGATAACGCGCAGTTAACAATGCTAAGCATAAAAATTGAATTTTTTGCAGTAATAATTTGGTTTTTCTTTGTTTTTTTAGATTTTGCAGCATCGCTTTTTAAATTTGAAGTTTCTTCTTTTTTAATCTCTAAATTCACTGCATTATCCTTAGCATCAATTGTGCTATTAGTTTCAGGCACTGTTGTTTCAGTTTCTTTTTTTGCAGATGTTTTTTTAACTTTTGCAGCAGTTGATTTTTCTTCTTTCCCACTAGCAGCCTTAGAAGTAGACTTTTTCTTTTCTTCTGCCATAACCTTCCCCCATTTAAACTTAATATTTACAACCATTATATCAAATAATAACTAAAAGTCAAATAAAAACACAATATTAATTGTCTTTAAACGCCAGAAACATAACCAAACATTTAATTTTCAAAAAATTAATTTAAATAAAACACATTCATATAGAGTTAAATAAAAATGCAAGGCGTAAGTTAC
>ERZ780149.1670-NODE-1670-length-23087-cov-4.064606_pt1 | contig 23087 bp, 22 predicted proteins | sample MGYA00511367_ERZ780149 | MGnify/ENA primary metagenome ERZ780149 (study PRJEB29588, sample SAMEA2153852) | human gut metagenome | biome: human gut; feature: human-associated habitat; material: faeces | place: Denmark | collected 2008/2010 ... | reverse complement strand
CCGGCTCCGATGAGCATTCACCGGAGCCGGGCAGGAAGCGTTCGTTATTTAAAGCCATTTATTTTGCGGAGAGAAGTGCATGTATATTTTTCCCGCGGTGAACCGGTTTGCGGTCGATCCGCTGCAGATGCCGTCCGGTTTTCCGGGAGGATTCCGTATTTTTTATTTGCCGATCTGCTGCAGAACAAGCTCGGCGATCGTGGCGATGAATTCGCCGTTCGTGGGTCTACCCGTGCTGCCGGAGAAGGCACCGCAGAAGATCTTTTCCTGCACGTCCTCGTCGCCGCGGTTCCATGCAATGTCGATCGCATGGCGCATCGAGCGTTCTACGCAGGACGGCGTGGCGGAGAACTTTTTCGCCACCGCCGGATAAAGCACTTTCGTTATCCCGGCGGTGGGGTCCGCGTCGCGGATCGTGAAGAGGATCCCTTCACGCAAATATTGATAACCCTTGACATGCGCCGGTACGCCGATCTCGTGGAGAACGTCGGTGACGGCGCTTTCCAGATGCGCGGGCACCGGGGCCGGCGCGTTCGGCGCGGCGGCAGCCGCGGGAGATTTTCCGCCCGCTTTTGCGCACTGCCGCAGGCACTGCATGAGCGCCGCGGTGTCGCAGGGCTTGGGGATAAAATATGCCGCGCCGAGCTTTGCGCACTCGGCAACGACGGCGGCATTGACAAATCCGGTGAGAACGAGCACCGGCGGCGCATCCTCCCGTCCGGCAAGCCGGCGGAGAATAGCGAGCCCGTCAAGCCGCTGCTGGATGAGGTCCAGCAGCACAACATCCGGGCGTGCCGTCTGGATCAGGGAAAGGGTCTCCAACCCGTCAGATGAAACACCGGCCGCTTCCATGTCCCCCTCCCGAGAAAGCGCCTGCGTCATTGTTCGTTGGAAATCCGGGTCTGCGTCGGCGATCAGCACTTGAAGTTTCATAATATCGCCTCCATATCGATTTTTTCTTCAGCTGATCATTCACCCGATAAAAATAGCACATTTTCTGTCCTGTTTCAACAAAACCGCCATAAAAATGCCGTTAATTCGTTCGACAGAATTCGACAGAGTAAGCGAATCCGGAACCGAACCGAGGGTGAATCCCCGTCCTGGATCTCAAATGAAGCTATCGGGATCCGTCAGACGTCGGACAGTGAATACTTGAAAATCAGCTTGTCTTTCGTCTTATTCGATCTCCCACACTACGGTGACGGTATCAGAAACATCGATATCGTCAGGCTCAATATCCAGATCATAGGCTTTTTCGGTCATCAGCGCTTCAGAGCAGTCCATCATCAAGTCGCCCATCGGTTTGTACTCAAAATTGATCTCGCCCCAGGAGTAGTCGATGCTCTGGATATCTTTCAGCTTGATGCCGCCGGCCTGGGTCAGAACCGCAGCCTTTTTCTTGGCATCGGTGACAGCCTTCCCGAGCAGCAGGTTCTTTGCGGCTTCCGGGTCTTTCACAGTATAGCTGATACGAAACTCCGGCCGGACTTTGCCGTTGGCAAGGGCATACAGGATCTTGCCCAGACGGTCGTTGTCAGACTCAAACTCCACCTTCAGGGCGTGGTTGAACCGGTATCCGACGAAACGCCGCTTGTAGTCGTTGTTCTTGTCCCGGTAGCTCTCATACTCCGTGTCCACATGGAAGCTGAGCGTTTTCAAATCAGACTGCTCAAATCCGAAGGCAGAAAGGACGTCCTTCAGCGCCTCCGTATCCTCCGATGAGTGGCGCAGGGTCTCACCGTACTCCTTGAAGACACCGGTGAAGGTCATGGTGATACGGGTGATGTCGGGCTTGACTTTGATCTGCCCCTTGCCGGTTACACGAATCGTTCTCATTGTGCTTGACCTCCTTTGTCAGCGTTCAAAATCATATTGATCCGGTCTTTTGTCAACAGGAAGGACTGTCCCCGGGGATCGATAATGATCCCTCCCGGCATCTCCGAGCATCCCATCGGAAACGCCAATCCGATTCTCTCTGCTGCCGGTCTGGCAGCCGCGGTCGATCGCCTCATCGATGATACCGCTGCCGGAGAGGGTATCGCCGGGAAAATCGTCGTGGCTGTGTTCCCGGGAAATATCAAAGCGGCCGAGGATATACGCCATGTCCTCCGGGAGCCGGCGCCTGCACTCTGCCTTCAGGATGGCGGGCACGCCGTAAAAGGCCTCCGCGATGCTCCCGGCGATGCAGGTCAGGGTATCACAATCGCCGCCGAGGGAAACGGCAGTCCGGATGACATCTTCGAAATCCGTCCCCTCCAGAAAGGCAGTGATCGCTTCCGGCACCGTCTTCTGGCAGCTCTCATTGTGATAATAGCTCGGCCGGATCTGGTCACAGGTGCGGGAGAGGTCATAACCGAACTCCTGCACAATGTAATCCCGGATCTCACCCTTGCTGCGGCCGGTCCTGGCGAGGAAGATCGCGCTGGAAGTTGCCTCCGCGCCTTTGATCCCCTCGGGATGATCATGCGTGACCTCAGCCGTCAGCCTGGCCTTTTCCCGCGTCTCTTCGAGCGTATCGAACAGCCAGCCTGCCGCAGAAACGCGCATGGCCGAGCCGTTGCCGCAGCTGCCGTAGGGCTTTGGCTCTTTCTCCCTGAGCCAACAGAGGAACTTCCTGCCGTAGCCGGCATCAGGATACTTTTTGCCCCATTTCCGCATCGACTTGATCAGCGCAGCCCGGATGCTGTCATCGTCCAAAAACCGGCTGTCCAGCAGGGCCTCCGCCACCGCTATCGTCATGACGGAATCATCCGTGAAACGGGAATTCTCGCAAAAGAGCGGAAATTCCTTGCTCTTGTTCCCCCTGTCAAATTCGTAGGGCGCTCCGATCATGTCGCCCAGAAGTGCTCCGTACATTTTCTCTCCTCCTTCTCATGCAGAAAACACGTCAACAAGCTTTTCGTTTTTGTGACGCGCGCCCCCATATCCGGTTCTATTCAGCCAAGCAAGTTTATTATAGTACTTTTGGCCTTTTCCAGCAAATTATATCAGCAGCAGTGTACAATAAAACGGACTCCATCTTGAGATGCCTTCTGTCAAGTGAAAAAGCTATTCCCCACGACCGGAAAACCTCCGGTGGCGGGGAATAGCAAAAAGTTGGTGGGAGAAGTTGGACTTGAACCAACGCAGCCTTTCGGCAACGGATTTACAGTCCGCCCCATTTGACCAGACTCTGGCATTCTCCCTTATTTGGTGGACTCTCCAGGGATTGAACCTGGGACGCGCAGATCTTCAGTCTGCCGCTCTACCAACTGAGCTAAGAGTCCGTGTGGGGTGTGAGAGCGGACTCGAACCGCCGACATCCGGTGCCACAAACCGGCGCTCTGACCAACTGAGCTACTCACACTATGAATGGTTGCAGGGGCGGGAGTTGAACCCGCTTGGGGCAGCTTATGAAGCTGTCGCATTACCGGTCTGCCACCCTGCAGTATGGTGCACGAAGTGAGACTCGGCCTTGCGATCTCCTGACAGGCACTCAGGCGCGCTATCCATCTGCACTACGGGCTGTATTGTGGCACCGAACCGTGGATTTGAACCACGTCCTCCTGAGTCAGAGTCAGGTGTGCTGCCGTTACACCAGTCCGGTATTTGGAACGCTCTGCGGGATTTGAACCCACGACCCCCAGATTCGTAGTCTGGTGCTCTGTCCTGCTGAGCTAAGAGCGTGTATGGTGATCCCTGCGGGATTTGAACCCGGCATTTCCGCCTTGAAAGGGCGACGACCTGTCCTGTTAGTCGAAGGGACCCTGTCAGCCCTGCTGCCAGGGCTGATGTATTTTATGCGGAGATTTGGATCACTCCGCAGTCTTGAAATATCAGGATGTCATCGATCTTCACACCGAAAATCGCAGCGAGGACAACGAGGTTGTCCACGGTCGGCAAAGCCGTTCCGCGCTGCCACTTGTAAATGGCCTGGGGCGTGGAGAATCCGAAAACATCCTGCACGTCCTTTACGGTCAAACCCGCTGCGTTCCGCATACGGGTGATGTTGATTCCGGTGGCGGTCATGTCGATGACCGGTATCCGATTCATTTCATTTACTCTCCTATTCCGGCCGTATGGCCTGTGACACATATGGTTTGAAATACAAAAAGGCCGCTTGCCTCATACAAGACAAGCGGCCCGTGAAGTATCGGATCAGCCTATTCCGGCTGTCGTTTCACCGTTCTGTTCTCTGTCTTATATGGGCATGCCAAAGGACCATGCATCTTGTGGGTAAAGCTGCACAGCGAACGATCCTGATATTCGGCTTTGAGTAAATCGAAGAATTGTCTGAGGATCATTTCTTTTTCCTTTCCGGGCACAGCCCTTGTTTCTGATATTACTATAGCATCCGGGTTTCAAGAAGTAAAGAAACCCGTAGTATAAAATGCTTCGTCTCTTATCGGAGTTGGGAGAAGAAGAGACGGTTCAGGTCTTCCCAGCCGTGGTTTGTGTCTTCGGGCAACGGAACGATGCGGGATCGTAATTCTTCGATGCTGCTGTCGAGGTAACGGTTGATGCTCTCGATTTTGGGAATGGTCTTAATTTCAGGTGCGTTCATCTTCAATTCGAGGAGCCTGTCAACGTCCGGAAGAAGGGCGGGATCAAGTTCCGCTTCCACCAGCTCCGAAAAGAGCATGGGCGGAGGAGTCCCTTTATCCAGAATCCATCTGCAGGCCAGGATGGGGCGCAGCACATAAAAGTACTTTTTGGCCTTAACCATGTCGCCCTTCAGATATTCGCGGTAGTTGCCGCCGGCCATGCTGAGGTAGTGGCTCAGCCCACGCTTGGAGGAGAAATACTTCAGCATCACAGAACGGAACTCGTCTGCAAATGCAGTCTCACGGTACACGATCGGTGAGGAGAACCACTCGAACAGCGTTGGGTTCGATGCCCGCAGAAGGCGCAGTGTTTTATCCAAATCCCAGCCGTTGATATCCAGCTCGCCCTCGATAGGCAGTTCGATCACGTCCCTGACTTTTTCCAGACGCAGATACTCCGCCTTCGGTCGGACATAGATAAAACGCACATCGTAGTCGCTGTCCGGGGAAGCAAAGCCCCAGGCACGGCTGCCGGATTCGACCGCCAACAGGATCCGTACGCTTTCCTTCTTTTCAATTTCATTCAGCTTTTTCAAGATCGTTTCCCTCATAGGGCATTACCTCCTCCCTTAAGTATTCGCTGATCATGTCTTTCGCCTTTCCCGTTGCCCGTTTGTCCCGGACGGCGGGATCGTCATAGCTTTTTCTCCGGCACATAGGGCACGAACAATGGATCTTCCCCTTTGCCAGGCGCCCGTTTGCGCCTCGAGTCCAGGCCCACCAGTAATCATGCCCGCCGATGCCGTAGAGCAGGTTCCGCTTTCGCCGGATGGTTCTTTTTCGCTGACTGCGGTAATATCCGCGGTCTCTTTTCATGAGTATCACTCCCTGACAGATCGGGCCGCCTGCAGGGGGTGTCAGGATCGATTCCCTACAGGCAGCCTATCTGTTTGGGAGAAACCGAAATGAGCATAATGCGCCTCGTCTTATGTTCGGGCTTTGTACGACTCTTCAAAACCGTTACTCGCGTACATTTGTCCTATCCTCTGAACAACGACGGCTGCTTGAGTAAACAATTCGGGAAAGTCATCGTCAGTCTTTTCCATCATTTCCATGAAGACAAAGACGTCTTTCCCAAACTGCCGCGCCTGTTCCATTGCATTTTCAAGAGCGGCGTGCTGATCCGGGGGCAGCGTAGAGCGCAGCACGCCCCGGAAAGCATCATGCGGACTATACGACGCCGTCAGTCTGGTTTCAAACGCAGGGTTCTCTTTGGCCTCGTTGACAGTCATTTCCACCGATTTGGCAAACAGGTATCCTAAGATATTGCCAATCGTTTCCTCGGCGTCCGACTGAGGTTCGGCCTCCAGCGCCTCCAGCATTCTTTCGGCGTTGTTTTTGTGCTGAGTATAATCCTCATCCTCCAAAACCAGCTTATCTTCCAGATCGTACGCAAGAACCCCGTGGTATTTCGCCCGCCAGATGATTGGCTGGACTACGCTCTCCGGAATCACCAAATCATCGAGAGGGGTTTTGACGCGTTCCGGTTTTTCGATCCTGAAGCGATAGCGGCTGTCTGTACTGACGTGAATGCGGCTGATATTCCCATCCTCGTCAACACTTACAAAAACAATGGCTTCGTAGTTGTCTTCTTCCTTGTCGGCCAGAACGATGCATTTAGTGCCAACCGGGTACTCCAGACCGAATCCTGCAAGTTCTGTGATCTCCGCCAGATGGGCAATATATTTACCCTCGTGGTTTTCACAGGCGTAAGTGAGACGGTCAATAATCTCATCTGCACCGCAGCAGCTGTTTCCGGAAGTGTCGGTTTCATATACCGAATCGGCGGTCAGCACACTGCGCAGCCGTTCCGTCTCCCCCTTGGCAAGGGTGAAGCGCACCAGCCGGAGATCGTGATCAAAGTCTTTTACTATCCCGTTTTCGTACTCGCCGATGGCTGCATCCGCGGAGATCATGCAGACCCCGCTGATGATCGAACCGACTTTAATGTTATCCCTGAGGTCCTCGGGAACCTGATCAAACGAGTGGTCGAACTCCAGTTCGCCATACACAGTATCCGCAAAACAGCGGATAAAAGTATTCTCTTTCTGATCGCCGATCTCAACCGTACCAACGCAGAGGCGTGTGACCTTCGCCTTGAAGGTTATGTAGGCATCGTTATCATACTCTTTGCCGTCCTCATAATTGCCGACCAGGTGGTTTGCCAGGAAGGACAGCGGTATCAGCGCGCCGTCGGCTACGCCCCATTTCTTACCCCGCTTATCGGCGGGGACGGTTTTGTCATACTCTTCTTCCGTGGCGTAGTAGTTTACTTCAAGGCAGGGCGCGACAAGCTGAAGCGTGAGCCTGTCGTCTTTGAGAAAACTGGGCAGCACGTCCGCTGTGATGATATCAACAGGAAGCATGCCGCCGTTATCCGTGCTGCGGCTCATCATCAGGATGCGTTCCGTTTTAGGCCAGTCTTTCAGTGAAATGTCAACGTCTGTGCAGATCATTTCCCAAATCGTCTTCCCACCGCAATGCGTATGGAATCCGGATATGGCAAGCTTACCGTCTTCGCTCTTTTCGGAGCTGGCCCAGAATTCAGCAGAGCCGATCGGTAAATAGAAGTATGGGGTGTCATAGTAGCCTTTGATGGCTTTTCCTTCCTGGACCGTATATCTTACAGCGCCCATCAGCGTGTCTTCGTCTTTCCCCAGAAAATCCAGGCCGTAGCTGTCAAGAAGATTTGCCATATTCTCTCACCTCAAATCAAATAATGCAGATTCTTCATCGCCCGCTTTTTGAACGTCATGTACAGCGGCTTCCGCTTGAGGTATTCATTGCCGTTGCTGTTTTCGCCGCCATCATCGTCATCGGCCGGGGCTTTCTTGATCTTAATGCCGGAAGACGGGATCAGAATCGCGTTGCTGCTCATATCATACCTTGCCATATTCCGGTCAAAGTAGGCGCAGAGGACATAATGACCGTCATCGTCATACAGATGGATCCGCTCCATCAGACCGTCATTATCATAAAGATTTGTCCGGTACCGATGCTGGTGAAGGCTCAAACCGCCCTCGAAATACAGATAAACATCGTATTCCTCATTTTCGGTGGTCATGATGTTCAGATCGATTATGGCAGAAGCAAAATCGCTGCCGTTATTCAGTTCAAAGGCAATCGATCTTAGGCAGTCGTAGTTGAGGCTGATTTTTCGGGAAAAATCAACGACCTTATCGATCTCCCCATAACATTCTTCCTCCAGCTTGTCATGCAGGTATTCGCGGATGTCTTCCGGGGAAGGGTAATCAAAGCGGAAGTGATAATGAAAGCGGCCAGGCCTGTTTACGATATAGCTGTTAAGGCTGTACAGTTCGTTGCAAGTCACGATAAACAGCTTCTTCCCGCCCGTGGTACCGTCGAACAGGCTCAGCAGCGCTGCCTGATCGTCATTATCGTTGTTGGAACGGAAAGTCTTATCGAATTCATCGAAAAGAACCACACATTCCTGATGGATGGATTCCAGAAATCTCGCAAGGCCCGGGCAGCAGGCATCCACCAGGATCACCGGATAACCCTCGCGAATGGAGGCTTCACAAATCATTTTTGCGAATAACGATTTGCCGATACCTTTATCACCGCTGAGGATCACACCCATGCTTCTGGAAAAACGCTTGAAGGACGACAGGACCTTTTCCAGTTTTTCCGTATGAACGCCATAGGCCTTTTCCGTTACGCGGATATTGCCCCTGCGGAGGAGGAAGCAGCCTTCCTGTTGGTTATATCCGATATCAAAAGTCGCGGCCGGCAGTTGATCATAGCTTCTGATGCTATCATCAAAAATGGTGAACTTGCTTCCTCTCTGAATTGCTTTCATTTTTCATCACCCGCTTTTCTCAAGCAAAATGGAATTGACAATAAATGGTGCGCTCTGCAGGACTTGAACCTGCGGCCTACGGATTATCGATCCGTTGCTCTGCCAACTGAGCCAAGAGCGCGAGTTTCAAAATCTCCCGCCGAATTTCCCGCTGCTGTTGAACCGCGGGGCGTACGTCCGAAACCGAAGTATCGGCGGGAGACCGGTATCTGCCGGCAGTCGCACCTGCGAGCTATGTCGCAGCGGCGGCTCCGCAACGGCAGGGATACGGCGGTATTATTCTGCGGCCTTAAAGTTATAGACCGGGCGGATACGCTCGATGATGTCCGCGGTGGGGCCGATCTCGGAAACGATCTCATCCATGGGCTTGTATGCCATAGGAGATTCGTCCAGCGTATCGCCCACGACACAGGAGGACCAGATCCCCTCCATCTCGGCGGCATACTCGTCCATCGAGAGCCGGGCGAACGCCTGCTTACGGCTCATGAGACGGCCGGCGCCGTGGGGAGCCGAGCAGTTCCATTCCTCGTTGCCCTTGCCCATGCAGATCAGGCTGCCGTCGCGCATGTTGATGGGAATCAGCAGCTTTTCCCCGGCTTCGGCGGAAACAGCGCCCTTGCGGAGGATCATCTTCTCCGTGTCGATATAGTTGTGGATGGTAGTAAACTCCTCGACCTTAGTCAGCCCCATACCACGCAGGATCACATCGGTCATGGCCTTGCGGTTGAGCACGGCAAAGCGCTGTGTGATGCGCATGTCGTGGATGTAATCCTCAAACAGTTTTCCTTCTACATAAGCGAGATCCTTGGGGATTCGGATGGGATGCTCCCTGCGCAGTTCATTGATGGTGCTTTGGATCTCCTTCCAGCGGCCTGCGGCACGGTATTCGGCAATCAGCTCGTCGATCTGGTGACGGGCACCGCCCCACATAGCAAAGCGGCCCTGATCCTGATAGTACTTGCAGACCTGAGTGCCGAGATGCCGGCTGCCGGAGTGGACTACGAGATACAGTTCACCATTCTCGCCGCGGTCGACTTCTATAAAATGGTTGCCGCCGCCTAGCGTACCGATACTGCGCTTTGCGCGCTCAACGGAAACATAGGGAGAGCAGCGCAGCCGGTGAAGGTCGATCTCACCGTTGAGCGGGTGCTCGTCCTTGCGGATATTCTGCCCGCAGGGGATCTCTTTACGGATAAGCGCATCGAGAGCGGCAAAGTCGATCTCCTTTTCGGCCAGCCTCACAGTCTCCATGCCGCAGCCGATGTCTACGCCAACCATGCCGGGAACGATTTTATCCCGGATCGTCATGGTCGTGCCGATGGTGCAGCCCTTTCCGGCGTGGACGTCAGGCATGATACGGATCTTGCAGCCGGCAAACGCCTCCTGGTCGCAGACGGTCTTGATCTGGAGTTCAGCCGTCGGCTCGAGTGCAGGCGTATAACAAAGGGCCGAGTTGTGCAGTCCTTGTATTTCTATCATTTCAAATCATTCCTTTCAAAAAACGGACGCACGGCGATTCCGCAACCCGATCGGAGACCGTGCGCCCGTTCTTTTATTCCGGAGAGCAGCCAGACTTACGCAGCGATGGGAGCATACCGCTCCGTATCGATCACGCTCAGCATGAAGTCATACGGATTCAGCTCGCCATCCATGACCATAGAGAAGATCCGGGGGCTGTTGCCGGAAACCAGCGCAACACCGCGGTCATTCTCTTTTACAGGCTGCTGCTCATGACGGCTGTCAACGTTCCAGAACACGAGGTCCGGGAGTATGTAGCCGGCCGCCGCATAGCTTGCCTTTGCGTTTTCGAAGTTCGTCATGGACGAGTTCTTCACGCAATGATCAAACTCCATGTCGGAGATGATGTACAGCTTTGCGGGCATTTCCGCCCGGGGCACATGGTTCTCTGCCGCCGCCTGCAGGATCAGATCGAATACCGCCTCCAGGTTGGTGTTGGCGCATTCGTCGAAGGTTCTGCAGTAGCGCACCTTCTCCACAAAATCTTCTCCCTTGATCTCTACAAGCTGAGGGGTCATGGAGAAGGTCAGGAAATGATTGTGGAATTTGCCTTTATTGTGTTCCGCGAAATAAATCGCGAGGGATTGCGCGACCGCAGCCGGCATCGGTTTGCTGCCCCAGTACATGGAGCCGGAGCCGTCCGCTGCGACAAGCGCGTTCTCATCGGTCGTGAAGTCCTCCAGCATATGCCAGGTGACGTCCAGAGAGCGGCGCTCTTCCTCAGAGCAGTCATAAGCGCGCTCGACGAGTTCATAGGGCATCAGCGTACCGGTGTGAAGCTTCGCCTCGCCGCGATCCACCTTGTCCATGAAAGCAGCGTACCGCTCGCCGTCGTTGCGCAGGAAGGCCTTGCGGTATTTGAACATGGCCTTGGACGGCTGCTTGGAGTAATCGAACGTGTAGTCCTTCTCACGGAGATTGTTCTCGATGATCCGAATGCGCGCGCGAAGCCCGGTCAGCGCCTTGCGGTAGTCACGGTCGGACAGGCCGAAGGACTTGGCGATCATCTTAGCCATGACGACCGTTTCCTGATTGGATGCGTTGACCGAGGGAAGCCACTTGCCAAGCAGGGAAATGTCGCCGCCGGCTTCCAGCGCGGCAAGATCCTCCCGGAGCTGCTCTTCAAGCAGGGCCAGAGCTTCCTTGCGGCAGGGAGTCTTCAGCAGTACAAGGACATCATCCCAGCGGCCGTACTCCGCGATATGGGACAGGTTTCTCACAACGGAGCTCTTCTCATTGGAAGCAAGCCAGGTGAGGATGCTACGGAACACACGGCGCTCGCCAAGGCCGCCGCGAACGTCACGGGCATAGAACAGGATCTTCATTGCCAGGTCAGGGTTCTCCGCATACGCCTTCAGAAAGCGGCTGCAGATGGTCTGGTCGTCGGCACGGCGCAGGGCGCCGATGGCGGCAAAAAGATCCAGGCAGTCTTTCCCACTGGTGCGGTGCGCGACGGCACCGTTCTCGGTATACGTTTTGTTTGCAGTTTTCTTCAGGACTTCCAGCACGGGAAAGACCTCCTTTACGATCGGAATGAAAAACAAGGCACAGTTTGCTGTTTACAGCTTCTTTTTGACCAATACATCTTTCTCTTTGTCTTGATAGGTTGAAAAGTAAAAGTGTTGCTGTCTATGCCTTTATTAACTTAGTGTGCCCCTTGGCAGGCTGTGTCCGGCGCGAGTCAGGAAGGGCTTTGCCGGGTTTCCTTTGCCCGGGGCCTATCAAAATAAAACAAGGCACCATCGAAACGGGATTCGAACCCGCGATCGCCGGTTATGAGCCGACTGCTAACCATTCAGCTATTCGTAATTGCTGTTAGTGCCTTTGCCCTTGTCAATCGACGCAAGCATAAAATACCATCCCGGAAAGGCTTTTTCATGGAAAAAAAGTTGCGAACTCTCCTTTTTCAAGAAAAGTCCGCAATTTTTTGGTTTTATTCCTGTGCCAGCATCGCCATTTGCCGGTCAAGCCGCTCCCGGATTTGATAGACCATGCTCTCCGGCGCCGTGACCTTCAGCACCGGGCCGAAGGAGAGGATCCGGATCAGGATCTCCGTTTCATCCCCCTGCTTGTAATTCAGGGTGATGCGGTAGTGCTTGTCATCGATCCGCTCCGTTTCCTTTTCCAGATCCGTAAAGTGGAGCATCGCGCGCTCAAGAGCATTGCGGGAGTCGTACAGATCCATGACCAGGGTTTTCTCCCGTTCATTCGGCCGCTGGTACTCGTTTTCGTCCCAAGGCTCGAGAATGTGCACCGAATCCATGCGGGAGAGATTGATCGTCCGCGGTTTGCCCCCGAATCCCGTAATCAGCCGGAACTTATCATCCTTGGAAGAGTACTCCAGCTTATAGGGGATACAGATATAGCTTTGTCTGGTGCCGCGATGACCGTGAAAACGCACACGCAGCTTTCGCTTCTCATGCATCGCCCGGAGGATCATACGGAAATGCTCGATATAACGCAGATCGGAATAATCGTCCCCGTTTGAATAGCGGTCGTAGTAGACGAACTGATCCGGAGTGAAGAGGGGCTCCACATCTTCCAGGCCTTCTTCGGACGGCGCGAACAGCCGGATCCGCGGGTCGAGCAGGAGTGCCTTCAGCCACTGCTTTTCCAGGGCCGTAAGCGGGGAATGCGGCTCCCGATGCAGCGGAGTGCCGAAGTCCTGCGTCAGCAGAGGCCAACTGCCGTCCGTTAGCTTGGCAGGGATCGTGAACAGGCTTTCACCGAAAGCGTTCTGAAGAACGGTGCGGGTCAGTTCCCGTTCGGTCAGCGTACCATCGACAGCTTTGGCCAGGATGGCGGAGACAGCCTTGAAGTAAGAGCCATAGACTTCCGAGAAGATCATTGCGGGTCACCCCCTCCGTACATCTCGGCCATGCGCCGGATGTCATCATAAAACCGGTCGACAACATACCGGTTGTCGCTTTCGAAGCGGACAATGCGGCCGATGAATGTGCGCGCCCAGGTGACAAGCTCGCCGGCATCATAGACGTCTGCGACAAACCTGTAGGTGTGCTCATCGACTGCCTCAATGCGGCCGTGACGCTTTTCGCGCTCCAGCCGGTCAATGATGTAGCTCTCTTCATCCCCTACACGCAGGGTGATCTCGACATGGTCAACGCTATAGTCGCCGCCGGTGGAAACGCCCCAGAGGTTTTCATCAAACTTATCTGCAAAGCCCTCGTATTTTTCATATCGCGATTCGACCGGTCCGGGCGTAATGGAGCGGATGTTGTCGAGCCGGAAAAACATCGGCTTGCGGAACTTGTAATGATACGCCAGCAGATACTCCCGCCCGTTCTGCGTGCTGATATAGAAGCGCAGCGGATAGACCCTGTGCTCGTGCTCTGCATCTTTGCGGACACTGAAGTTAACGATATCGATGCATCGTTTTTCCTTCATGGCGCAGAGCGCGTCAAACAGGATCTGCGTATCCAGCGTATGGAGCAGGTAGTGGTGTTTGTAGCTGAAATGCTCCGGAGCTTCGGACTGCCGGTCGAGCAGATAAGACCCGACCACGCCGAACGGTGCTTCTTCAGAAAAGAAAGCCGCGGCATCTTCCCAGGCAGAAATGTCGACATTGTCCTCCGCAAGGCGGAAGTACAGAAACCGGCCGTGCTTCTCGTCCCGGAGGATTCCCATCTCCGTGTATTCTTTCAGCTTTTTGCGCACGGTGGATTCATCGATTTCGAATGGGGTATCCGTGTGGGACAGATAGTCTGCAACACCATCGGTGATCTCGCCGACACGGAGGGCAGCACCGTCAGCAAGAATATCCAGGACGCAGAAATGCAGTACGATATCCTTGTCAGTAAAGCTCTTTGCCTTCCAGGCGTTGTGCAGCGGGTTGAAAGTTACGCTGCGGTTATCCACAGAGATGAAGACGTTCTTGCCCTCGGCCGTGTGCCGGAAAGCCATGTAGCCGCCAAGCCAGCTCTCGATACGGCGGCGCTCATCGTCATAGCTGCGCGCGCTCTTTTTCGTATAGTCCTCGCGGCTTTTGAAGCCGTAGACGTAGAAGTCCCGCATATAATCGCGGATCTTTTCGAAGCTCTTGATAAGTTCGCTGTAGGCCATGTCTTCACCTCCTCTTCGTTTCTATTCCGAATCCAATGACAACTCTGCGATCCGACTTACCGTTTGTCTGATCCCTTCCATTGTCCCGGCGTCCGGGATGCCGCGCTCATTACAATAGACACGCTTGTTCCACTCAAGCATGATCGATGCGCAGTCGCAGCTGACTTCTTTGCCCAGGACGGCATTGGGAACCAGGCTGCCGGAATAGGGAAAGTTCCGCGCCGTAACGAACCCCTCTGCCCGAAGGCAGAACTCCGCGATGGAAACGATCCCCGGGGGCGTGTATTTCTCGTCGATCCCCAGACAGACGTCGGGCGTCCTCTCTCCGCTGCGCAGCCGATCCCGGGGCACGATATCATCCGAGAAGCTATGCATATCCAGCAGCAGAAGGCGCGGATGCTCAATGCACGCCCGGTTCAACTTCTCATGATGCCCATGATACCAGACCAGCGTTTCCCGGCGCAGTTCGGCAGAAACCGTCTTGATCCGTGTCCCGTCATAGGCCCGCTCGTAGCAGAACCCCATCCCGAGCCGCTCCATCGGCTCCTCCGGGCCAGGAAAACGCTCCACATCGCAGAGCAGGCGGCTGACAGGGAAATACAGAGTGTTCCCGCTGTTTCGCCATGCAGTGGGCATCATCTCCAATACTCCTGTGTCCCTCATCCGTTCATGATAGGACAAAAACTGTTCTTTGGGGATGCAGACGGATTCCATGAGTTCTTCCGGGAACGTTGTTCCGTCATGGGGCACATGGAATAGGGGAAAACGCTTTTTGTTATTGCTCATCACAGCCTCCTTATAATGCACCATAAAGAGGCTGTGGATATCCATCGTCCGCCGCTTATACGGCTGTCAAGCTTTGGCACCTTACCTTCCGGCAGGTTGCCGTGCGGTCAACGGGCTTGTCCCTCGCGCACTCTCTATGGTCGAATATGAAATTGTTTAGGGTATTTATGAAGAAAAATAGGATGCAGCTATGTTATTCGCTTTACAGTATTCATACAGGACGAAGACACCTCTGTCGTGGCTGAATCTTACACATACAGCTTCCAGCTTTTCCTCATCTGTTTTGTCTGCTATTCCCATCAAGGCAAAGAGCCTGCCGGTGTTTTCTTCATCAAGCGAGAGCGTATAATCAAAGTCTTCCGTCCTTCTGAACTCTTCTACATATTATCGTCCGGCAGAACAGGCAGCTCCTCGGCCTCATCCACTCAGGATGGATCATGCTTGGCTCTGCCCATCACCGGCTGGCATTTGGGATAAACCTCATACGGCTTGCTGTATGCCGCACCGCGCCGGGAGCAGATATACTCATCCGCCCTGAACAGATGCGTCTCTTGGATCCGGCGTACACGCTTCATTCTTTTTCACCCATTTTCTCTATAAGGTCGTGCAGGCTTTTGTCGTGCTGTGCCCGGGAGATCGCACCATGTGCCAGAAGCCCCGCGAGGAGCTCCTTCTCCCGCAGAAACAGCTGATGGTTTTTCTCCGCATAAGTCAGCTTTTCCCAGGTCTGGTTGTCGATTTTCGTGTCCATAAAGCCATTCACGCCTTCCGGATTGCAAAAATGAAGATCCGCTATTTCCCGGCCTCCGATGTAATACTAACGCACAAGGTGTCCAATAAAACGGACTCTGTTCGATCCGAAGGCCTGTGCAGGAGAGAAATTATAGCATAAAAGCGCAAAAATATCGAGATACTATTGGTATAACTGGTACAATGCCCTGACCCCCCACCGGAGACAGCAGCACGGCCGCAGCCGCAGTATTTGAAATCCTGCCGACACGTGATCTCTATTGAAATGATCCTCAGGCTGAGGGCGGCTACTATGTTCTTTTGCAGGAATATTCCGATGAGCCGGTGTTAAGCGAGCTGATCGACCACATCGGTGTGTACGAGACGCAGGGAGCGGGCAAAAATAAAAACCCAACGCCTTGTCATTTACTACAAGTTCGTCGGGTATTTGGATATTGACCCCGCGCAGTGCCATCCGAACTGCGCTGCCGACATCCGCGAGGGCGTTGCCGTGGAGTATGTTTCCTGCGAGCCGTCAGCCAATTTGAAGGAATTGTTCCTTGATGAGTACAGCGTGGATGATGTTTCCTTTGAGTAATAAGAAACGGAGCAGGCGTAACCTGCTCCGGTGATAGTCCATATTTATAAATCATCTGATTTTCCATAATTGCAGTTACTGCAAAGTGTTTGAAGGTTATCTAACTCTGTTTTTCCACCCTTTGACCACGGGATAATATGATCCACATGAAGAACTACAGAGGGATCTTTTGCTGGAGAAGCTCCACAAATACAACATTTGAAATTATCACGCTGCATAACTCTAAAGCGAAGCCGAAGATTAACATTGCGAGAGCCTTTACAACTACACGACTCGTCTGACTTCACAGCAAGTAATGCATCATCATCATAATCACTGCCTATATAAGACGCAAAAACTTGCAAAGCATTATTCCACGTTTTAAATCTGCGCAAGTACGAACCGCTTGATATTGTTGATAGACTTTTATCATTCATATCTGAGCGAGTCGGTTGTTTTCCTTTAGTAACCCAAACACGTTCAATATTTGAGAACAATTCTTCTGTTGAATGCTGCCTATTAGTTGTATCTGCTGTAACACCGGCTAATTCAAGGGCATGAGTCCAACTGCCGAATCTCCGACTTATTGTTGAAATGTTATATTTCCCTGCACCTTGGTACTTTGTGGAGGACAATGGAGGTGGATAAGCAGAAGCAACTCGCTTTAGGTCTTCAATAAGTTCTTCGTCCGAAGCCGAAGGTCGGTATTCATTAAATTCATATTTCATAATTCAGTCCCCGTATATCCAAATGAGTTTCAGTTTTCTTATAGTTTATAAAGAACTATGTACGAACTAATAACCATCTGTACAATCAATAAATTAATAAATGCTTATTTTTATTGAAAAGCGGATGTAACTGAAATCAGTTACATCCGCTCGAAATGGTTGCGGGGAATGGACTTGAACCAATGACCTCCGGGTTATGAGCCTGTGTTTTTGATTTTTATAACGTTTGGCTATGTCTGAAAAAGTCTTGTATTTTCAATGCTTTTTGGAATTATCGTTTTATGCTGTCTGGTCTTTTGTGACGCTGTTTTACAACTTTTGTTCCCCAAATGTTCCCCAAATTTTGAATGAGCAAGCCATTGCCGCCGGGAAACTTTGGCTTGACAATCCGGGCACGGTGGCTATAATGAAGATAAAGAGGACGCTGCGACATGCGGTTAGCTCTTCAAGATTAGAGTTCTAAAAGGATAGAAACCGTCACTTGGCAGAGTGGCGGTTTCTGCTTTTTACGGTTATCGTGATCGTGTATGTAAATACATGAAAAGTAATCGTAATCGGCATTACTTCACCCCCTTTCGGGTGGTGTAGCTAACCGCCTGCCGTTGTGCAACGCCCTCAGCGCTTTACAGCGCCACAAGCAAAATAACACATAGTTTTACCGATTGCAAGAGCTTTCGATCCATACAGACAGAAAGAGGCGATCCCAACAACGGGACCGCCTCTTTTTCTTTTGTACAAAAATTTGCACGAGTCTTTGTGCGTTTTTGTATTTTCCTTGCTTCGATGTTTCAACTCGTCCTTCTCGTTGACATCTTTTAGTGAAAACACAAAGAGAAAATACGAAAAACCTTACATAATTACGGACAAAGCACTTTTGCCCGCGCGTTACACTGAAATCGCAAGCCGCCCAACGTGGTAAACCGCTATCACAAAAAACAGGAATTGACAAGAATGGAGTTGATGTATCATGCCCGCGCGGTACGGATAGACAGGCAGAGACAGCGAGACCGGCGATAGGCCGAAAAAAGAAAAAACAGGAGGCTCCTATATGAACGACTTTTCTGATGTAGCAACCATTAATCAAACGCTTGCCCGCGCTAAGGCGGAAAATATGGCCATCCCGGAAACGGCACTGCGACGCTGGGTAAAGAACGGGGACGTTCCCGCGTCCTTCGTCGGCAAGAAAGCGCTGATCTATTGGCCGGCGCTTATGAGATTCCTGCAGGGAGGAAATTGCCAATGAAAACCGAAAAGCGCTGCACCGGTACGGGAATACCGGTGCAGCAGGCGGATGATCTGAACCTTTCCTGCGCAAAAAACGCGCCAGACACCCATACACAGTATATCTTACAAGAACAAATCACACAAGCGAAAGTTGCTAGATATCTTGGGTATGGAGAAGAAAGCGCCCTGCGCGCCGCCGACCTTTGCAACAGGGTGGGATATCGTTCTACCCGTACTCTTCGGGCGGCCATTGCGCAGGAACGCCGCGCGGGCATTCCAATTCTGTCATCCAACGCCGGGTATTTCCTACCGGATGCTGGGGAAAAAGGACAACGGGAGGCCGCCGCCTTTTGCCGTTCCTTGCGCTCCAGTGCGGTCAATGTATTTCGTGCCGCGTCTGCCGCCTGGAAGTATTTAGGCGTGCTGCCGGAGCAAATTGCGATGGAAGAGCGGGACGGTACGTTATGAGCAAAAGAAGCAAATATGAGAAGAAAAGCTTTGAGAGCACCGGGGTATCAGGTGATACGTCCGCCAACGTTTACATGTCAATGTTGCTCTCGGATGCGTGGATGGACTTAACTGCACTTCAGCAAAGGCTATATCTGTACTGCAAGGCGCAATACTACGGCGAAAAGCAGAAACCGGCCGACGACAAACTTTGCTTTACTATGAACCGCGCCAAATGGAGCGATAAATACAGGCTATATGGTAAAAGCAGCAACCAAAGAGGCTTTTACCGCGATATGAGCGCATTAATTGAGCATGGCTTTATTGTCTGTCAAGCGAGCGGTGCAACCACACGCAAAAAATCCATATACCGTTTCTCCGACAAGTGGCAAAAATGGGACCCGCTGAAATTTCAAGTACCTACAGCTGCAATGAACGTCTCCTTGATGCGTAAAGAGGCGAAGAGAAAAAACGCTATACATGGCAAAGTTTAATAAATCTATGTACTTTTGTACACAAGCAAGGTCACCGCCGAAAAATAGGCGTTTATGTACTTATTCACATAGCGAAATTGATTTTCAGTAAAATCTTATGTACTTACCCCCATAAGTTTGGCTTCGTCTGATATAGAAAAGTACATAGCCAATTTAATTAAATTTTTTTATGTATCTAATTTTTGGAGGAAGAACCATGCATACTGATGGATCCATTACAGCGGCAGAATATGCCGAAGAAGTGACCCGGCTCGCCGCCAAATACGGCAAATACGGATTTGACGAGTGGAGCATCCGGGCGATCATCGAAAAGCCATCAACCGTAGACTTAAACCTCAAGGCGAAGGTCACTGGTGTCAAGCTCGGTCTCGCTACAGTATACCCGGAAGCGGGCGGCAACCTGTTCACCATGGATGAAGTCTGCAACGCGCTCGGCATGACCGAAGCAGAGGCCTTAGACGGCCTGAGAGCCGTCGGCAATGGCCCGGTGACTATCAGCACCATAGCAGACCTGTAAGCGGTCTGTATGCGCCTGTGAGCGGCTTTTAATCGGCTGTGTATTCCAGTATATCCCCCGGCTGACATTGCAGCAGCTCGCAGACCCTGCCGATGTTATCCAGCGCAACCAACTCACCACGCCGGAACGCCTGCACCGTACTTTCTGAGAGAATCTTCTCTTTGCGAATCTTATAAGTGCTGTATCCGGCCTCTTTAAGCGCCTCCAGCACATCGAACTTGTATCGAATCGGCATTTTCATGTCCTCCTTTTCCACTATGCCCAGTATAGCACAATATACACGAATTTCAATGTATATTTTAGACAGAGGCAAGCACGGATAATCGTGCATAATGTCGATAGACAATGAACGAATAATCGTGTATATTATAATCACAGAGAGGGAAAAGCCCCGAGTGAAAGCGGACGGAGTAAGCGGCAGCCGAAACAAAAACGCGACGCAAGAGCGGGAACGGATAAGCGAACCGAGCCACAGGCCGGGAGATAAGCTTACAAGCCACCCGCCGGGCTTCCCCGAATCTAAAACCAAAAAGAAAGGAAAATGAGGAAATGACAACACAGGAGATCGTGAGCAAGGTAAAAGAGCTGCGGGAGCTGCAAGCGCTGATTGAAGAGGCGCAGGCGGAAGCAGAGACCATCAAGGACGCTATTAAGGCAAATATGGGCGGTTCTGACGTGCTTCTTGCGGGGGAATATAAAATCACGTGGAAGGCCGTCGAAAGCCGCAGGCTGGACACAGCGGCGCTGAGCAAGGCCCTGCCGGAGCTTGCCGCGCAGTTTACCAAAACCACGACGGTACGCCGTTTCTGCATTGCATAAGGGAGGTAAGCACATGGATTACGATCAAGTTATCATGACGCTGTTCCGCCAGCTCGATGATGAGCAGAAAGAAATCTTCATCGCAACCGTCCGCAAGGCGTGGGAAAAAGACCGGGCGAAGATGGGCGAGCCGAAAGCCCCGTCAAACGCCGCAGGACTTCCCCAGACGGAAGCGGCGCGGTGATATGGAGAAACACACGCCAGCGAGCGGGACGGCACACAAACGCCGCTCCGCTCGCCTTATATGCCGCCACCGAGCAGCCGCACAGCGCACGATAACCGGGGGGTAGTTTCCGAATACGGAAGGGTGAAAAGATCGGCAGGAGGCCGACTGCACCCCGAAAAAATCCCGTATTCACTTCCGTCGCCTGTGCTTGAGCTTTATTGGAAAGCGTGATAAAATTTATTTATTGAAATGGTTGCGTTTTGGCCGTCTGCTTGCCATATATGGTAGAAAGGAAGTGTACGATATGAGTTCCAAATTCTCTTGGTTGAAAGCGCTTAAAATCTCCTTGGACGCCTCCGTATACCAGGATCTTGGGTTCTCGCAGGACGAAGCGTTCTCTTTTGCTTTCATGGACAACGACCGTGCCACGTCTCGCCCCAGTCGTCGGCTCAGTGATAAAGAAATAAAAAAGCGTATAGAAGAAAGCCGTAAGGGATATAACGAAGCAATGAACACGTTTGCTGAATGCCAACGCAAGATAAGCGAAGGCGGCCCTTTGGTTCGTGAAGGCGCAGAAAAAGCTCGTCAAGAAGCCCTGCGGTTTCGTGAAGAAGTCAGGAAGAAGAACAGTTAACTCACTTCTATCTCAAACCCCGCCACCAGCAGCGCCGACATATGCTTATATATTAAAACGTTCAAAATAGCGCGAATAATAGCTAATAATATATACTTTATATCGTATATTTGTTATATTTTATGGTTTGTTTTATATATAACAGGCAGAATGAAGCTATGAAAAAATCACCATTGTTCACCCACGCGCGAGAAAAAAGACAAGAAAGGACGCGCTGCTATGGCGAGCATTGAGAAGCGCACCGGAAAGCGCGGCACATCCTACCGGATCACCGTTACTGTGGGACGTGACGCATCCGGTAAGCTCTTGAAGCATTACAAAACCTATACCCCGCCCGAAACGTGGGGCGAGGCCAAAGCCGAGCGGGAAGCACAGCGGCAAGCCTGTGTTTTTGAGGAAGAGATCAAGAAGGGCTTTGCGCTGGATAACCGCCAGACGTTTGAAGAATACGCCGCTTATGTCATTGAGCTAAAACGGCGGCAGGGCGTCAAGGAAAGCACGTTGGAGCGCTACAACGCCATGCTCGCGCAGATATTCCCGGAGATCGGCTATTTGAAGCTCTCGGATATCCGCCCCGCTCACTTGAACAACCTTTACACCAAGCTGTCAAAATCCGGCGGCAGACAGGACAAGGGAACGGCTACGGCGCGAACGGATATAAAAGCCGTTATAAAGGCGCAGAAGCTCACAAGGGCAGAGGCGGCGCAGCGTGCTGGCATTTCCTCCTGTACGCTGTGGAAAGCGTTTACGGGAACTGTCAGCCGCGAAGCCGCCGAGAAGATCGCGCAGGCGCTGAATAAGAAGCCGGAAGCGCTTTTCACCTTCGAGCGGGACGAATCGCCGCTTGCTGCTAAGACGGTGCTGGAGCATCACCGGCTGATATCAACGATCCTGGCAACAGCGGAAAAAGAGATGCTTGTCCCGTACAATGCCGCCGCGAAAGCCTCTCCGCCGAGACCGAAAAGAAAACCGCCCAATTATTACCAGCCGGAAACAGTATACGCGATTTTGGACGCAGCGGATACCGAGCCGCTGAAGTACCGGACTTTCGTTTATCTTGTGGCCGTTACCGGCGCACGGCGTGGCGAGATCGCCGGTTTGAAATGGGAAAAGATCGATTTGAAAAGCGGGACGATCATTATTGACCGGGGGCTGTACTACTCCGCCAAACGCGGCGTATATGAGGGAACGACGAAAACCAGCGATCACCGCGCTATGAAGATACCGCAGGAAACGATTCTGCTTTTGAAGCAGCTCCGGCGTGAGCAGCTTGAAAACCGGTTGAAAAACGGCGACCGTTGGCAGGAACAGGGGTATATCTTCACGCAGGACGACGGCAAGCCAACAAACCCGCAGACATGGACACGATGGATGAGCGACTTCAGCCAGCGCCACGGTCTGCCGCATGTAAACCCGCACGCTTTCCGGCATACCGCCGCGTCGGTGCTGATTGCGAGCGGGACGGATATCGTCACCGTCTCGAAGATGCTGGGGCACGCCAGCGCCGCCACGACAGAGAATTACTACTCGCACCTGATCGAAGAGGCAAAAGCCGCCGCATCGGACGCGCTCACGGACGTTTTGCTGCGCCGCAGGGCATAAAAATAACGGTCCCGCTCACGCAGAACCGCACGCCCATAAGGGGCTTTTTGAGAGAGCTGTTCCCCAAATGTTCCCCAAATTCGGAATTTCCGCCGGTTTTTCCCCGGCGTGGAAGAAAAGAAGAAACCCTGTAACCGTTGAGATTACAGGGTTTTCTTAATGGTTGCGGGGAATGGACTTGAACCAATGACCTCCGGGTTATGAGCCCGACGAGCTACCAACTGCTCTACCCCGCGATATTGCAAGAGTTATATTACCACAGTTTGTGCCGCCCGTCAACACCCAAACGAAAAAATATTTTGACGGTCTTCGCCGTCAGCCCTCCATCTGCCGCCCGAGGAATCCCGCCACCGTCTGCGCGAG
>ERZ780149.1669-NODE-1669-length-23121-cov-6.871803_pt1 | contig 23121 bp, 17 predicted proteins | sample MGYA00511367_ERZ780149 | MGnify/ENA primary metagenome ERZ780149 (study PRJEB29588, sample SAMEA2153852) | human gut metagenome | biome: human gut; feature: human-associated habitat; material: faeces | place: Denmark | collected 2008/2010 ... | reverse complement strand
TGGCGCACGTGTGCCGTTTTCCCGAGCGCAAGGACTATCCGTGGCGCGAGCAGGCGCCCGACGACGCCGTGGTGGCGCAGCGCTGCGAGGCTCTGGGACGCATCGTGCGCGGGGACAACTGCATCATGGTTGCCTCGGCCCGTGCACTGCTGCGCTGCGTGCCGCCGGTCGAGAGTCACTATTGGGAGTCCACCACTTTTGCGGTGGGCGAGGAGATTCCTTTTGACGAGGTGCCGCAGCGCCTGGTGGGCATGGGCTACACCAATGCCGGCGCCGCCGACGCGCCCGGTCTGTTCCGCGTGCACGGCGACACCGTCGAGGTGTTCCCCGCACAGGAAAAGGCGCCCGTGCGCATCGAGTTCTTTGGCGACGAGATTGACCGCATCCGCCGCATGGTGAGCTCCACGGGCCAAACCATCGGCAACGAGGACAGTATCGAGATCTTCCCCTGCCGTGAGCTGGCGCTTACCGACGATGCCGTTCACAACATGCATGTGGCGCTCTATCGCGCCAGCCAGGACGATAGCAAGCTGGCGGCGCTGCTCGAGATGGTGGATGCGCGTATCGTCACGCCCGAGCTCGACCGCTTTTTGCCGGTGATGTACGGCCAGACCGTAAGCCCGTTGGCGCACGTGAGCGGCAAGGCACTCGTGGTTCTGTCCGAGCCGCGCTCGCTGTTCGACGACTGCCTGCGCGCCTACGAGGATATCGAGGCCCGTGCCGGCGAGGCGGGGATTGACCGACTGGATGGCCTGTATGTACGTGCCCAGCAGCTCGATTTTGGTGCCCAGCAGCGCCTGAACTACGTGAGCCTCATTCGTGCCGGCGGTGCGGTGACGGCCGAGCTCAAGATTGAGCAGCCGGCCATTGCGGGCTCGGACAATCGCTTTATGACGCGCATTCAGGAGGTCGTGGGCAAGCGCTATGCCTGCGTGTTTGCCATCCCCGACCGCGGTGCGCGCGAGTCGATGGAGCTCACCTTTGGCGACGAGGGCATTACCTTTGAGGAGTCGCTGACGGCCGCACCTGAAAATGCCGGCGCTATCGGCGACCGCGTGCGCGTGGCAGCGGCGGATTCCGCCGACCGTGCCGCACGCCAGGAGGCCCATGCTTCCATTCGCGAGCGCCGCGCCGATGCGCTCAACGCCCGCTCGCTCGAGGCGGGTGCCGCCCAGGCTGCCGCCGGTGCCGCCGTAGACGACGAAATCGGTATAGCCCCGCTCAAGCCCGACGCGCATGGCGTATATTGTGTCGGTATCGTCCTTCTCGACGGGCAGATGAAGGACGTCCCCGCCCTCCGGCGCTTCGCCGAGGGAGTCGAAGTCGCCGAGAATCAGGTCGGGCGCGACCCACGCCTCGGTGCAGTGCTTCAGCCCCGCGTCCGCCGCGATGACGAAGTCGCCGTCGGACGGGTACTCGGTCAGCCCGTAGAAGCTTCCTGCGGCGAATATATAGCATGTGGTCATGTAACCAACTCCAATTTCAAAATTTAACACTTTATTATAGCATTACTGCGGCGGATAGCAAACGAAAAATATAAAATCGGCCAGAAATTTATGTATTTTTCAACAAATTCCTTGACCCGCAAAATATGCAATTATATAATGAATATCGGAAAATCCATTCAAAGGAGGAATTCACATGCGCAGAAGCATGAAAAACCGCCTCACCGCCCTCCTCGCGCTGTGTCTGTGCGCCTGCATCTGTCTGGCGCTGCCCGCCGCCGCGAGCGCGGATGTAACTCTTGACAAGCTGCTTGTCGCCATGCCGACAACACCGATAGCATATATGCCCGCCGGAAACATTTCCGCCAGCTCCAGCACCGAGGGCTGCTCCGTGCAGAGCCTGGTGTGGTACGACGCGTCCGGCTCGCAGTTCAGCGGCACCTTCGGGACGCAGAATTATACAGTCGAGATCGTGGTCTCGCTCGCCGAGGGCTATTCGCTCGCGTCCGATGCGCGTGTGTATCTGAATAACTCCGCCGTGGACTACACCGTGAACGGCAGCAGCGTGACGCTGCGCCGCGAGTATGCCCCCGCGATCTGGACGCCTGACATCTACAAGCACCCCGAGGCCGAGACCGTGACCGAGGGCGGCTTCGCGTCCTTCGCGGCATCCGGCGCGTATTACGAGAAGATAAACTGGCGGCTCTATAATCCGGACGCGACGTCGTACTATACGATGGAGGAAGCGGTCGAAAAGTTCCCCGGCCTTACGACGGACGCGGACGGCGGGACGAGGATGAACCTCTATAACATCCCGCTTGAACTCAACGGCTGGCGCATAGCGGCGTATTTCAGCAATCCCGGCGGAGGCCGCGAGAGCTACGGCGCGGTCATAACCGTGAAGGCCGACCCCGCAAAAGCGACCCCGACGCCCGCACCGACGGCGACTCCGGAGCCCAGTCAGGAACCGGACGATAAGCCGGATGACGCGGAGGAAAGCCCCTCGCCTGCGGACGAAAACCATGAGCATGAGTTCTCTGAGAAATGGAGCTTTGACGAGGAGCGCCACTGGCACGAGTGCTCCTGCGGCGAGAAGGCCGACGAGGCCGCGCATGACATGCAGTGGACGCTGGTGCGCGCGGCGACGAAGGATCAGGCAGGCGAGGAGCGCGGGACATGCCGCGTCTGCGGCTATACCGGCAGCCGCGAGGTCGAGTATACGGGCAAGGGCATACAGCTCACCGAGGGCATGTTCAAGTATATAATCATCGGCATCGTCGCGATGATAGTCATCCTTGTCGTGGTGAAGCTGATATCCGACGCCGGACGCCGCAATCGCCGCGGACACCACGGCGGATACAGGGGAAGACATTGATATTACCTTTTGAAGGAGATTTATAAAATGTGTAAAATTTTTGAAGAGCATGAAAGCCAGATTAAAGACTATTGCGAAGCAAATAAACTAGACTTTGATAAGCTCAGAAAGATGTCAAAAGCGTATAATCAGGAAAGTTTGGCATTTCTATATTTTGACAAAAACAAATCACATTCAAATGTAGGCTTAAACGATGAAACGCCATTGCCGCTTGTCCTTTTAATGCTTGTCAAAGAGTCAGGACTAGACTTCAAGCAAACGCAATACACAAAACAATATCTTAGCTAATAAGGAGTCTAACACTGGTTAGGCTTCTTTTTTATTGTCTTTTTGAAAGGGGCAAGACGTTAAACAAGCAACTTAATTTAAATATCGTGAGAGGTTTTAATATCTCTCACGATATTTTTATGGGAACCTTTTTCCGCGGCGTGCGTCAAAAAAGCAGATCGAATGAAAGGAGCACGAGATGAAAAGCATGTTTTATGTTTCGATATGCCTGCTGCTGGCCATGGCGATGCTGCTTAGCGGCTGCGGAAGCCCCGCCGTGAGCGAGATCACGGCCAAAAACACCGATAAGATCGCCGCCGACCCCGCCGCGCTGACGGAGGAGGCGAACACGGCGGTCACGGAGCTGGCGCTGCGCCTGCTGAAAAGCTGCCCATCCGACGGCGACACACTGATTTCCCCGACCTCGATACTCTGCGCGCTGGCCATGACCGCAAACGGCGCCGAGGGCGAAACGCTCAGCCAGCTTGAAGACCTGTTCGGCATGAGCGCGGACGAGCTGAACGCGTATATGGCGGCGTTTCTGGCGACGCTGGATGACAGCGAGGGCAGCAAGCTCAGCTCGGCCTGCTCCATGTGGCTGCGGGACGATGACAAGCTGAAGATAAACGACGCGTTCATTGAGAAGAACGCCGGATATTACGACAGCGCCGTGTTCACCGCACCGTTCGACGGCGGGACGCTCGACAGCATCAATTCGTGGGTGAAGAAAAATACCGGCGGGATGATAGACCGGATACTGGACAAGATCCCCGACGACGCGATGCTGTACCTGATAAACGCCGTCGCCTTTGACGCAAAGTGGCAAACGGTGTATACCGCCGATCAGGTCGAGCAGGGGAGCTTCACCAACGCCGCGGGCGAGGACAGACTGGTCGATTTCATGGACTCCGAGGAGCACACCTATATCTCCGACGGCAGCGCCGCAGGCTTCATCAAATATTATCAGGGCGGGCGTTACGCCTTTGCCGCGCTGCTTCCGGAAAGAGGAGTCGGGCTTGACGAATACATCGCCGGCCTCAGCGGCGAGAGTCTGCGCGCGATGCTGACCGGAGCGCAGAGCACGACGGTGATTGCGAGCCTGCCGAAGTTTGACAGCTCTTACAGCGCGGAGCTTTCGGACGTGCTGAGGGCGCGCGGCGTGACCGAGCTTTTCGACCCGGATTCCGCCGACCTCAGCGGCATCGGCAGCTATGACGGCATGCCGCTCTATGTCAGTCGGGTGCTGCATAAGTGCCATGTCTCCGTGAACGAGCAGGGGACGAAGGCCGGAGCCGCGACGGCGGTCGAGGCCGTCGGCGAGAGCGCGTTTATAGAAGAGATAAAGTATGTCACGCTGAACCGCCCGTTCCTGTATATGATCCTCGACTGCGATACCATGACGCCCGTGTTCATCGGCACGGTCACGGATATCTGATAAAAAGCAATATAACAAAATCGGAGCGCCTTTATCGGGCGCTCCGATTTATTTTTCCGTTATACAAGCGTATCCGCAAAGGTATTTAAAATCTTGCGGAAGGCGTCTATCGATTCCGGCGTCAGCTCATCCGCCAGCGCGAACACATGGCGCAGCGCCTTGTCATAAACAAACTGCGCATAGCGCGCATATTCCTCGCGGCCTCTGTCGGTAACCGCGATGAAGAGATCCTTTTTGTTGCCGCCGCGGTGAGACTTCTCCAGAAGCCCCATGTCTACGAGCTTTGTCACGTTGTTGGAGAAGGCTCCGCGCGTGATGCCCAAGCGCGCGGCAATGGCGCTCATTTTGTCGTTGTTATCCTCAAGGGTATACTCGATTATCTGTATCTGGATGGCGGTCAGCCGGAAAGAGGTGTTGTAGTACTGAGGCATATTGAAGCGTGTGGCGGAGCGGTTGCAGAGATAAATAATGCTCTCCACGAAATCGCGGTATTTGCCCATCCATGAGGTTTCGGCTGACATTGCCATAGGTTTTTGACTCCTTTACTATAAAAATCGGGGCAATGCCTTTCAGCATTGCCCCGATAAAGCTGATAAAATTCCTCGCGGAGATTTCGCGGTTTTTTAACGCTGATATATCATTATAGCATCGAGCCGATGCAAAGTCAAATTATGAAATCAGCATACTGTAGTGATAGCAGGTGTTGCCCACAACAAACCATGTGAAGATCATTGCGTTGATAAGCGCGCCGAGCCATGCGCTGCCGGTCTTGTTGTAGAGCTTGCGCGCATATACGGCTGCGAGCGGCAGCACGACTATCATCGGATACAGCACAACGGCGTAGAGGAAATAGTCCTTGCCGAAGCCGTACCACACCATCTGCCCCGTGATAAGCTCGAATGCGTACACAAACAGCTCAAACACAAACACGCCCGCCACGTTGAACAGCGCGCAGATAAGCAGGTTCTTGCCGTCGCTCATATTGCGCATACGCCCGGAGTTGACGACCATGCTGTTGACAATGTAGAACACGAGGAAGAACACAAGGTAGCCCGCCCAAGTGAGGAACTGGGTCTTGGTCATGACGCGTCCCGCAATGACCCAGAGACGGAAGTCGGATCTTGCAAAGAAGAAGCTCGAAAGCACGGCAAGGCAGTAGGAGCCGGCAAAAACGATGAGCGCAAGCAGCACGGTCTTGCCGAAATCCTTTGCGGAAATTTTGATACCGTAGCGATCCGCAAAGCTGAGCTTGTCGCTTTTTGCGCGCAGATGGCGGATGAGCAGCAGCAGGAGCGCGATTGCCGCGTTCGTAAGCGCCCATACTATGGTGCGGTTCGGCATTTCCTGACTGAACAGCCAGTTCCACGCTATCGGTCCCTTGTCACCGGCGTAGGTGGTCGGCGCGCCGCCGAGTATGAAGCAGGGGATAATGCTAACGCCCTGAATTATGGCAAGCAGTACACTTATTATCCAGAAGCCACGGTCGTTCTTCTCTATCAGCGCCTCGCGCGGCTTTCTGCGCAGACCGGCAAAGAACGGAGCCTCAAGCAGCAACGCGGCAAACGGATACACCAGAGCCAGCATTGCGGCAAGAGCCACGCCGTTTGCAAGCTCCTTGATGAGCCACACCGAGCTGCTCGCGGGGATGGGCTGTGCGCCGTCGGCAAGCTCACCGTTGTTGTAGTTCATAACGTCGGTGAAAAACTGAACAACGAAGCTCGTTGTTTTGAAGGAGAAGTGGTTGCCGGCATGAATTTCGGCGGGCTGAATCATCACGCGGGCGCTGCGGTTGGCAATTGCCTCGCGCAGGGCGGTGTCGCTCGGCTCGGTGGAGTAAAAGCTGCCGAGCTTGGTGCTTTCAAGCTGCGCGCCGCCGTCGGAGAGATTGAGAGAATACCAAGTCTCGCGCTCAACGGGGGCATCAAGCGTTCCGAACAGAACCCGTGCCACGGTGGTTTCTGGTATCTGCTTTGCGGAATTTATGCCGTCGTCGCTTGCGGAGAACATCAGCCAGCAGTTTTCCTCGTACAGACCGATGCTTACGCCGACGTTTGCCTGAAGGTCACGCCACACGGTGTTGCCCGCAACCTCGACCTGATGCGCCTTCGTCAGCCCCGCAAAGCCCGGGCCGGAGCCCATGAACAGCTCCGCAACGGGGCGCTGCGCTGCCTCGGTAAGTATCTCCTCGCGGCGCAGCTCATACTGCCCGCGCTCATAGTCGGAAAGTCCTGCCGCAAGCGCGTCGGGATCCTGCGCGGCAACCTGCTCGGCCGTGATGTCCATGCCGAATTCGTCATGCAGGAGGTTCAGAAGCATATCTGCCTCGGTGTAGAAGCCGGCGGTCAGCGCAACGGCGTTGCCGGTGTTCATGCCGCCCATGGAGTGACCCGCGATGCCTATGCGCGTAGCGTCAACATAAGGGAGAGTGCGTACATAGTTGTATGCGTCCAGCGCGCCGAGAACCGCGCCGCTGCCGGTCGGGTCATCGGTGGCGTTAGCGAGGTCGGAGTTGCCGTGACCGTACATATCCATTGCAAACACGACAAAGCCCCGGCGCGACAGCTCGATCGCGTTCGGATCCTGCATCTGGTTGCTGTTCAGATAGCCGTGGCTCAGAATTACTGCCGGGCGCGGGGAAGTGTAGTTCCCGAAGCCGTCGTTCTCAAGCGCGTCCTTGGGGATGTAGAGCACGCCGGAAAGCGTGCCGCCGCGGGTGCTGATCTTCACCTCGCGAATGAGCGTGTTCCCGCCGTCGGTCTTCACAACGGCGGAGACAATGCTTGCAAGGAGCATAACGGCGAGACATATCGCTATTATTCGCCAATATTTTTTCCTTTTCGCTGATTGTTCCATAATAGATTTACCTCAACTTTTCATTGTGTTCCCGCGCTCTCAACTGGCCATGTTGAGAAACGGCAGGGAAACTCCTGGGTGTGAAGCGCATCACTATGGCATGATTGTATTTCATAAAAACAAAAAAGTCCAGAAAAATGTTTTTGCAAAATACGAAATCGACTTTGTACACAAATCTTTGCCGCGCACTTTGTGTAGATTTACCGATGATGCCGCGCGGCGATCTACGCCTGCGCCTTTACATAGCGCACGACGTAATCCGCAAAGCGTCGTGTTGCGGGGCCGGCCTTTTCTCCCGCTGCGATGGCGATGCCGATGGTTCGCTTCGCTTCCGGAACGAGCGGCAGCACCAGCAGATCGTCGTGTCGCCCCTTCAGCAGCAGCTCCGGCATTATGCTTATGCCCAGCCCCTGTTCGACCATCGCGATGACGGCGTAGTCGTCCTTCGTGTAGAAGCGGACGTTCGGCGTGACGCCGGCGGCTTCTAGCGCGCGCCGCGCGTCGTGGTCGGAGCTTTTAAGCAGGCTTATAAACGGCTCCGTCTCGCACTCGACGAGCGGGAACTTCGGGTAGCTCGCAAAGCGGCTGTCCTTCGGCAGAATGGCCATCAGCCGGTCCTCCATCAGCGGGATGCACTCGCAGTCGAGCGGGGAGGGCAGGTTCACAAAGCCGATGTCCACGCTGCCGTCGCGCACCCACTGCTCGACGTCGTTGTAGTCGCCGTTGAGGAGCTTGAACTCGACGCGCGGATAGTCGCGCGGGAATCCCTTCAGCCCCCCCGGCAGCCAGTGGACGGCGACGGAGGTAAAGGTCCCGATGCGGACAAGGCCGCTGTCAAGCCCGCGTATCGCCGCCGTCACCTGGCTGAGCTGCTCGGCGCTGTTTAAGAGTCCGCGCACCGCGGGCAGCAGCCGCTCACCCTCGTTCGTGAGCTTCACGCCGGCGCGGCTGCGCTTTATCACCGCGAAGCCCAACTCCTCCTCAAGACTGTTGATGCTGTGACTCACCGCCGACTGCGTCAGCCCAAGCTGCGCCGCCGCGGCGGTCAGGCTTCCGGATTCCACGACGCTCAGCAGCGCCTGATACTTGGCCAGATTCATGGGAAACTCCTTGCATGAAATAAATTCATCTTAATATGAATAAAATTAGAGACGTTTATATTATAGCCCGAAAACCGCGGAAATCAAGAGAAAACCTGCGGAAATAATATTGTTTTCCGAAAAAAATAATATATAATCCCGACTATATTATGAAAAGCGAGGATATGTATTATGACTTCGGCAATGATCTGGATTCTTGTAGCAGTGGTCGTCTATCTGCTGGGCATGCTGGCGATAGGCTTCAAATATGCAAACAACAGCACCTCCGAGGACTTCTATCTCGGCGGCCGCAAGCTCGGCCCCATAGTCACCGCCATGAGCACTGAGGCGTCGGATATGAGCGCGTACCTGCTGATGGGCGTGCCGGGACTGGCGTTCTTCTGCGGCGTCGCGGAGGCGGGCTGGACGGCCATCGGCCTTGCGCTGGGCACCTATCTAAACTGGCTCATCGTCGCAAAGCGCCTGCGCCGCTACTCCGCGGGCATCAACGCTATAACCGTGCCTGATTTCCTTGCCCGCCGCTTCCGCGACAATACCAAGCTCATCGAAACTCTGGGCGCGCTTACGGTCATAATCTTCTTCGTGCCCTATACGGCCTCGGGCTTTGCCGCCTGCGGCAAGCTCTTCAACAGCCTCTTCGGCTTCGACTACATGACCGCCATGATAATCAGCGCGGCCGTCATCGTTATCTACTGCGCGCCCGGCGGCTTCATGGCGGCCTCCGTCACGAGCCTTATCCAGGGCATCGTCATGACGATAGCGCTCGTCATAGTGCTCATATTCGGCATCAACACCGCCGGCGGCTGGGACGCCGTCATCGCCAACGCCAAGGAGATCCCCGGCTACCTCGATTTCTCCGCGTCCACGAGCATCCTCACCGGCACCCCCAGCAGCTACAGCCCCCTGATGATCGCGTCCACACTGGCGTGGGGACTCGGCTACTTCGGCATGCCGCACATCCTGCTGCACTTCATGGCCATCGGCAGCGAGAGTAAGCTGAACTTCAGCCGCCGCATCGCCTCCATCTGGGTCGTCATCTCTCTCGGCGCCGCGGTCATAATCGGCATCGTCGGCTTCGGCATGGTCAAGGCCGGAGCGATAGCGATGCCCGGCTCCGAGGCCGAGGCGGAGAACCTGATCGTCAACTCCGCGGCGCTCATCTCGACGCACGGCACGCTCGCTGCTATCGTCGCGGGCATCATAATCGCCGGCATCCTCGCCGCCACCATGTCCACCGCAGACGCGCAGCTCCTTGCCGCTGCTTCCGGCGTCACCCACAATATACTCACCGACGTTTTCGGCGTGAAGATGAGCGACAAAAAGACCATGCTCATCGCGCGCATCACCGTTATCGGCGTCGCGGTGCTCGGCGTCATCTTTGCCAGCGACCCCAACAGCTCGATATTCCGCGTGGTGTCCTTCGCGTGGGCGGGCTTCGGCGCGACCTTCGGCCCGATAATGCTGTTCTCACTGTTCTGGAAGCGCTGCAACAAGTGGGGCGCGATTGCGGGCATGTTCTCCGGAGCAGCGATGGTGTTCGTGTGGAAATACTGCGTCGCACCTCTTGGAGGCATGCTCGGAATATACGAGCTGCTGCCCGCGTTCGTGATATCCTGCGTGTTCATCGTCGTCGTGAGCCTGCTCACCGCCGAACCCGAAAAGGAGGTACAGGAGGAGTTCGAGAGAGCCTGCGCAAAATAAAACGCTTCAGGGCACGGGATATCCCGTGCCCTGATTTTTTGCCGCCGGAGGGGAAATGCGCGTAGTTTCGAGCTTTTTTGATTGACAGCCGTGAGCAAATAGAGTAAAATTTCTCAGAGTTGAGATCAAATCAATAAATGCCGCAAGCCTGCCTGTGTGGGGTTCCGGCATTTAATATTTTTATAGGAAAAGGAGAACGCGTATGATCCTCTTTTTCAGCGGCACGGGCAACAGCCGCTATATAGCCCGCAGACTCGCCGCGGCGCTCGGCGATGAGCTTGTCAGTGTCAATGACAGGATAAAAAGCGGCGATACCGGGGCAGTTCGCGCCGACGGCCGCCTGATATTCGTGACGCCTACCTACGGCTGGCGCATCCCGCGCGTGGTCGAGGAGTGGATACGCAGAGTAGAATTTTCCGGCGCGGACAAGGTGTGGTTCGTGATGAACTGCGGCAGCGAGATCGGCAACGCGGCGAAGTACAACAAGCGCCTGTGCGCGGATAAGGGCTTCACCTATATGGGCACCGCGCAGGTGATAATGCCGGAGAACTATATCGCCATGTTTGACGCGCCCGAAGCGCCGGAAGCCGCGCGGATAATCGAGGCCGCGTCTCCCTCGATAGACGAGGCCGCGCGGAAGATATCCGAGGGCTTCGAGTTTGCCGCGCCGCGGAACAATCTCTATGACCGCTTTATGAGTACCGCAGCAAACCCGGTGTTTTACGCGCTTTTCGTGAAAGCGGATAAATTCCGCGCCGACGATAAATGCATTGGCTGCGGCAAATGCGCGCGGCTGTGTCCGCTGAACGATATCAGCATCGTCGACGGCCACCCGGTGTGGGGCAAAAACTGCACGCACTGCATGGCCTGCATCTGTCACTGCCCGACGGGCGCGATAGAGTATGGCCGCAAGAGCCTCGGGAAGCCGAGATATCACTGCGATCTGTAATATGGCCGGCGGGAGTGCCTATGTATTAGAAAAGCTAATGACGAAACTGAAGAATCCGATGGTTTTGTGTATAGTGCTGCAGAAACACTTGTACGCCAGCCGTGGACTTTGTACTATCTAAAATGTGGATGTCATTGACAAATTGTAATATTTCAGATATAATGACATATCACAATATGTAAACCAACTTTAGCAATTTGCACTGGCGCAGACCGCTGTGCCGGAGGAAGCTGACGGGGAAAAGCTCGCATGGCAAAGAAAAAATACGTACGGGATTACGAAATTTCCGAAACTATCGACGAAAAGGGCAGGGTCAGATCCGTGCCGATATATGTCGGTTCGTATTTCTGCTTCTGCGATGCCGCCGCCGCGAAGAAGAGCGGCAGGCTCCTTGCTCCCGCCGCCGCGCTTGGCTGGCTTGCGTATATCGTGGCTCTGTGGCTCCCGTCCGGAGCCGGAAAGCTCATGTATGTGATCCTTCCCTTCGTGTTTGCGGCCGTGCCGCTGTGGTACGTCAGTTCCGCGGTCGCCGCGCTGCTGCGCGCGGGCGATAAGCTTAAGCGCTCGGAGGCGGAGAAGGTCGCAGGGAATCTCCCCTCGGCTTCGGTATTCGGCATCATCCTCACGACGGTCGCCTTGATCGCCGAAGGCATCACCGCGATAGCCGCGCCGGAAAAGCTCAATGCGGCGGACATCTCCTTTGCCGCCGGCGCCGTGATACTCTGCGCGGCGTTCGCGCTCTCGTTCTCCCGCCGTCAGGCGGTGGCGACGAAGCTTATCTGATCCAGTTATTAACCGCAGGGCTTAATTAATTATAGAAGCCCGCGTTTAATAAATAAAAATCCTATCAAGGAGGAAAAATGAAAATGAGCAACATCAAGAAGATCCTCGCTCTTGTTCTGGCTCTTGTTATGGTTCTTGCTCTTTGCGCATGCGGCAACTCCAGCACCCCCGCACCGTCCGAAGAGACTCAGGCACCTGCCGAAGAGACTCAGGCTCCTGCCGAGGAGAACACATCCACCCTGGTCTATGCAACCTCCACCTTCGGCCAGAAGTTCAGCCCCTTCTTCTATACCACCGCGTATGACGAAGAAGTCGTCTCCAACTTCACCGGCGGTCTGCTTGCTGCTGACCGCGGCGGCGCGATCATCCACCACGGCATAGAGGGCGAGACCGTTGAGTACAACGGCACCGATTACACCTACTATGGCATGGGCGATGTTGACATCGTTCAGAACGATGACGGTTCCGTTGACTACAACCTCACCATGCGTGACGATATCGTCTTCTCCGACGGCACCCCCGCCACCATCGATGACGTTATCTTCGGTATCTACGTTATGGCTGACCCGTCCTACGACGGCAACTCCACTGTTTACGCACTGCCTATCGAGGGCATGGCTGACTACTACAATTCTCAGCAGTACCTCTACAAGCTCCTTGCCGAGGCAGGCCGTGACAACACCGACTTCACCCTTTGGGACGAAGCCACTCAGACCGCTTTCTGGGCAAGTGTTGACGCAGCCGGCGAGAAGTTCGCTCAGGAAATCATTGACAGCGTTGTCAGCAGCTACAACACCGACGAGTACACAGCCACCATCGAAGCAACTCCCGATGAGATCACCGCTGATCCTGCTCTGCAGGTCAAGTTCGGTATGAACATGTGGGGCTACGGCGACGCTTGGACTGAAGGCGCAACCGTTGCTGACTTCTGGGCTGCAATCGAGGCAAACTACGACAGCGTTATCGAGGCTTCCGACGCCGAGACCGCAGGCTCCTCCCTGTTCGATCTCATGGATGACTTTGCAGATTACGATAAGCTTGTTGCTACCGGCGACGACGTTCCCAGCATCAAGGGCATCATCCGTACCGGCGACTACTCCCTCACCGTACATATGACTGAGTACGATGCAACCGCCATCTACAACATGAGCTTCATCATTGCTCCTCTGCACCACTATGGCGACGTCAGCAAGTACGATTACGACAACAACAAGTTCGGCTTTGACAAGGGCGACCTGAGCGGCGTCAAGGCAAAGACCACCGAGCCTCTCGGCTGCGGTCCCTACATCTTCAAGAGCTACGAGAACGGCGTTGTCACCATGGAAGCCAACCCCACCTACTTCCTTGGCGAGCCCAAGACCAAGACCATCCTCTTCAAGGAAGGCGAGGATGCTGACTACGTTCCCGGTATCGTCACCGGCACCTACGACCTCGCAGTCCCCTCCATCAGCGAGGAGACCCTGAACGCTATCACCGATGCTAACTCCAACGGCGAGCTCACCGGCGATACTCTCACCACCATCCTTGTTGACTACCGCGGCTACGGCTACCTCGGCATCAATGCTGACCTCGTCAACATCGGCGGCGACCCCGGCTCCGAGGAGTCCAAGGCTCTCCGTAAGGGCTTCATGACCGTTCTGGCAGTCTACCGTGACACCGTTATCAACTCCTACTACGGCGACCGTGCCGCAGTTATCCAGTACCCCATCTCCAACACCTCTTGGGCAGCTCCTCAGCCTGCTGACGAGGGCTACCGTGCAGCATACTCTGTCGATGCCGACGGCAACGACATCTTTGACTCCAGCATGAACGACGAGCAGAAGTACGACGCAGCTCTCAAGGCAGCAGTCACCTTCTTCGAGAAGGCCGGCTACACCTTCGATGCTGACGGCAAGGTCGCTTCCGCTCCCGCAGGCGCTCCCGAGTCCTACGAGATCCTCATCCCCGGCAATGGCAAGCAGGATCACCCGACCTACGGCATTGCAACTGCCGCCTCCAAGGCACTTGAGACCATCGGCATCAAGCTCACCGTTAACGACGTCGGCTCCTCCGTTTGGAACAACGCTCTCGAGGGCAACACCGCTCAGATGTGGGTTGCTGCATGGCAGTCCACCGCTGACCCCGATATGTACCAGGTCTACCACAGCAGCAATGCACATGGTAAGGGCACTAACTCCAACCACTACCAGGTAGATGATCCCGCCCTCGATGCTCTGATCATCGACGGCCGCACCAGCGCTGACACCGAGTACCGTAAGTCCGTCTACAAGCAGGCCATGGAAATCATCATGGATTGGGGCGTTGAGCTGCCTGTCTACCAGCGCAAGGATTGCACTGTTGCATCCACCATCCGTGTTGACTGCGACACTCTGCCTAAGGATATGACTCCGTACTGGGGTTGGAAGGCCGAGATCGAGACTCTGGCAGTCAAGTAATTGAGTTTAGCTTAATTACATCACCTAAATCATCGCACGGGAGGGGTTTTTGCCCCTTCCGTGCTTGGCTGTGAAACAAATATTTAAGAAAGCAGTGAAATAGTGTGGCAAAGTATACAGTTAAACGTTTGCTTTACAGCGCTTTGATTTTGTTCTTTGTAATGTTCCTGATCTATGTGCTAATGTACAATATGCCCATGGGCTTTATTGAGACAAAGGCAAGAGAACTGGCTTCCCGCCCCGGCGCAAGCAAGAGCTACTCCGAGTGGCTTGCGGATTTGAATGCGCAATACGGCATGGATAAAGGCATCGTTCAGGGTTACTTTACATGGCTTAAGAGTGCTGTGAGAGGTGAATGGGGCGAGAGCTGGTCTTGGACTGTCCCCGTCACCCAGAAATTCCATGACACCGTCTGGTACAGCTTTGCGCTCGGACTCGTGTCGTTTATCCTTGAAATTCTTATAGCAATTCCACTTGGTATTGCCGCTGCCCGCAAGCAGTACAGCTTTACCGACTACTTCACCACGGTCGTTTCGATGATATGTATCTCGATGCCGACCTTCTTCCTCGCAACGATATTGAAATACGTCTTCTCCGTCAAGCTCGGCTGGTTTGAGCTTACGGGTATGCAGGGACGAAATTATCAATATCTCTCTGACTTCGGAAAATTCTTGGATGTGGCCAAGCATTTTGTCCTGCCCGCGATTACCATTACCATAATCAGCATAGGCGGTCTCATGCGCTACACCCGTACCAATATGCTGGAAGTGCTCAATGCCGACTATATCCGTACCGCCCGCGCGAAGGGCGTGCCGGAGAAGGCCGTCATTAACAAGCACGCCTTCCGCAATACCCTTATCCCCCTCATCACCACCCTCGGCGGCAGCCTGCCCAGCCTCTTCTCCGGCGCACTCATCACCGAGACGCTGTTCGGCATCCGCGGCATAGGCTATGCCTCCTACTATTCGATGACACAGGCGGATATACCCTTTACCATGTTCTATTTGGCATTCATTTCAATTCTCACGTTGCTCGGCAACCTCATTTCGGATCTTCTGTATGCCGTTGTTGACCCGCGTGTGCGTTTGAGCTGAGGAGGTACTTTATGGCAGCATCATATAATCTGAATGAAGTCCTCAAGGCCAAGGAAGCGGCCGAGCAGAACAAAAAATCGGTTGAAAACGAAGAGATTCATCTTGACGACGTATCCCGCGTCAAGGTTCTCTCCCCCGGTCGTCAGGTCTTTAAGCGCTTTATACGCAACAGACTGGCGGTTTTCGGCTCCGTTGTGCTTATATTCATGTTTGCGTTCTCGTTCCTCGGGCCTCTGTTCTATGCCCACGGTCAGACGGAGATATTCTATAAGTACAATAACCAGAACGTAAACTACGCGCTTGCCAAGGAAAACAGCGCATATAACGGCTATGTCGTCAACGACGCCGTCGAGCTTGACAGCAAGGTCGTTACCGCGATGAACAGCAACATCAAGTCCATGATCGAAGAGGGCAAGGATTACCTGCTCGTCGAGGGCGAGACCGGCAACTTTGAGATAAACCGTCTCGGTGACGAGATATATACTCTCAGCGGCCGCGAAATGGATGAGGTCTGCACTGCCGGTACGAGCACCGTTACCATCGGCACCTATGACGCCGTCGGCAAGAAGCTCAAGTTCTCCGGTGAGGAGATAGAGGGACTTGAAGATGCGGCAAAGGCCTGCAAGGGCAAGAGCGGCGAATTTAAGTTCGGCGGCGAGACTTATTCTTATAAGAAGGGCTCCGGCAAGAGCTATACCATAACCAAGACCTCCGACGGCATCAACTACGCCGAGGGCAGCCTCGGTGAAGAGTTTGAGGCGGCAATGCTCGCGGCCATCGAGTCCGAGGCAAAGGCTTTCAGCTTTGAAGGCGTAAACTACACCATCCTCAACAAGGGCGAGACGCACCACGTTTATACGAGCGGCGAGCCCAGCATGGCCATGGTTTACACCCGCTTCACCCTTGATACCTTTGAGACCGGTCTGAAGGTCAGTGACGAGTTCCGCGTCAACGCTCTGCTTGCGGCTTATGACAGCGGCAAGTTCAGCTACGAGGGACAGAAGTACACTATCAAGAGCAATGATGATGTTCTTGAGATATTCGACGCTCAGGGCAACGAGTTTGCCGAGTTCAGCACCATCTCCATCCGCCGCTACTCCGGCGAGGACAGCATGGACTATGACCTCAAGAAGGCGCTCAATACCGTCATTGAGGAAATGCAGGAGACGGATCTCAAGACTGCGGAGCTCACCTATCGTCTGCCCATGCAGGACGAAAACGGTGTTTACACCTATGACGAGCAGGGCAATCTCCAGTACGAGGACGGCGACCTGACCATCTCTCAGCGTGACACCGGCTCCTACGTCATCAGCTGCCACCAGACCATTTACGTCATTGATAAGTTTGCCGCACCCTCCGGAACTCACGTTCTCGGCACCGACGGCGACGGCTTTGACGTGCTTGCGCGTGTCATGTACGGCGGCCGCATCTCCCTGATGGTCGGCTTTGTCGTCGTATTCCTCGAGATACTTCTCGGCGTCATCATGGGCGGCCTTGCCGGTTACTACGGCGGCTGGGTCGATAACCTCATCATGCGTCTGGTCGATATCTTCTACTGTCTCCCCTCCATGCCCATTATGATAATCCTCGGCGCAATGATGGACGCTCTGCGTATGAATACCTATGTACGTCTCATGATAATGATGGCGGCGCTCGGTATCATGGGCTGGGCCGGCGTTGCGCGTATGGTTCGCGGCCAGATACTCTCCCTGCGTGAGCAGGAGTTCATGGTTGCAACCGAGGCTACGGGCATCAGAGTTAAGGACAGAATATTCCGTCACCTCGTCCCGAACGTTATGCCTCAGCTTATAGTCATCGCCTCTCTGGGCATCGGCGGCACCATCATCACCGAGTCCACCCTGTCTTTCCTCGGCCTTGGCGTTAAGCACCCGCTGGCAACCTGGGGCACCATCATCAACTCTGTCTCCTCTGCGTCCGCCATGGCGCACTATCCGTTCATCTGGATACCTGTTGGTCTGCTCATCTGCATGACCGTTATCGCCTTCAACTTCGTTGGCGACGGTCTGCGCGATGCATATGACCCCAAGGCAAAACGCTGATTAGGAGGTATAATCATGTCAGATAAGAACGAAAAAAACTCCTCCTATATATCCGGCAAAGAGTCCAGGAGAATTTCAAAATTTAACCGCCGCGTAACCAAGAAGCTCGAAAGAGACAGAGCGGACGCCAATAAGGATCCCGCGCTGTTCACGACGAAGATGAAGGACGAGAACAACGTTGTCGAGTTTGATAACGTCTGTACCTATTTCTTCACCGATGTCGGCACGGTCAAGGCCGTTGACGGCGTCAGCTTCGTGGTTCCCAAGTGCTCTACCGTCGGCGTTGTCGGCGAGTCCGGCTGCGGCAAATCCGTCACCAGCCTTTCCCTGATGCAGTTGCTTCAGCGCCCCCAGGGTCAGACCGTCGGCGGCGAGATCCGCTTCAACCTCGGCGACGGCACCGCATATAACATCGTCAACACCCCGACTGCAAAAATGCAGGAGATTCGCGGCAACAAGATATCCATGATATTCCAGGAACCGATGACCAGCCTGAATCCGGTGTTCCGCATCGGCCAGCAGGTCGACGAAGTCACCATGCTCCATAACCCCGAGATGAGCAAGGAAGAGGTCAAGGCGCGTACGCTCGAGATGCTCGACCTTGTCGGCATCGCCAACAAAGAGGGCGTGTACTCCATGTACCCGCATGAGCTGTCCGGCGGTATGCGTCAGCGTATCATGATAGCCATCGCGCTTGCCTGCTCGCCCACGCTCATCATCGCCGACGAGCCGACCACCGCGCTCGACGTTACGATCCAGGCGCAGATTCTTGATCTGCTCCAGAATCTGAAGGATAAGCTCAACTCCTCCATCATGCTCATCACGCACGACCTCGGCGTCGTCGCGGGCATGGCGGACTACGTCGTTGTCATGTATGCCGGCCGCGTCGTGGAAAAGGGCACCGCGGATGAAATATTCCACCACCCCGGCCACCCCTACACCATCGGCCTGATGAAGTCCAAACCCGTCGTCGGCAAGAAGGTCGACGCGCTGTACAACATCCCCGGCAGCGTTCCGAATCCGGTCAACATGCCGAACTACTGCTACTTCCGCGATCGCTGCGAGATGCGCTGCGACCAGTGCGACGGCAAGTATCCTCCGGAGATAAAGATCAGCGATACACACTACGTCTCCTGCTACCGGTTCATTGACGAGGGCGAGATAATGGGTTATCCCAAATCTGTTAACGTGGAGGAGTTGTAAAGATGGAAGAAATCAAAAAAACACCCGACACGGAAAACGAATATCTGCTTGAGGTCAAGAACCTTGTAAAGTGGTTCCCGATAAAGTCCAGCTTCTTTAAGCAGACCATCGGCAACGTCCGCGCTGTGGACGGCATCAGCTTCAAGATCAAGCGCGGCCAGACCATGGGTCTCGTCGGCGAATCCGGCTGCGGCAAATCCACTGCCGGCAGAACCATTCTGCGCCTGCTCGAAAAGACCTCCGGTGAGGTCTGGTTCGACGGCAAGGAAATATTCTCCCTCAGCAAGGAAGAGCTTCGCCGTATGCGTCCGCGCATGCAGATCGTCTTTCAGGATCCGTATTCCAGCCTGTCTCCGCGTCTCCCCGTCGGTGAGATCATCGGCGAGGCCGTCCGTGAGCATGGCATAGTCCCTCCCGAAGAGTACGACGATTATATCACCCGCGTCATGAAGGCCTGCGGCCTGCCTGAGTATTACAAGGACAGATACCCGCATGAGTTCTCTGGCGGCCAGCGCCAGCGTATATGCATCGCCCGCGCTCTGGCTCTCAGTCCGGACTTCATTGTCTGTGACGAGCCTGTCTCCGCTCTGGACGTTTCAATCCAGGCGCAGATAATCAACCTGCTCCGTCAGCTCCAGAAGGACTTCGGCATCACCTATCTGTTCATTTCCCATGACCTCTCCGTCGTCGAGCATATTTCCGACACGGTCGGCGTCATGTACCTCGGCACCATGGTCGAGTACTCCGAGACCGAGAAGATCTTCGGCAAGCCGCTGCACCCCTACACCACGGCGCTGTTCTCGGCTATCCCGATCCCCGATCCGGACGTCAAGCTCAACCGCATTATCCTCAAGGGCAGCCTGCCCTCTCCCGCAAATCCACCCGCCGGCTGTAAATTCCATACGCGCTGCGACAAGTGCATGGATATCTGCCGCTGTGCCGTTCCGGAGTGGAGCGAGGTAGAGCCGGGTCACTGGTGCGCATGCCACCTGTATAATGATGCCGAGCAGCAGGCCAGAGCCGAGGAAGCCCTGAAGGAAGCGAAAGCAAACGGTACCTTCAATGAAAAGAAAGACGAAGCGAACCTATGACGATGACGATGGGCGTACCATTGCGCCCATGAACATCGAAGGAATGCCTTGGTATAAGCCCGAGGCGCCCGATCGTCCGGCGGACGGCAGAGAGCCGGAGTCGATGACGAAGGAAGAAGCGAGAATGTATACGCTTGCCGCCGTGAAAGCGGGGCTGACCATAGCGTCGGTTTTCGGCATTGCGATATATCTGTTCCTGCTCTTCTGCGATAAAATTTGGTTTGCGTAAGTAAAATGAACCCCGCCATCCTGATGGATGGCGGGGTATTTGTTATCTGTCAAAATTATTCAGCGTAGTTGGAGAAGTAGTTCTGCACGACGATGATGGGCGTGCCCTTGTCTCCGCTGCCGCTGGTCAAGTCGCAGAGAGAACCGATGAGATCGGTCAGGCGGCGCGGCGTCGTGCCCTCGGAGGCCATATTGCCCTTGAGGTCGGCGTCCTTCCTGCGGATGGACTCCTGGATCGCGGCTTTGAGCTCGTTGCCGGAGAGTCCGGCAAAGTCGTTGTCGGCGAGATACTTCAGCTTCAGCTCATTCGGCAGACCGACGAGGCCGGAGGTGAAGCCGGGGCTGACGACAGGGTCAGCAAGCTCCCAGATCTTGCCCATAGGGTCCTTGAACGCGCCGTCGCCATAGACCATGGCTTCGACCTTGACGCCCGTGCGCTCAAGCAGCGCTGCCTGAATACCCTCGGCGACCTCCTGCGCATTCTTCGGGAAGAGCTTGACCTTGCCCTCGGTGGCCTTGTTGGAGCCGAGCAGACCGTACTGGCACCAGCCGCTGCCGTTCACGGGGGCGTTGAGAATGTCGCACAGGGTCAGAACGGTCTTGCCGCCCGCGGCCTTGATACGGCGGCGTGAGCGCTCGCGGCTGTGTATATCGCAGCAGATGACATTTTCGGTGTACTTGACGATCGCTTCGGCGTGGTTTGCAAATACAATCTCGGCCTCGGCGCCCTCCTCGCGGATCACGGATTCGTAGTATTCCACGTAATCAACGCCGGTGAAGGGATGTTTGATATAGCCGAAGAGACGGCGGTAATCTTCAAGGCTGAGGACGTCGGTGTAGGGGTTCACACCGCTGTCGTCGAGCGTGTCCTCGTCAAAGAGATGGTTGCCGACCTCGTCGGAGGGGTAGGACAGCATGAGTACGACCTTTTTGCAGCCGCGCGCGATGCCGCGCAGGCATATTGCAAAGCGGTTGCGGGAAAGGATGGGGAACACAACGCCGACGGTGCCGCCGCCGAGCTTGGCCTTGACGTCGGCCGCGATATCGTCAACGCTGGCGTAGTTGCCGTCTGCGCGCGCAACAACGGATTCGGTGACGGAAACGACGTCGCGCTCGCGCAGCTTGAAGCCGTCCTCGGCCATCGCGGCCACGACGGAATCGGCGACTATCTTAATTATATCGTCGCCCTCACGCACGATGGGGGCACGTACTCCTCTTGAAATAACTCCGGACATGAAACGCCTCCTGAAATAAAATGTTTTTTACCCAAAAATAATACACTTTTTTAGGAGCTAAGTCAACAAAATCACGCTTTTTTCGTTTGCTCTTGCAAAGGGGCGGATTAGAATATATAATGTATTCGTCAAAAAGCTACGGAGGTTCTGCATGAAAAATCAGAAGATACTTATTCTCGACTTCGGCGGACAGTATAACCAGCTTATCGCCCGCCGCGTCCGTGAGTGCAACGTCTATTGCGAAGTCAAGCCCTTCAGCACGTCTCTGGAAGAGATAAAAGCCTTTGCCCCGATCGGCATCATTTTCACCGGCGGCCCTAACAGCGTCTATGAGGCCGGTTCGCCCCATGTGGATACCGGTGTGTACAGTCTCGGCGTGCCCATTCTGGGCATATGCTACGGCTGTCAGCTCCTCGCGCATGAGCTGGGCGGCAAGGTCACTGCCGCGCAGGATGATTCCGCGCGTGAATACGGCAAGACGGAGACCTATTTTGATACCTCATGCAAGCTTTTCAAAAATATTCCCGCCGAGAGCATAACGTGGATGAGCCACGGCGACTATATGGCGCAGGTTCCGCAGGGCTTCCGCCTTGTCGCTCATTCCACCGCCTGCCCGACCGTCGGCATCTGCGACGAGGAGCGCGGCTTCTACGGCGTGCAGTTTCATCCCGAGGTCAACCATACCGTCTATGGCAGCGAGATGCTGCATAACTTCCTCTACGAGATCTGCGGCGCGGTCGGCGACTGGACGATGGCGGATTACAAGCGCCGCGCTATTGAGGAGATACGCGCGAAGGTCGGCGACGGCAAGGTGCTGCTCGCACTCTCCGGTGGCGTCGATTCCTCCGTGGCCGCTGCACTGCTGGCCGAGGCCGTCGGCAATCAGCTCACCTGCGTGTTCGTTGACCATGGCCTGATGCGTAAGGACGAGGGCGACGAGGTTGAGGCCGCGTTTGCGAAGTGGGATATAAATTTCATCCGCGTGGATGCGGAGGAGAGGTTCCTGACGGCACTGAAGGGCGTTGTGGAGCCGGAAGCCAAGCGCAAGATCATCGGCGAGGAGTTCATCCGCGTGTTCGAGAGCGAGGGCAAGAAGGTCGGCAGTGTCGATTATCTCGTTCAGGGCACCATTTACCCCGACGTTATCGAGTCCGGCAAGGGCGATGCGGCGGTCATCAAGAGCCATCATAATGTCGGCGGCCTACCCGACTATGTGGATTTCAAGGAGATAATAGAGCCTCTCCGTATGCTGTTCAAGGATGAGGTGCGTGTACTCGGCCGCGAGCTTGGCCTGGCGGAAACGCTTGTCCAGCGCCAGCCGTTCCCCGGCCCCGGCCTCGGCATCCGCGTCATCGGCGAGGTCACGAAAGAGAAGCTGGACATTCTCAGAGAAGCGGACTACATTTTCCGCGACGAGATAGCGAAGGCCGGATTGCAGAACACCATGAGCCAGTATTTCGCGGCGCTCACGAATATGCGCTCCGTCGGCGTCATGGGCGACGGCCGTACCTACGATTACGCGCTGGCGCTGCGGTCGGTGTCTACCTCGGACTTTATGACCGCGGATTGGGTGCGCATTCCGTACGAGGTGCTGGATAAGGTGTCCGTGCGCATCGTCAACGAGGTTCGCGGCATAAACCGTATTCTCTACGACGTCACCTCTAAGCCCCCCGCAACGATAGAGTGGGAATGAGAAAAAAGTGAACATGATGGGCTGAAAAGCCTTGAAAACACTCACTTTTTGAAAATCTCATTTCCTGTTTGATAGCAAAATGATAGCAGATACCAGAGCCATTTTGTTTGTTCTTATTATGGCGAGCGAATGGTTTGCAGGTTTGCTGTCGCATCCAATCCTATATTGAGAGCG
>ERZ780149.1668-NODE-1668-length-23125-cov-54.668877_pt1 | contig 23125 bp, 16 predicted proteins | sample MGYA00511367_ERZ780149 | MGnify/ENA primary metagenome ERZ780149 (study PRJEB29588, sample SAMEA2153852) | human gut metagenome | biome: human gut; feature: human-associated habitat; material: faeces | place: Denmark | collected 2008/2010 ... | reverse complement strand
CCATCCGATGACCCTGACGCAGACGAATTACGTAACAAGAACTTAAACAAAAATGCTGAAGAAATCGAGAATGCGCCAGAAGTTCAAAATGCAGTAGACGATACTGAGAAGAAGGAGGAATAGTTAGAGATGAAGTATGACTTTAGTGGATGGGCAACTAGAAATAATATTAAATGCTCAGATGGTAGAACAATTTTAAAAGATGCCTTTAAGCAACATGATGGGCAAACTGTTCCACTAGTATGGAATCATCAACATAATGAATCAGCTAATGTATTAGGTCATGCAGTATTAGAAAACAGAGACGAAGGCGTTTACGCTTATTGTACTTTCAATGATACAGAAGCTGGTAAAAATGCAAAACTACTAGTAGAACATGGTGATGTTACAGCTTTATCTATTTACGCTAATCAACTTAAACAAAAAGGTTCAAATGTAATGCATGGAACTATAAGAGAAGTAAGTTTAGTGTTAGCTGGTGCTAATCCTGGAGCTTTTATAGACTCTGTAATAAGACATGGCGAATTTTGCGAGGATGAAGCAGTTATATATACAGGTGAGGAACTAACACTACAACATGCTGATCATAAACCAAGCGATAAAGAAGATAAAGTTGATGAAAAAGATAAAAAGGGAGATGATAAAGTGGATAATAATGAAAAGACTATCCAAGATGTATTTGACACTTTAAATGAAGAGCAAAAGAATGTTGTATATGCTCTAATAGGGCAAGCTTTAGAAGATAAAAGTATGGCACAATCTGCCATAGAAGAAAATGAAAATAATATTGAAGAAGATGGAGGAGAACAAGAAATGAAACATAATGTATTTGAAGGTAAAGAAACTGAAAACAATGATGTATTATCACATGATGCTATGGAAACTATATTAAAAGATGCTAAAAGATATGGATCTTTAAAAGAAAGCTTTTTAGCTCATGCTGATACTTATGGTATCAAAGATATAGAATGGTTATTCCCAGATGCTAAAAACGTTAACATGCCACCAGATTTCATAAAAAGAGACGACTCTTATGTACAAAAAGTAATGAGAGGGGTTCATCATGTACCATTCTCTAGAATAAAATCTATGTTTGCTGATATAACTGATGATCAAGCAAGAGCTAAAGGTTATATCAAAGGTAAATTAAAGAAAGAAGAAGTATTCACACTATTAAAAAGAACTACTACTCCAACAACTATATACAAAAAGCAAAAATTAGATAGAGATGATGTTGTTGATATAACAGATTTCGATGTAGTAGCATGGTTAAAAATGGAAATGAGAATGATGCTAGATGAGGAAATAGCAAGAGCTATATTAGTAGGTGATGGAAGATCTAGTTCTGATGATGACAAAATCAATGAAATGAACATAAGACCTATATCTAGAGATGAAGATTTATACTGCGTTAAAGCTCCTGTTGCTGTAGAAGCTGCTGCAACTGAAGACGAGATAGCAAAAGCATTTATAAGAACAGTTATAAAATCAAGAAAAGAATACAAAGGATCAGGAAGCCCAACTCTATTCACTACTGAAGATGTTATAACTAATTGCTTATTATTAGAAGATAAAAACGGAAGAGTAATATATGATACAGTTGATAAATTAGCTACAGCTTTAAGAGTTAAAGAAATAGTACCTGTTGAAGTTATGGAAAATGCTAAAACTATGGTTAACAAAGCTGAAAAACCTTTAATGGCTATCATGGTTAACCTAGTTGACTACTATGTTGGTGCTGATAAAGGTGGAGCTATTAATATGTTCGACGATTTCGATATAGACTACAACCAACAAAAATACTTAATGGAAACTAGATGCTCTGGTGCATTAGTTAAACCTTTCTCTGCTATAGCAGTAGCATTAGATAAAGCTGAAGCTTAGAATAGAAAGGAATAATTCAAAATGGCAAAGTTTTGTGGAATAATCGGTTATGCTCTAACTGTCGAAACAGAACCTGGTATATATGAAGAACAGATAACAGAGAACATGTACTTCGGAGATGTAATACGAAATTCTAGACGTTTACAAGAAAGAAGTAAAATAAATGACGATATTAATATATCAAATCAGATTAGCATCATAGCCGACCCATTTGCCAATAATAACTTTCATGCAATGCGCTATGTCGTATTCATGGGAGCTAAATGGAAAATAACAGATGTTGAAGTTCAGTATCCAAGATTACTGTTAACGATTGGAGGCTTATACAATGAATAGAAGATTAGAACTACAAACAAAACTTGAAGGCATAATGCAAAACAAACATGTATATTTTCAGCCTCCAGCATCTGTGAAATTAACTTATCCATGTGTAATTTATACAATTGGTGATGGCGACACTAAGCGTGCTAATGATAGTATATACCAATATATTAATAGCTATACATTAATGTTTATTTATAAGCAACCAAATATTGATATAATAGAAAACGTTTTAAAAGAATTTCAAATGTGTAAGTTTGATAGAGCATATTGTAGTGATAATTTATATCATTACGTGTTCACGATTTATTATTAAATTTAAGGAGGAAAGCTAACATGGCTAAAATAGTTTGGGATGAAAGTGGTGAACGTCTTTACGAAACAGGCGTAAAAAATGGTGTATTATATATACAAAATGAAACTGGAGCATATACTAAAGGTGTAGCATGGAATGGTCTAACTGCTGTAACAGAAAGTCCTTCCGGAGCAGAAGCAACACCATTATATGCAGATGATATAAAATACTTGGAATTATTCTCAGCAGAAGAATTTGGAGCAACTATAGAAGCTTACACTTATCCAGAAGAGTTTGAAGCTTGTGATGGTTCTGCATCTTTAGGAACAGGTGTTACTATAGGCCAACAAGATAGAAAAACTTTCGGATTATGTTATAGAACAGTTCTAGGTAATGATGTTAAAAGTAATGAATATGGATATAAACTACACTTAATTTACGGTGCAAAAGCTGCTCCTAGTGAAAAAGGTTATCAAACAATAAATGATAGTCCAGAAGCAATAACTTTCTCATGGGAAGTAACTACAACACCTGTAAATGTAGCAGGATTTAAACCTACAGCAAGTGTAACTATAGATTCTACTAAAATAGATACTGCAAAATTAAAAACTATAGAAGATATGTTATATGGTACTGAATCAGTTGAAGCTAAATTACCATTACCTGATGAATTAAAGACATTACTTGCTGTTAAATAATTATTGATTAATGTTTTTATGGTGAATAAAAAGAGCTCTCGCATTTTTTACGGGGGCTCTTATATTTTAATTTTTGATTAAGGAGAGATTTGAATATGTTAAAGAAAACTGTAACTTATACTGATTATAATGGCGTTGAAAGAACTGAAGATTTCTATTTCAACCTATCTAAAGCTGAGGTAACTGAAATGGAATTATCTGTAGACGGAGGGCTAGCTCAAATGCTAGAAAACATCGTTAACTCAAAAGATAATAAAGAAATAATACGTACTTTTAAACAAATAGTACTAAAAGCGTATGGGGAAAAATCACCAGATGGAAGAAGATTCATCAAGAGTAAGGAATTATCAGATGCATTTTCTCAGACAGAAGCATACAGCGAAATATTTATGGAATTAGCACTTGACGATAAAGCTGCTACAGATTTCATAAATGGTATATTACCTACTAACTTGAAATAGAAAGGTTAAGGTGACTGGAGATGTTGAAAATAACTGTACCTGCAATGGAATACTACGATGAAGTTAGTAATGAATTTATATTATTCAAGGAACAGTCCTTACAACTAGAACATTCTCTAGTCTCCATTTCAAAATGGGAATCCAAATGGCATAAACCATTTTTAGATGGAAAAGATAAAACGCTTGAAGAAGTAATAGATTATGTTCGTTGTATGACAATAACCCAAAATGTTGACGCAGATGTTTATACCCGCTTAACTGAAAATAACTTAAAAGATATAAACGAATATATAGAAAACCCAATGACTGCTACGACCTTTAGTGATACAAATCAAACCCCTAATAGGGAAATTATAACCTCTGAAATAATATATTATTGGATGGTTGCTTTTAATATTCCATTTGAATGCCAAAAATGGCATATTAATAGATTATTAACTCTTGTAAAAGTATGTAATATTAAAAATTCCCCTCCTAAAAAGATGGGACGAAATGAGATACTACAACGAAATAGAGCATTAAACGAAGCGAGAAAGAAAAATTTAAATACTAAAGGATAGGTGAATGCCATGAATTCATTCGATCGTGTTGCTAATAATCGTCATAAAAATAATAATAAACGTATTGCAAAAGAAATTGTGACTGGTAAAAAGAGTAAATTATGTAGTAAAGAATTAAGCACAGCTGGGTATGACAAGCACATAGTTGACGAAAGAGTTAATACCATGCTTAGAAAAAGAATGAATTTATCAATACATGAAGTAGCAGAAGAGGTTGTAGAAGGTAAATGGGGAGAAGATGAAATTTGTAAAATGTTACTAGAAGAAGCGGGATATAACTATAACGATGTTATGCATGAGATTCAACGTCTTAATAAATAAAGGCGGTGAGATTGAACAATGGAAGTAAAAATCACTAGTAAAGGTGATTTCAATAAAACATTTAAATTTTTGGAAAAGATGAAAAATTTTCAGATTAGGCAAATACTTGAACGTTATGGTCAAGAAGGTGTATCAGCGTTATCTAGCGCTACTCCAACTGATACTGGAACTACGGCAAATTCATGGAGTTATGAAATAGAATCAAACGGCGATACTCATACTATTTATTGGTCTAATAGTCATACCAATAAGGGTGTTAATATTGCAGTAATACTCCAATATGGTCATGGTACCGGTACCGGTGGATATGTAGCAGGAAGAGACTATATAAATCCGGCCATGAGACCTATATTTGATAGGATAGCCGAAGAAGCATGGAAGGAGGTTGTTAATGCATGAGTTCAATTGATAAAAGAATTGTTCAAATGGAGTTTAATAATCAAGGATTTGAGAGCGGAGTAAAAACTACTCTAAATAGTCTTAAAAATTTAAACGAAAAGCTCAAAATGAATGAAGGTAGTAAAGGATTAGACAACATTAGTAGAGCTGCAAGTAAAGTTAATTTAAATGGGTTGGGTCAAGGAGTAGAAACTGTTAAAGCTAAATTCTCGACTCTTGGTGTCGTAGGCGCAACAGTGTTATCTAATATCACAAATAGTGCTGTAAATGCTGGTAAAAACCTTGTAAGTGCATTAGCTATACAACCTATAACTGATGGTTTTAATGAATATGAAACCAAGATGAACTCTATACAAACTATATTAACAAATACTGCTCATGAAGGAACTACTTTAAAAGATGTTACAAGTACATTAAATGAATTAAATGATTATGCTGATAAAACTATATATAACTTTGCCGAAATGACAAAAAATATAGGTACATTCACAGCAGCAGGTGTCGACTTGAAAACTTCTACAGCGGCAATAAAAGGTATAGCCAATTTGGCAGCTGCATCTGGTTCATCATCAGCGCAAGCGTCAACTGCGATGTATCAATTATCACAAGCTTTAGCTACAGGTAAAGTGTCATTACAAGACTGGAACTCAGTTGTAAACGCTGGTATGGGTGGTAAACTATTCCAAGATGCATTAATAAGAACATCTGAAGTAATGGGAACAGGCGCCGATGAAGCTATAAAAAAATATGGAAGTTTTAGGGATAGTTTAACTGAAGGTAAATGGTTGACAGGTGATGTATTAACTGAAACATTGAAACAGATTTCAGGAGCATATACAGAAGCTGAATTGAAAGCTCAAGGTTATACTGATGCACAAGCGAAAGCAATAACTCAATTAGCAGAAAATGCTACTAAAGCTGCTACAGAAGTTAAAACTGTTTCACAATTATTTGATACAATGAAAGAATCTGTCGGTTCAGGATGGGCTCAATCATGGGAATACATTATAGGTGACAAAGATCAAGCAACTAAAGTTTTAACATCTATTAGTGATGGTTTTAACAATATAATTAAGCCTTCTACAGATGCAAGAAACGCAATGCTTAAATTTTGGAATAAGAACGGCGGTAGAGATGATGTTATAAAAGGTGTAACAAACATAGTGCAAGGCGTAGGTAAAGGACTTGGAGCAATTAAAGATGGTTTTAGAGATGTCTTTCCGCCAATGACTGGAGAAAAGCTAGTTCAAATTTCAGAAGGATTTAAGAATCTTACTGAAAAATTCAAAATGAGTGATTCTACAGCTGGTAAAATTAAAAACACATTTAAAGGTGTATTCTCAGTTCTTAATTTAGGAAAAAATGCGGTAACTACTTTGTTCAAAGCTTTTTCACCATTAACAAACGTGTTTGGTACTATTGGTAAAGTGTTATTATCAGTCACTTCTGGTATAGGTAAATTTGCTTCGAGCCTAAATGATGCCGCTAATAAGAGTAATTTCTTTGGTAAAATTTCAGATGGTATTTCAAGCGGACTTAACGCTATAGGCTCTATTATTAGTGGAGCAGGAAAAGGCATTATGTCATTCTTTGACTATTTAAGTAAGCTGGATTTTAGCAAAGTATTTAGTACTTTAGGTAGTGCATTACAAGGAATAGGAAATGGAATAGCGCCAATACTTGAAGGTGTAGGTAAAGCATTAGGTACAATAGATTTTGGAGCAATATTCGGAGCTCTTACTACTTTAATAACAGGTGGAATATTTAAAACTATAAAAGGTAGTTTAGACACATTGAAATCTACAGTTGAACAATCAACAAGTTTCTTTGATTCGATAAAAAAAGTTGGAGATTCAGTATCGGATATATTAGATTCTGTAGGAGATTCATTAACAGCATGGTCACAAAACATAAAAGCTGGAACTCTATTAAAAATTGCAGCCGCAGTTGGTATATTAGCATTTTCATTAGCTACTTTATCAACAATCGATGAAGCAGGATTAAATACTTCTTTAACTGGTATAACAGCGTTATTTGCAGAATTAATAGGTGCAATGGTACTCTTAGAAAAAATAGAACTAACTAAAGGTTTTGGGAAGATGACTGGAATAGCAACTGCTATGGTTGGAATGTCTATAGCTATATTATTGCTATCAGCATCGATGAAATCTTTATCCAGTCTTAATTGGGGAGAAATAGTTAAAGGCTTAGTTAGTATCGCTGGTTTAATGGTTACAATGTCTGCTGCTGCGAAACTTATGGAAGGTTCAGGTAAAGGTTTGATTAAAACCGCTACATCTATGATAGTATTCGGGGCTGCGATTGCGATATTTGCTTCATCAATCAAATCACTTGGTAATATGGACACAGATAACTTAATTCAAGGTCTTGTCGGTATAGGAGCAGTATTAACAGAAATGGCAGCTTTCTCAAAATTAATGAATGGCGTCAAAATGGGATTAGGTAATGCCGCAGGAATATTAGTATTAGCCGCTGCATTAAATGTATTAGCATCAGCAGTAAGCCAGTTTGGTAACATGGACTTAAGCGCATTAGTACAAGGCTTAGCTGGTATTGGTGTTATATTAACAGGTTTATCAGTATTCTCACGTTTTGGAACTACATCAGGAGGAATTATAACTACAGCTATCGGATTAACTGCATTGGCAGTCGCATTAAATCTTATGGTTCCTGCAGTTAAGGGCATGGGTTCTATATCTTGGGAAAATTTAGCTAAAGGCTTACTTGGTATGGCTGGAGCATTAGTCGTATTAGGAACAGCGACAGCATTAATATCAGGAGGAAAATTATCATTAGTGGCGGTTGGTGTTGGTTTAATGTCTGCCTCATTATTAGTATTAAGCGCTGCTTTACAATCTTTCGCTAGTATGTCTTGGGAATCGTTAGCTGTTGGACTTGTTGCTTTAGCTGGTTCATTAACTATATTAGGTGTGGCAATGTATGCAATGTCTGGTTGTATATTAGGCGCAACAGCTATGGTTATTATGGCTGGAGCATTAGCATTGTTGACTCCGCAATTGATGGCATTAAGTTCGCTTAGTTTACAACAAGTTGGAACTGGATTATTAGCATTAGCAGGAGGATTTGCTGTTATTGGTGTGGCAGGACTTCTATTAACTCCACTAGTTCCTACATTAATAGCATTATCAGGTGCTATAGCTTTATTAAGCGTATCTTGTGCTCTAATAGGTGCTGGTTTATTAGCATTTGGTACTGGTTTAACATTAGTTGGAACAGTCGTTGCAGGTAGTGGATATGCAATAGTTGGATTTATAAATCAGCTTATAGGTTTATTGCCAACGTTAGGAACTAAGTTAGCTGAAGCAGTGACAAATCTTATAACTGGTTTTGCTAATGGGCTACCTCAAATATTGACTGCCGTAACACAACTTGTAACAGGTTTATTACAAGCATTATCTAATTGTATACCACAAATAATCACCACAGCGACTCAACTTGTAGTAGCATTGGCCACAGCAATAGGTCAGGCAGCTCCTAAGCTTATAGAAGTTGGAGTAAACTTAATATTGAATTTAATGCAAGGAATAGCAGATAATATAGAAAAATTAGTAACAGTTGGAGCAGAGATTGTAGTGAATTTTATAAATGGTATAGCCGAACATATAGGAGAAATAATAAACGCTGGTATTAACTTGGCTATAAAATTTATAGATGGTGTCGCTAAAGGATTAAACGAAAATTCCGATAGACTTGGTCAAGCTGTAAGTAATTTAATCCAAGCAGTGGTTAAAGCCGCTGTATCCTTAGCAGGAAGCGCAGTTGGAGGATTGGCACAAGCTGGTGGAAAACTTATCGGTGGACTTATAAAAGGAATCAAAGGTAAGGTTGGTCAAGCCGGAAGTGCAGTTAAAGAAGTACTTACTAGATGTAAAAATGCTCTTGCTGGAGCCGCTACTGCTTTACTTGATAAAGGTAGACAATTAATAACTGGATTTGTAAATGGTATTAGAGGTAAGCTTAGTGCGGTTGCTAGCGCAGCTAAAGAAGCGCTTAACAGATGTAAATCAGCTCTTAGTGGAGCTGCTACTGCTTTACTTGATAAAGGTAGACAATTAATAACTGGACTTGTAAATGGTATTAGAGGTAAGATTAGTGCAGTTGGAAATGCTATAAGAAGTGCGATAAATGCAGCTAAAAGTGCCGCTAGTGGGGCAGCTAACGCTTTAGTAAGTGCTGGTAGAAACTTAATAAACGGTTTAGCATCAGGTATTAAATCTGGTATTACTGCTGCGAAGAATGCAATATCCAGTGGTATAAGCAGTGTAGTTTCAAAAGCTAAGGCTATATTAAAGATACATTCACCTTCTAGAGTATTTATGGAAATAGGTAGATATACAGTTTTAGGTTTAGCAAAAGGGTTAACTAAATATGCTAGTGTTGCAAACAAACCAGCTGAAGGTTTAGCACAATCTGTTATAAATTCCACTAATAAAGCATTAAATGTAGCAAGTAAAGTTCTTAATTCTGATATGGATGTAAACCCTGTTATATCTCCAGTGTTGGATTTGACAAATGTTGAAAATGGGGCTAGTAGATTAAATAATTTATTATCAAACAGAACTATGTCTATAGCTGGTGTATCTGGTGGAATCTCAAAATCTATCGGTTCAGTTCAAAATGGAGTTAGTAATGAGGAAATAGTATCAGCTATAAAAGACTTAAAAAATGGATTAGGAAATACAAGCAATACTACTTATCAAATAAATGGTATCACATATGACGATGGAAGCAATATTACTAATGCTGTTGAAACTCTTGTTAGAGCAGCTAAAATGGAAAGGAGGATATAAGTAATGGCAACTAAGTATCACATAGTTAAAAAAGGGGACTTACCAAGTCCTATATGTAAAAAATACGGTATATCTTTATCTCAATTGGTAAAACTTAATAATTTAAAGAAAAATAGATATGGAAACTATCTTATATATGTTGGACAAAAACTAATTATATCAGGAAAAACAACGACTTCACATAGTACACCAGATAAGAAACCATCAACTAAAAAATCTAATTGTCCAAAAATTATTCATTTTGGTTTACAGTCAGATACTGATAGTACAGTATTTGCTACTTGGGAGTGGTCAAGATCTAATACAGATAAATACAAAGTTGTATGGAACTATCATACTGGAGATGGTGTATGGTTTATTGGCGAAGAAAAAGAAATTACTGCAGAACAAAGTACTTATAATGCACCAAGCAATGCTGAAAAAGTTAGATTTAAAGTGAAGGCTATATCTAAGAAACATAAGGTTAATAAAAAAGAAGTTAGTTATTGGACTGCTGACTATACGGATTGGAAAACTTATGACTTTGACAACAATCCTCCGAAAATGCCTCCTGTTCCAACTGTAAAAATAGAAAAATATACATTAACAGCATCGTTGACAAATCTTGATGACATAAATGCAACTGAAATAGAATTTCAAGTAATTATAGATAATTTAAAAACTTATAAAACTGGAGTAGTAACAATAAAGAAATGGGCAGCATCATTTTCATGTACTATAGAAGCAGGGCATTCGTATACGGTTCGTGCTAGAAGTAAACGTAATAAATCTTATAGTGGATATTCTGATTATTCAGATGGAGCTAAAACAATACCTTCTACACCAGCTAGTATCAAGTCCATTAAAGCTTTATCAGAAACATCAGTTCAAATCGAATGGGACAATGTAACAAATGCTACAAAGTGCGAAGTTCAATATACTACTAAAAAAATATATTTCGATAGCTCTAGTGAAGTTAAATCAATAACCGTAGAATCTACAACTCATGCTGAAATTACAGGACTTGAATCTGGTCAAGAATACTTCTTTAGAGTTAGAGCAACAAATGAGCAAGGAGAATCCGGCTGGTCCGAAATAGTATCTATAACAATAGGTAAAGCTCCAGCCGCTCCGACAACTTGGGCTTCAACCACTACTGCTATTGTTGGAGAAAAAGTCATATTATATTGGGTACATAATTCAGAAGATGGTTCTAGTCAAACTAAAGCAGAATTAGAATTAATTATCGGTGACACTACAGAAACCCACACAATAACTAACACAACAGAAGAATCTGAAAAAGATAAAACTAGTCAATATAGTTTGAGCACATTCACTTATACTGAAGGAACAACAATAAAATGGAAAGTAAGAACTGCAGGTATAACAGGAGTATACGGTGATTGGTCAACACAAAGGGTAATTGATATATATGCTCCACCAACATTAAGTTTGAGCATAACTGATAATGCAGGAACATCGTTAGCTGTTCTCGAAAGCTTTCCATTCTATATAAATGGTGTAACAGGTCCCGCAACACAAACTCCTATAGGTTATCACGTGACTATTACTTCAACAGAAACTTATAGTACCGTTGATGAGATAGGAAACGTCAAAATGATTAGTGCTGGTGATGATGTTTACTCTCAATTTTATGATATTTCAGAAAATTTAGCCTTAGAAATTTCAGCTCATAGCGTGGATTTAGAAAATGGAATAACATATAAAGTTACAGTTGTAGCTTCTATGAATTCAGGTTTAACCGTTGAAGAATCTGCTGAATTCGAAGTAGCATGGACAGATGAACAATACACACCTAATGCGGAAATATCCATAGATGAAGAAACCCTTTGCGCTTATATACATCCATATTGTGATTATTATCCAATGGTATGTTATAAAGTTGAATTGAGTACTACCACAGGAACATATGTGCGAACTAGCGAAATAATATCAGAAACTATAGAAGGAACTTCAGTTGACGAGGCATTTACAGAGAATGGCGACGTAGTTTATTATGGTACTCTATCATCAGGAACAGGCGTATATTTCTGTGAAGTTGAATCAGAAGTCAGCGAATTGGTAGACGGAATAACTCTATCAGTATATAGAAGAGAATTTGATGGTTCATTCGTTGAAATCGGAACTGGCATATTAAATGCAAGCAATACTTTTGTAACAGACCCTCATCCTGCATTAGACCTTGCAAGATATAGAATAGTCGCTATATCAGACACAACAGGTGCAGTAAGTTATACTGATATTCCTGGAGTTATTGTTGGAGAAACAGCTGTTGTTATACAATGGGATGAAGCATGGACAGAATTTGATACTACAAATGAAGATGAAATGGAACAACCTGCATGGGCTGGTTCAATGTTGAAATTACCATACAACATAGATGTATCAGATTCAAATGAATCGGATGTAACATTAGTTGAATATATAGGAAGAAAAAGACCTGTTAGTTATTATGGAACTCAATTAGGTTCTACTTCTTCATGGAAAGTCGATGTAGCTAAAGAAGATAAAGACACTTTATATGCATTAAGAAGACTTGCTGTATGGATGGACGACGTATATGTGAGAGAACCTTCAGGAAGTGGATATTGGGCTTATATAAAAGTGTCATTTAGTCAAGAACATTGTAATTTGGTAATACCAGTTACACTTGATATAACAAGAGTAGATGGAGGTGCATAATATGGCTGATTGGTCATCTACTATGCAACAGACATTTGAATATTATATAGTTGATCCTGGGACTTGGAAAGACATTAAAAAAATAGATAATGTTATACAGAGTACTATAAAGAGAGATTCTAGTGCTGAAACCTTGGGTTCTGCGACTATAGACGTTGCAGAATCTTTAGGTGAATGCTATATAAGAATTTATCTAATAACAATTCAAAATGGAGTTAGAGAAAAGCATCCTTTAGGTACATTTTTAGTGCAAACACCTTCGTATAAGTTTGATGGTAAGATTCAAACTATATCTTTGGATGCTTACACTCCTCTATTAGAACTTAAAGAAGGCATGCCTCCTCTTGGATATTCTATACTAGAGGGCAATAATATAATGAACAATGCTTATACACTTGTTCGAGAACAAGCAAGAGCACCTGTTGTAAAAACTGAAAATGAAAAGAATTTATTTAACGATTTTGTATCAAATACTGATGACACATGGATTACTTTCTTATCCGATTTAATAGCAAATGCTAAATATACATTTGGATTGGATGAAATGGGTCGTATTATATTTATGCCGGTACAAGATACAGCATCTCTACAACCAGTATGGACTTATGATGATAGCAATAGTTCTATATTATACCCTGATTTAGATATAGACAGGGATTTATATGGAATACCAAATGTTGTCGAAGTGATATATTCAAATGGTAAAGATATTTATACAGCAAGAGTTGAAAATAATGACGAAAATAGTCCAATATCAATACAGAATAGAGGTAGAGAAATAATACATAGAGAAACGAATCCTGATTTATTAGGTGACCCTACTAAAAACCAAATCGATGAATACGCAGAACAACTTCTTAGAGATTTATCGACATTAGAGTATACGATATCCTATACTCATGGTTATTGTCCAGTAAGATTAGGTGATTGCGTTAGAATAAATTACGAAAGAGCAGGATTAAAAAACATAAAAGCTAAAGTCATTAGTCAATCTATAGAATGCAAACCGGGGTGTCCGGTCACAGAAAAAGCAGTATACACAAATAAATTATGGGGGTGATTTAAATGAGTCTGTCTAATGATTTGATATCTCAATTTGTAAAAATAACGAGAGACCAAACTGTAGAGAAAAAAGAATCAATAGTTTATGGTACGACAGTAGAATATGAATCTAAGATGTACGTCAAAATAGATGGTTCTGATTTATTAACCCCTATAACTACTACTGCTGATTTACAAGCTGGAGAAAGAGTGACTGTAATGATAAAAGATCATACTGCTACAGTTACTGGTAATATTACTTCTCCTTCAGCTAGTTCAATTAAAGTTAATAAATTAGAAGAAGATATGCTACAAGTTGATAAGCTTATAGCTGATAAAGCGAATATAAAAGACTTAGAAGCAATTAATGCTACTATAAAAAATTTAAAAGCTAAAGATGCAGAGATAGAAAACTTAGTAGCTAAAAAAGCTACAATAGAAGACTTAAACGCAACAAATGCTAATATAACAAATTTAAAAGCTAAAGATGCCGAGATAGAAAAATTAGTAGCAAATAAAGCAAACATAAAAGATTTAGATGTTATAAACGCTGATATTAAAAGTTTAAAAGCAGATAAAGCAAGAATAGATGTATTAGAAACAAAATATGCTGATATAAACACATTGGTTAATGGCCATTTAACATCTGAGAACATTCAATCACTTCATTTAACAGCAGCGAATACAACGATTGAAAATGCATTAATAAAAGATGCCATGATAGATACCGTAAGTGCAAGTAAAATTAATACTGGTATAATTAATACAAACAACGTTAGTATTCAGAGCGATGACGGCTCTATGTTGTTGCAAGGTAATCTACAACAGTTCAAAGACAAAGACGGTAAGGTACGTATACAAATAGGGAAAGATGCTACTGGAAATTTTACATTTGCTCTTTATGATGCAACTGGTAAAGGCCAGCTTATTAATCAAAATGGAATTCAATCAAGCGACGCTATTAAAGATGGATTAATAGTTGATAGTAAAGTAGCTGATAATGCCAATATAAACGGAAGTAAACTTGATATAAGCAGCGTTATCAGTAACATTAATAATAACACTAGCACAATTAAAGCTAGTCATATAAAATTTGATGACACCGAACAAACGTTAGATGTATCTTTTAACCAACTTAAAAAGACTGTTGACACAATAAAAGATATAACTATTGATGGAGATTTAAGTGGAGTTATTGAACAAGTAACTACTAATACAACTAATATTGGTATAGCTCAAGGACAAATTAGCACTTTAATCGACAATACAACTATTACAAAACAAGATGGAACAGTTACACAACTAAAAGATGAATATAATAAAACAAAAGATACTGTTAATGAGCATAGCGTTACAATAGGTAAATTGGAAACTAATTACAAAGGAACATTAACAAAGACTGCAACCCAATACTATGTATCTACAAGCAATACTACTCAAACTGGTGGTAACTGGATAGAAGATACTACTCCTAAATGGGAAAATGGAAAATATATATGGCAAAGAATAAAATACACATACGGTGATGGTAGCATAACATACTCTACTCCAGTATGTATTCAAGGAGCTAAAGGTGAACCGGGAGTTAATGGCGAAAAAGGCGACCAAGGTCTTCAAGGCGATAAGGGGCAATCGTTAGTTAACTCAGTACCACAATGGTATTTATCTACTAGTAACACTACACAAACTGGCGGCAGCTGGGTTGAAAGTATGCCATCTGTAGTACAAGATAAATACTTATGGTTAAGATATAAATTAGTATGGCAGAACCCTACACAAACTACTTATACAACCCCAACATTGGAACAGGTGGCAGAACAAATAAAAGATGTAACTAGCAAACAATCAAAATTAGAGCAATCTTTAGACGGGTTCAAAATGACAGTAAGCAGCACATATGCAACAAAAGAAGGATTAAATGAAGTTAAGGAATCGATTCAAAATCAAGATGGGTATACTATAATACTTAGTAAAGAGTGTATAGTAACTACTTGTGATTAATGGAGGTGTTTATATGGCAACAATAACTGTGTCAAGTAATCCTAGTACAACTGGGGATACGTTGACTGTAAATTTTACAACAGATGCCACTAATATTTCCGACATTTTACTAAGTAAAGATGGAGGTAGTACTTATATAAGTGCTACTTCATTTACCAACTCTAGTGCCGTTTTTAATATTAGTAACTGGAATAATGGGACATACAATAACTGCAAACTAAAATGTGTGTACACTGAAACTAGTAGTGGTGGAGGGGAAGCTCCTGATAATAGTTGGGAAGTAGAGAGCCCTTCAAATAGTTTCATAGTAACAACTGATTTTGGGGGTAATACAAGCCCTCTTATGAGAAATGAAAAATGTACTTATACAGCTGGCGGGATGACTATGGGAACTGGTAGTTATTCTGTAATAGATAAATATATGAGTTGTGACTTATGGAGAATGGAGGCTGAAGTAGAAGTTCTCGATAAATCTTCAGTTTTTGGTTTCTTGACAGAACCAATAATAAACGGAGTACCAACTTCCAGTGCACAAAAGGGTGCTTTGATGTTATTCGATAGTGGCTATATAAGACTGTATGACCATTACACAGGATATTTCAAAATACCTACTACTGTAAGAGCACAGACACCTTTTACTATAGAAACTGGTAAGAAATACAAAATAAAAGGTCAAAAGCATGGATGGATTTATACTTTCACCATTACAGATACTACTAATAGCAAGAATACAGCTCTAGTTACTTATACTAATGACGGTAAGGACTCAAACGACCAATACTGTGGTAAAGGATGGGGACTTCCCGGTGTTTGTTGTGTTAGTGGAAGTATTAAGGTGCATTCGTTCACATATAATTTATTATGTAATCCGAATCCTAAAGCAATTATATTTGGAGATAGTATCACAGAAGGTACTAACCTAGGAGGAGGAACAGGAACTTATGATAAGTGGTCATCTCAAGTAAGGGATAAATATTATAATGGTAATTGTTTAATATGTGGTAGAGGTTGGTCTACTACAAATGATATGATGCTAAGAATGAAGGCTATCCATGAATTAGGAATTAAACCCCAAGAAAATGTTATTGTTTTAATAGGAGCTAATGATGTTAGAGGATCGGATGAATGGTTAGAAGGTTGGAAAACAGATATGAAAGAAAAAGTCGTTCCTTATATAAAAGATACTTTTGGTGTTGACCCAGTCATATGTTGTTTAACTTTATGTCAAACAGATACGGGCGACAGAGTAAAGAAAGCGAATGCCTGGATATTACAGCAAAACTGGAAGTCTCCACGATTTGATAAAGCAACATCTGCTAACGAAGACGGAACAACTTACTCCAGTCAATATTCAACAGACGGTCTGCATCCTAATAAACTTGGTTCAGATAGAATGTTTGCTTTCTTTAAAGCATGTATGACTAATACCGAAGTAGAACTTCCAGGTGGCGGAAGTACTGCTGAAAATCTAACTATAAGTAATATAGGAAACATAACACAAACTGAACAAACCGAATTTTATATCCAATATACTACAAATATAGCAGTAATAAAACATGAAGTATCTTGGGACGGGGGAAGCACATTCTATGACAAAACAAGTGATGTAACTTCTAGTGGAACAACTTATAAATTTAAACATGATAATAAAGCTAGTGCTGGAACTTATCAAATGGCTATAAGAGTTACAACAGCAAAAGGTACTACTAAGACAAGTAATATATTTACTGTTACATTAGAAGCTACTCCTGAACCAGAACCAGGAACTATTGGTAATATGACATTTGGAAAAAAAGTTGATACTAGTACGCATAAAATAGTTGATAGTAGCAGCGATTGGGCAACAATTAATCCAGTAACAGTTGAGAAAGGTGGATACTATACATTACAAATGGATGCTACTTGGGTATGGTGTTATGCTTATGATGACAATGATAATTTTGTTAAAGAATTATTTACTAGTACAGGTGACTATAACACTAAATATTCATTTACTGCAACAACAACTAAAATAAGATATGGATGTTATGACCCACGTAAGTATTTATCATATTGTAATTTAACTAAAACAAGCTAGGAGGTGATTGTTTATGAGTGAAATATATAGTAATTCATTTACATCAAAAGTTAACAGATCAACCACAACTACAAGTGCTACTATATACAGTAATACATTCACTGCAACAGTAAATAAAGTAGTTGTAGAAGAAACTAGTAACAATACTCAAATTAATATATACAATGGAACTACTCAGTTAGTCGCAGTTGACTCAACACCAACTGACGGACAATATAAAGTAACCATAACCAACACTTCTAACTGTACTGCAAAATTGGAGGATGATCATAAAACGATCACTCTCCTTACAGTAACAGGAAATGCTGGTGAGATACAGATATCTATTAATATTGAAGGAAAAACGAATGTTAAAAAGATTATACCAGTTGCGTCTATCACTAAAAGTTCTGTAATTAAAGCTAATGAAACACAATATCAACAATTATCTGATAAATTTGCTTGGTGGGTTAAAGGTAATAATACAAGTTCGATGACATTAACAGAGGATGCATTGAACATAATAACAAAACAAGTAAAAGTAGACGGCGACATGATAGTTGACGGTGCTATTGACGGTAAAACTATTACGGGAGCAACTATTATAGGTAGTACTTTTAGAAACCAAAGTAATACGTTTAGTGTTGATAGTGAAGGAAATATTATTGGTGCAAAAATGCAAGGTTCTGAAATTATAGGTAGCACTTTTAGAAATCAAAGTAATACATTTAGTGTAGATAGTGAAGGTAATATAGTTGGTGCACAAATACAAGGTTCTGAAGTTATTGGGGATAGTTTCTCAGTCGAAGGAGAACTTACAGCAGATACAATAACTGCAAATAAAATTAATAATGCTCAGTATCCAAGTACGCTCGAAGATGATATACAAATATTAATTAATAGCGGTGGTAGCGATGATAATGAGTTATATGACGGTGTATCATTCGCCACAGTTAGTGGTGCAATAGACGCTCTACCTAAATTTCTTAATGGTAAAACTGTAAATATATGGATACAAGAGAGTATATACGAAAATATAGATTTTCAATATTTTACTAGTGGTGTAATAAATCTATATTTAGATGGCAATACAGTATATGGTTATATACGAAATTATATGAGTTCAACTAAAGTCCGTGTATATGGCGGCTATATGAAATATGAAACTGCTAAGACTGGTGTAATACATCCAAGCACAGGTTGTGCAGTTGCCAGTAGAACTGGTAGCTTGATCGGACAGGAAAGTGCACCAATTAATGGATATAGTCTTAAAATATACGGTAGTGATAATAAAGCTACTGACGGACAATCTGCAACTGTTGGCATTATAGGTGATTCATATTCTACTGGATACTATAAGAATATACAGTTTGTCAATTGTGATGTAGGATTTAGAGGAAGTGGTGGAGGAAGAATACATGATGCAGCTTCAAGTGGTGTATGTAGTCAATATGGGTTCCAGAATACAAGTGGCTCAGTAATAACAATAGCCAACGCAGCTCACTGTGGAGGTCTTACTGCAAATATTGCTCAAACACTACCTGGACAAATAATAGCACATGGTAAGGCTACATATGAAGGAGGTAACCAAACTACAGACCCAGGCAATACAGCTCCTACTCCAACAACTACAAAAACTGTAACAATAAAATCTAACAGTGGTGATACTTATAGAAGTTCTGTATATAATAACTGGAAACAAGATAATACTGCAAGACAAGGTGATTATGGCTACGGAGATTGTAATGGATGTTGGTTCTTTGGTACTCAATTCAATCGATTCAAAGAAAAAAATATCACTAAGATTGAACTTACTATTAAGAGAATATCTGGTGGTGTTCATGCAGCAGTACCTATAGTAGTTAAGACTCATAACTATGCAAGTAGACCAAGTGGGAAACCTTCATACGGTTCAAGTTGTGGAAGTGTTAGTATAGCAGTTGGTAATAGTGGAAAGTTAACTATAACTAATAGTACTATACTTAATGCACTTTCAGGTGGTACTATAAAAGGATTCGGTATTCAATCAGCTTATAATGCTAGTAGTTATGCAGTATGTAGCGGCAGTGTAACAATGAAAGTAACTTATACAGAATAGGAGGTGATTGAATGGATGCAATAAATATAATAACTGAAATATATAAACAAGAATTGGCACAAGCTAATCATCAAAAAGTACTATTTCAAGCTCAATGTGAAATATATAAGCAACAAATAGATAAACTTAAAAAAGAAAATGAAGAATTAAAATCCACAGATAAAATAGATAAATAAGCAGAGAATTAAAATTAAATTTAAGGAAGGTGTTTGAAATGGCTAATAATGATTACATCACAACCGATTGTAAGTTGACAGTTTCAAAGAATACAGCCAAATTAGATGAAGAAATATTTCTATATAAGAATGATAGAAATATTAAATTGTTAATAGAAATTGTAGATAATAAATACAGATATAAGTCAGATGATTTAAGTAACTTACTAGTGAAATATAAAGCATCCTATGCACAAGTTAAGTGGTATAAAAATGCAGAGGTGAAAAAGGAATTCCCAATACAAGCTACTGACGATGGTAAAGTTGTATTTGTAATAGAGGGACAATTAATAGATGAAGATACTGAATTAGGAGATTATGATTTACAACTAAGACTTCTTAATGAAAGTCAAGAAAGTATAAGATCACTTCCAATAATAAAAGGTGCAGTACATATTCTAAAACCATTGTTTGAAGAAGGTGACATAGCAACAGTTAACAGTGCTGTAGCAGATGTATCTATGCTTAGTTTAGATGGAGATGCAATTGATACTTATAATAGTGACGGAACTTACAATCAAACTAATTGGGGAAATGGAGATGTAATCTCTAGTGCAAAATTAAATAAACTTGAAAAAGTAGCAAAAGACAATGTAGACAAAGTAAATAAAATGCCTGCTAAATCTATAGTAGAAGGTGGAAAAATATACCTAGCAAAAGAGGATGGAACAAAATTAGATAGTGGAACTGAATTACCTGCAGGTGGAAGTACAATAGAAGTTGTAAATAATCTAGAAAGTGACTCAACTACTGCTGCTTTGAGTGCTGCACAAGGTAAAGTACTTAATACGCAATATAAAGATATTGCGAACATAGGCACAAAAGAAAAATTAAACGGAAAATTTAAATCTACAACATTAGAAGAAATATTATTAGAAATTTATAATAAAATTTATGGAACTGTAAGTCAACCAGTAAATCCATTAGAAGTCACTATAGGAAATACTATACCAAGGATAGACTTTACTTCTGATATTTGGGATACAATGAAAAAAGATAATCCAATTACTGTACAATCAAAACTAACTTTTAATAATTTAGTATGTAATGGATATGTCGAATTAAAATGGCAAGGTAACTCATCTTTAAATTATCCCAAAAAGAATTATACTGGAAAATTTTATGAAGATGATACTAAATCTACAAAACAAAAAATTAATATTCAATTAAATACTGATAGTAGAAAATGGGGAAATGAAAATAAATTCTGCTTTAAAGCAAATTATATAGATAAAACTCATGCAAGAAATATTGTATCTGCAAGGATAGGGGCTAAAATGTTAAAAACTAGAAGTGATTATAATAATTTACCAGAGAAATTAAAAAATGCTCCTAACTATGGTTTTATAGATGGATTCCCTGTTGAAATATATTTAAATAATGAATATTTAGGTTTGTACACTTGGAATATTCCAAAAGATGGTTGGATGTTTGGTATGACCGAGAAAGATTATTCTGAAATAGTAATTTGTAGTGAAGTACCTACGGATTATTGCTTATTTAGAGCAGAACCAACACATGAACATTGGTCAGAGGAATATCCAGGAGATTCGATAGGAACAGATGGAGTGCTTGATAAATGGAAAATTGCAGAGGCATTTGTTAGAACTAGCGATGATGCTACTTTTACAAGTCAGCTATCCCGACATTTTAACATTAATTCATTATTAGATTATTATATATTCTGTTATTTATGTTGCGATATAGATGGGTTAGGCAAAAATCAAGTAGTATGTTCCTATGACGGAGGTAATACATGGATATATACATTATATGATTTAGATTCTACATTTGGATTATATTGGAATGGTAGTAAATTAGTATCTTCTACATATAGATGTCCTGAAGATTATGAAACATATGCTACTAATAAAGCTGACGGTGAATATAATTTATTATTTGAAAAAATATGTAGATTATTCCCAAGCGAACTATATGGTAGATATAGAGAATTAAGACAAGGTGTATTATCAAATACAAATTTAATTTCTGAATTTACAGCATTTAAGAACCATTTACCAGATGAATATTATACGAGAGATGGTGAAAAATGGACTGATATCCCTAGTAAAGATATTACGAGTTTTGAACAAATACAAACTTTTATAAATGAAAGATGCACATATGTGGATAATATGTTTGAAACTTTATTTAATAAAACTTCAGTTGATGTGACCTCTATAACTATAACTGGTGATACAACAACTGAAGTAGGTAATACAATACAACTTAGTGCCGTTGTATCACCTGCAAATGCAAGTAATAAATCTGTTACGTGGAGTTCAAGCAATGATGATTTAGCTACTGTAAATGAAAATGGTTTAGTTACTACTAAAACTGCTGGAAATGTAATTATTACTGCTACATCTGTATCAAATTCAAGTATAAAAGCTACATATACTATTACTATATCTGCTAAAATTGAAGATAAAGATAGACTTGTAACAGAAGGGTTACAATCAAGATGGTTATTTATGGAGGATAGTGCAAGAGAAATTGATTCTACGAATCAAACATTGATTTTTAAAGACACTGTATCTAATGATAATTTAAAATTCCCTAAATCAAAGACTGAAGTGCAAGATATTGCTGTAGTAGCGAATAATAATTCCTCTTTAGATGGATTTAGGTTTGACTCATTGGACAGTAATAACTTGGGAGTAATAGAAGATAATACGAATGTAAATAAAACAGAATATACACTTGAGGTATGCATAAAATTGGTATCAGAAATCAAATCAACTTCAACATTAATTACAAAATTCCCACAAATGCCATCTAAAGTATATTTATATGCGAATGGAAATTTAGGGGGAACAATAGGAAATACATGGTTTGAAAAGAAACATAATTTATCGAACCATGTTAATGATGATGTTGTTACTATATCATTTAAAATTATGCCTACAAAGGTTGAGGTGTTTATAGATGGTACATCTATAGGATATTCAACAGCTAATATAACTACTATAGATTCACCTGGGTCTGCTATACTTTGTGGGACAAATACTGGGGACTATAAATTTAAAGAAATAAGATATTATAATAGGGCTTTAACTGATAAAGAACTAACTAATAATAAGCTATATACAAAAGATAAATATAAAACAGTCTAATTTGCAATTTAAAAATATTACGAACTACACAATATGAATCAATTGCGTAATAAAGATGTTTATAAAAATGAAGTCATGTTAATACTTTGTAATAAAAAGGAGTGTTGGCATGGCTTTATTATATATAGCATTAGTATTATGTTTA
>ERZ780149.1662-NODE-1662-length-23168-cov-11.321637_pt1 | contig 23168 bp, 18 predicted proteins | sample MGYA00511367_ERZ780149 | MGnify/ENA primary metagenome ERZ780149 (study PRJEB29588, sample SAMEA2153852) | human gut metagenome | biome: human gut; feature: human-associated habitat; material: faeces | place: Denmark | collected 2008/2010 ... | reverse complement strand
ATTATTTAATAAAATAAATTAATATTGGTAAAAGACTTGCATATATTAACATAGTATGTTAATATATGCATCAGGAGGACATAATTTGCAGATAATAGAAAGTAGTAAGTATAAAAGAGACTTTAAGAAATTAAAAAAGTATATTTAGTAATATGAAAGAACTACTTTCTAATGATTTGTGTAAAATATATGACATAGAAAAAAAGGTAACTTAAAAGAAATATATACTGCTGAAGTTAATAAGAAAATTAGAATGTATATTCATCCAGTAGGAGAATATCCATATGATTTAGAACAAATAGAAATAGTGGAGTTAATAGAAATAGATGACAAGCACTATGGGGATGGATAATTATGGAAAATGGAATAGGACCTTTTTTGAAGAAGTAAAAATCGCACTCTCGTGGATTAATTCGTGAGTTAGATTTTTCCTTTTTTTGTTTCTAAAAATATTTACATAGATATTAATATATGGCATGATAATCTTGGGAGTTAGAATATACAGGTTATTTATATGTAGGGTAGGAACTATCCGAGTTTATGTCTCTTTACATTAATAATCTTATTATTAAATGGAGAAAATTCTAATAGTGATATTAGAAGCATGTGATTTTAAATCATGTGGAGTTCACAATAAGTAAAGAATATAATATACCAATGTGCTTTATTGTAAGTAGATCAGCAAAAGAAAACTATATATCTTATAGAAGTAATTTTTATAACCAATATATAGAAAAAATATAATATTTAAGTATATATTATTTGCTTTTATATGATAGATGTTACTGACATTCTATTTAGAGACAATATATATCATATTGGCTCTAAATAGCACTCTAAGACCTTAGACTTAGAGTGAAATAAAATAACAAAAAGTAGTTGACAATCATAGTTTTTTAGCATATAATATGGTTATATTAAAACAAAGGAAAGAGACGGTATAGTAAAATAGTTATAGAGAACTAATGGTTGGTGGAAATTAGTATGATGGTTACTATATGAATCACTCTTGATGTGTTTTTCTGAAATAATATTTAGGAAAGACCGGAAGATATTCCGTTATCAAGTATAAGTGCACTTATGTGAAATAGGGTGGTACCGCGGTATATTCGTCCCTATGCGTAGGTGTCTTTTTTTGTTTTAGAAGTAAAAAAGTAAGAAAGAAGGAGAGAAAGATGAATTATAAAGAGACATTATTAATGCCTGAGACAAGTTTTCAGATGAGAGGTAATTTACCAGAGAATGAAAAATTACAAAGAGAAAAATGGGAAGAAATGGATCTATATAATAAAATAAGAGAGAAAAACAAAGGAAAAACTCCATTTATTTTACATGATGGTCCACCATATGCTAATGGAGAAATTCATATAGGTCATGCTATGAACAAGATTTTGAAAGATTTTGTAAATAGATATAAAATGATGAGTGGATATGATATGATATATATTCCAGGTTGGGATACTCACGGACTTCCAATTGAGCAAGCCGTTACCAATAGTGGAGTAGATAGAAAAAGTATGGGTAAAGCAGAGTTTAGAGAACTATGCGAAAAATATGCATATGAACAAATTGAAAAACAAATGAAAGGTTTTAAAGAATTAAATGTATTAGGAGATTTTGAACACCCATATATAACATTACAAAAGGAATTAGAAGCAAGACAAATAGAAGTATTTGCAGAAATGGCAAAGAAAGGTTTAATATTTAAAGGATTAAAGCCAGTATATTGGAGTCCATCATCAGAGTCTGCTCTTGCTGAGGCTGAAATAGAATATCATGATAGAAAAGACCCATCAATATATGTTGCTTTTCCAGTAGTAGAAGGAAATGATACTGTAAATGTAGGTGATAATCTAGTAATATGGACTACTACACCATGGACTCTTCCATGTAATACAGGAATTGCTATTAGTGAAAAGTTTGATTATGTTAAAGTATTAGTTAACGATAAGAATTATATCGTTGCTAATGAATTATTAGATTCACTTGCTAAAGAGTTTGGTTGGGAAAACTATGAAGTAAAAGAAGTATTCTCTGGAGATAAGTTTAGAGGAGTAAAATATAAACATGTCTTTATGGATAGGGTATCACCAGTAATTGATGGCTTTCATGTAACACTAGATGCTGGTACTGGACTTGTACATATGGCCCCTATGTATGGAGCAGATGACTTTATTATAGGTAAAGAATATGGTCTAGAAATGATTAATGGTATTGATGATCAAGGTGTTTTAAATGAGTTATCAGGAGAGTTTAATGGTTTATTTTTTGAGGATGCTAATAAGGCTGTAACTGTTAAATTAGATGAACTTGGAGTACTTTTAAAATTAAAGTTTATTACACACTCATATCCACATGACTGGAGAACAAAGAAGCCAATAGTATTTAGAGCAACAAAACAATGGTTCTGTAGTATAGATAAAATAAGAGATGACTTGTTAAATGAACTTGAAAATAATGTAAAGTTTCATACAGAGTGGGGTAAGAAAAGACTATACAATATGATTCATGATAGAGGAGATTGGTGTATTTCTAGACAAAGAGTATGGGGAGTACCTATTCCAATATTCTATAATGAAGATGGTAGTGAAATTGTTGATTATGATGTTATGATGCATGTAGCGGATTTATTTAGAGAGTATGGCTCTAATGTTTGGTTTGAAAGAGAAGCAAAGGAACTTCTACCGGAAGGATATACAAATCCTGCTAGTCCAAATGGTAACTTTACTAAAGAAGAAGACATTATGGACGTATGGTTTGATTCGGGTTCTACTTGGAATGGAGTATTAATAGAACAAGGTCTTCCATATCCTGCTGATATGTATCTAGAGGGTTCTGACCAATATCGTGGTTGGTTTAATAGTTCTTTAATCTGTGGAGTAGCAGTAACTGGGAAGGCTCCATATAAAGAACTTGTATCTCATGGATTTACTTTAGATGGTAATGGTAATAAAATGAGTAAGAGTCTAGGTAATGTAATAGCTCCTGGTGATATGGTAAGATTACATGGTTCTGATATTTTAAGATTATGGGTTGCTTCAACTGACTATACTGAAGATGTTAGAATTAGTGATGATTTGATTAAGCAAGTAAAAGAAAGTTATCGTAAGATAAGGAATACTTATAAGTTTATGCTTGGTAACTTGAAAGGTTTTGATTATAATAAGGATAGTGTAAAGTATGAAGATATGCCTTATTATGATAAATATATGATGAATGAACTTAATAGATTTACTAAGAATGTTTTAGAAGAATATAGTAATTATAATTTCCAAAATGTATATAAATTAGTAAATAACTTTGTATCATTTACATTATCTAATTTCTATTTAGATTTTACTAAGGATATTCTATATATTGAAAAAGAGAATTCTTTAGTTAGAAGAAGTGTTCAAACAGTACTTTATAATATTCTAAATAATGAGGTAAGATTACTTGCTCCTATCCTTCCATATACTAGTGAAGAGGTATATAGTTTATTGGATTCTAAGTTAGATTCTGTACATTTAGAAGATATGCCAGAGGCAGTAGAATACTCTGATAGTAGTGAAATAGAGGAATTATTTGATTTATTCTTTGAACTTAAAGATAAGGTTTATAAGAAACTAGAGGAAGCAAGAAATGATAAGTTAATTGGATCTGCTCTTGAGGCTGTAGTTAAGATTAATTTAGATGAAAAGTATAATATGGTTAAAGAGAAATTAGGTTCTTGTTTACATCAATTATTTATTGTTTCTAAGGTAGAATATACTACTCAAGGTGAAGAGGTAGTAATTGAGAAGAGTACTGGAGAGAAATGTAATAGATGTTGGAATTATGTTGATCATTTAAATGGGGACATTTGTGATAGATGTAATAGTATTGTAAATAATAAATAGAAAAATATCACTTCAAATGAAGTGGTGTTTTCTTTGGCCCCTTAAGCCAAAAGTATTTGTCTTTCGGGGTATGATGAAGCCTATTTTAGTCTTCATCATAAATAATTATGGTAAAGAAAAAGTATCACTTTAAATAAAGTGATACTTATAATATTCCATGGGTTTCATCTTCTACTTCGATTAGTTTAAGTATTTCGTTAGTAGTAGTAAATCCTGCGACTACTTTGAATAAACCGTCTTGTAACATTGTAATAACATCTTTACTATAAACAAGACTTCTAAGTTCGTCTTTTCTTATACCAGCACTTATGGCATCTCTAACTTCTTGATTAATTAGAAGCACTTCTTGAATGGCAATTCTACCTTTATATCCATGATTACAATAGTTACAACCATTTGGATTAGCATCAAATATTTCATTAATATCAAGTCCTAGTACGGCTTTGAAAAGATTCTTTTCGGTTACAGTGACTGCTCTTTTCTGCTTACAATGATCACATAGTTTGACTGCTAGTTTTTGTGATACGATACCTGTAAGAGCAGATGCAAGTAGATATCTTTCAACATCCATATCAAGTAATCTTTCAATGGTATTAAGAGAGTTATTTGTATGTATGGTAGATAATACTAGGTGTCCTGTGATAGAGGCTCTAACTGCTATCTTGGCTGTTTCTGAATCTCTTATCTCACCAATCATAATAACATTAGGGTCTTGTCTTAAGATACTTCTAAGTACTGTTGCAAAGTCAAGACCAATATCACTATTAACTTGTACTTGGTTAACACCTTTAATATCCATTTCTACAGGGTCTTCTACTGTTATTAAGTTAGTTCCTTCAACATTAAGTTTTTGTAAGAATGAGTATAGGGTAGTTGATTTACCAGTACCAGTAGCACCAGTAACAAGTATAATACCATTAGGGAAACTAAGCATCTTTAATACTTTATTATAATTGGTTTCATTAAAGTATAAATATTCAATACCTTTTAGGCTCATAGAATAATCCATAACTCTTATAACGATTTTTTCACCTTTTTTAGTAGGTAGTGAAGATACTCTGAGGTCTAAATCTTTTCCATTTAGGTTATCTTTAATGGCACCATCTTGTGGAAGTCTAGTTTCAGTAATATTCATACCAGCCATAATTTTTATTCTTGTTGTGACATTCTGTTTGATATCAAGTGGTAGAAAGGCATAATTTCGAAGTTCTCCATCTATTCTAAATCTAACTAAAATACCATCATCAGTAGGGTCAAAGTGTAAATCACTTGCTCCAGAGTCAATAGCGGTAATAATTAGAGTATTAACGGCATTAACAACGGGCATCTTAGTAAAATCAGTATTATTAATAAGATGATAATTGTTTTTCTTAATAACAGGTTTAGCTGCTCCTATTAAATGGGTAGATGTATTTTGATTATTAGGCTTCTGACTATTATTTTGATTACTATTTTGAGTATTAGTATTTTGAGTATTAGTATTTTGATTATTCATACCTTGATTATTATTAGTTTGATTATTTCTAGGAAAATTATTATTAAGATTCCAATTACTACTAGGAGTTCTACTATTAAGACTATTATTTAAATTATTATTAGAATTAGTTTTTTGATTAGAATTAGTAGTTGCCTCTTGCACTTTTTGTTTGTCTTTTTTACTAGCCATCTTTTTCCCTCTTTTCTTTTTTTTCACTTGCTTTTATTCTATTAATATTATATAATATAATTAGTTAAATAGCAAGAGTAAAATAGTAAAGGAGATAATTTTATGAGAATTAATAGAAAAGGTTTTATGCTAGCAGAAGTAGTAGTAGTTTCTGTTATAGTATGTGTATGTCTAGTGTCATTAGCAACAGGTATAGCTAGAGTATCTAAGGCATATGACACAAGAAATAGATATTATGATGTTAATGCTTTATATATGGCTGAAAAGGCTAATTTATTTTTAATAAGAGAGGGAAAAATAAATACTTTAATAGAGGATGGAACACCAACACTATTATTTACGGCGACATATCAAAAGAATGATTCAGGAGAAGAAATAGTGATAGATCCAGAAAATGATGAACTAGCCAAAATCGTTAAATATTATATTCATTTTGAAAATGATGCAACATTAAAATTGTATTTTTCAAAATATACAAATAGTGATGATAATAAGAATCTTTTGAAATCAATTTCTGGAACAAATCAAACATTTAAAGATTTTGTGGATTATTTAAGTGGTCATTTAGATTTTGGAAATGGTTATACATATATGTTAATACCAGAAATATGTAATTCAAAGAATGACTGCTACTACTATGGATTGGGAGTGAAATAATATGAAAAAAATGACAAATAAAAAAGGATATTTAACAATAGAAATAATACTAGGGGCTACTATTGCGTTTGCTATAGCATTCTTATTAGTAGAAATAACAGTGAAAATGGTAAGTGATACAGAAGATAATTATAGAGATACTACAATTATAACTGATAATCCATTAATTGTAAGTGGAATAAAAGAAGAAATAGAAGGTAATGAATCAGGTATAAAATCAATAGAGCATTTAGATAATGGATATACTATAAAATATAAAGATGATTCAATAGGTACTTTAACAATAGTAAATGATAATGGCAAAAATAAAATACTTTATACGGAACTGGGAACAAAAAAGTATGAAAGAGAATTAGATAATAGTTTGAGTAATATTAGTGTAACTAGTAGTGTTAAAGACGACGTAGGAGATTCTTCTAATATATATATAAAAATAATAGGTGAAAATATATTTACAGGTAAAGATTACGACATTATAATTCCATTAGAAAACAAAGTAAAAGTAACTCCACCTGAAACTCCGGATGTTCCTGAAAATCCGGATGTTCCTGAAAGCCCTAAGACACTAGTTGAATATATAACAAATTTATATATGAATGCTGATAGAACTCAGGTAACTAATAATAAGGTTAGGTATAATTATGCACCATCTGAGAATTTAATGAATGATGCTTTTGCTGGTACAGTAGCAAATATTGATTATGGTAATATTCGTTATTATGGAGCATCACCAAATAATTATATATATTTTAATTGTAATGATTATAGTAATCAAACAAGTGATACTTGTGAGAAATGGAAGATAATAGGAGTATTTGAAGTAGAAACTCCAAATGGAAATGGTAATTATACTAAGGAAAGAAAGGTAAAAATAATAAGAGAGAATAAACTTGGCGGTTATGCTTGGGATACATCAGCACAATCTGTTAATTCTGGTTATGGAATTAATCAGTGGGGTGCTACATCTAATTATGAAGGTGCTGATTTAATGAGATTATTGAATCCTGGTTATACAAACAGTAGTATAAATAATAGTCTATATTGGGAAGCAGGAGCAGGAACATGTTACACAAGTTATAATAATGTTACTAAACCATGTGATTTTACATCATCAGGTTTAAAGAATAGTCAAACAAAAAATGTCATATCAAAAACAAAATGGAGTCTAGGAAATGGCGATTCGGTAGAATCATATGTTAATGAAATGTATAAAGTGGAAAGAGGAACAAGTGTTATTACTTCTCCAACTGATAGAGTCAAAAGAACAACTAGTTGGGATGGTTATGTTGCCCTTGCTTATCCATCTGATATTCTTTATACATCGGATTTCAGAACATGTACAACAAATATGAATAATGTTTTTAGATATGAAGATAAATGTGGTTCAAGTACAGCATGGCTTGCTAATTTATATGATAGTCAAAAAGATAGTATTTCAATATATAGCACTTATGCATATTGGCTATTAACACCTGGAGTTAGGTCTGTAGAATTTGTTTATAGATTTGATGGCAGTCATTTTTCTAATTCAAAAGCTGCTTCTGGTTGGTTACTAGAAAATGAAGGAGTAGATGGTGAAGTAATACCAACATTGTATTTAGATGCAGGTGCTCTTTACAAACAAGGTAATGGTTCTTCAGATACTCCATATCAGATACTTATTAACTAATAATTTTCTTTAAAACAATATAGATTTGATGGTGAATTGATATGAAAAGATTAAATAGAAAAGGATATTTAACAATAGAAATAATATTAGGAGCTGCTATTGCATTTGTAATAGCTTTTTTCCTAATAGAAATAACGACTAAAATGGTAAGTGATACAGAGAATATTTATCGTGATACTAAGCTCACTACTGATATTGCTTTAATTATAAGCGGAGTAAAAGGGGAAATAGAAAATTCTGGTACTAGTATTAAAGAGATAAAATGTGAAGAAAGTAATAGTTGTAATATTAGTTTTATTGATGGTGTTAATGGTAAATTATATATTAAGGATGGTAAAGTTATTTATACTGAAAATGATGTAATTCAGTATGAGAGAGAGTTGGATAGTAGTTTATCTAGTGTTGCTTTAACTAGTAGTGTTAATGGCAAACCCGATGATGAAGATAATATATATTTTAAAATTAGTGGTGAAAATATATATATAGATAAGGTATATGATATAATTATTCCTATAACAACTTCGATTGGACCAATAGGACACCCCCCCGCTATTAGTTGTCCTAGAAAAAATGATTCTAATACAAAACCTTGGACTAATGAGCCAGGAAAAGGACAAGTTGATGTAATTGTTAAAGATGAAGATGGTGATTTTACTGAGTTATGCTATTATAATTATTCTAAAGATTTAAATAATTATGATTATGCAAAACCGATTTGTATTAAAAATGGAAATAAAGAAAAAGAAAACATAATTTCAATAACTAATGCGATAACTAATATGATCAAGGTTCAGGCTAAAGATCAAGGTGGAAATAGAACTGGTTATACTGAATGCGCTACAAATATTGATATTGTGAAACCTTTTACTCCTTTTGCATCTTTCTTAAGAAATAATGATGGAACTTATAATGTGGCAGAAATGACAAACATTAAAGAAATTGTTTCAAATAATTGTTGTTATTTAGATGAAGAATGGGATGATCATTGTGAAGGTAGTAACTTGTCTATGCGAACTATTGATGATCAAGAATGTCTTTATTCGTATAAGACAATAACAGCAGGAAGGTCTTTGACTGAATATTATCCAGTTTATGAAGATCAAGGTGAATATAGAGAATCATTGGAAAAAATAAGTAATGAAATATCGGGAGTTAGTGGGGTTTATAAAATATCTGAAATATGTTATAAAAATACTTCAGTTGTGGCAAAAGATGAATATCTTTGGGAAGATGATCATGTTCCAAAATGTAATGGTAAGGATTGGAATAAAAAAATTGATGTGATTTATGATAAAGCAGGTAATGTTTCTAGTAAGTTAATAGTAAACTCCAAACTTGAAAAATAATAAATGTTAGATAGAATATTCTTTAATTCGACAAAATATATAAATAAATAGGTATATACTATTATTGGTGATGAAATGAAAAATAAACTAAAGAAAATAGTAATACCTATTTTTTTATCTGTATTATGTGGATTTTTATGTGGTAGATTAATGTTTAGCATATATGAAGAAAAGGGAAGTACAGTGTTAGATGCCAATATAATATATTTACTAGAAGATACAACATATAATAATTATGATGAAATGAAAGCAAGTACTATTAGTACAAATTATATATATTATGAAGATGATGGAAAATATAATGTAGTAGTGGCACTTACTAGAAATTATGATAATATAGAAAAGATAAAAGAAACATATAATAAAGAATTAAAAATAAATAAGTATTTAATTAATAATAAAGAAATAATAAATAAAATAGAAGAGTATGATAATAAGTTAAATGAAACAGATGATAAGGAAGAAATAAAAAAAATAATAATGGATATGATAAATGTTTATAAAGATAAAGATGATGTAAAAATGGCTAAAATTAGTTGACTTTTTGGACATTTTAATATAAAATTATATATGTAGCAACGGAGTAGTACTCAAGAGGCTGAAGAGGTGCCCCTGCTAAGGGTATAGAGTGGGAAACTGCTGCGAGGGTTCAAATCCCTCCTACTCCGCCATAATAGAAAGTAAAAAATCTTGATTTCTTACAATAGATATTAAGATTTTTTTATTTGGATATCTCTAAGTTAGAAAGTTTACACCCCGAATATGATACACAAAAGAGATAAAAAAATGAAATAATTTAATATAAAGAATAAAAAATATGGTATAATATCATATATAAAATTATTAGAGGGATGGTGACTAATATGTTTAAAGAAGAATTATCTTTAGTACCACATCTTCCAGGATGTTATCTAATGAGAAATAAAGATAACATAGTAATATATGTAGGAAAAAGTAAAAATCTAAAGAATAGATTATCTTCTTATTTTCAAAGAGAACATACAGGTAAAACAATGATGTTAGTAAGAGAGATAGACCATTTTGAATACATAGTAACAAATACGGAGATGGAGAGTTTATTACTAGAAATAAATCTAATTAAAAAATATAATCCTAAGTATAATATATTATACAGAGATGATAAGTCATATCCATATATAGAACTTACAAGTGATAAAGTACCAACTCTTAGAATAATAAGAAGAATTAATGTAAAGAAAGTAAAAAATAATCTCTTTGGTCCATATCCTAATGTGGGGGCTGCTAAAAAGGTAGTAGAAATATTAAATAGAATATATCCTTTAAGAAAGTGTAAAACATATGAAAAAAGGGAATGTTTATATTATCATATAGGACAGTGTTTAGGTTATTGTACTCATGATATTGAAGAGAGTAGAATAAAAGAGATGAAGAGTGAAATAATATCATTTTTAAATGGTAATACCAAAGTATTAACAGATAGAATTACTAATAAGATGAGGGAATATTCTGATAAGATGGAGTATGAGAAGGCTTTAGAATATAAAGAATTATTAGATTATATTAATATAACTACTGAGAAGCAAAAAGTGGATTTAGATAGTAGTGTTAATATAGATGTTGCTTCGTATTATGCTAAAGATAATTATATTAGTATTCAAATACTTTTTATAAGAGGAGGAAAACTATTAGATAGAAATAGAAATATCTTTCCTATGATTGATACGGAAGAGGAAGAGTTTTCTAAGTATTTATCAGACTTTTATAGTAGGAATATAACAATACCTAAAGAAGTATTAGTACCAGATAAGATAGATAAAGAAGTATTTGAGGAGGTATTTAATATTAAGTTTGTGACTCCTATTAAGGGGGAGAAGAAGAGAATATTAGATTTAGCCTATGATAATGCTAGAATATATTATGAAGAGCAGATGACTTATATTAAGAGAGATGAAGATAAGATTACTAATGCTTTAGAAGAATTAAAAGATAAATTAAAACTAGATACTGTAGATAGAATAGAACTATTTGATAACTCTAATTTATTTGGTACTTTTAATGTATCGGGAATGGTTGTTTTTGTGATGGGAAAGCCTTCGAAGAATGATTATCGTAAGTTTAAAATAACTAATGATAAGAATGATGATTATGGTACGATGAGAGAAGTTATTTATCGAAGATATTTTAGAGTACTTAAAGATGGGCTAGAGAAACCTAATTTGGTGATAGTGGATGGCGGTTTAGGACAGATTAATGTAGCAAGAGAGGTTATTCATGAACTAGGACTAGATATTCCTGTATGTGGTCTTAAGAAAGATGATAAACATGCTACTAATGTTTTACTTGGTTTTGACCCAGTAGTAGAAATACCTATTGATAAGAGAAGTGATTTATTTCTTTTACTTACAAAGATGCAAACTGAAGTACATAACTTTACAATAAGTTATCATAAACAAATAAGAAGTAAGGGTGCATTATCAACAGTACTTGATAATATCGAAGGAATAGGAGAAGTAAGGAAGAAGAGGCTTCTAAAAAAATATAAAACTATATCTAAGATGAAAGAAGCTTCTTTAGAAGAATTAGAAGAAATATTACCTAAAGAAGTAGCAGTAACTTTTAAGGATTTTTTGGATAATTATGATAAATAATATAATATTTTTAGATATAGATGGGGTATTAAATAGTGATAAATATTTTGATAGTATTGATAATAAGGAATGTATGAATCTAGTAGATAGACTTATGTTAGATATAGATATGAGTAAAGTAAAGATACTATTAGAAGTAATTAATAAAACAAATGCTAAGGTAGTAATAACTTCTTCTTGGAGAAGAATGAAATTATATCCATATATTAAAGAAAGATTAATAAGTATGGGACTGCCTGTAGTGGGAGAGACTCTTTTTATAGAGGGAAGAAGAGGAGAAGAGATAAAGAGTTATCTATTAGAAAATAGAGTTAGTAATTATTGTATAATTGATGATGAAGTATTTAAAGATTATAAAGAGTTAGAAGATTATTTAGTAGTTACTGACTTTTATGAAGATGGGTTAACGATAGACCATGCTAAAGGAGTAGTTAAAAAATTAATAAAGAAGGAAGAGATGTAAAATGAGGTTTAAAGTTGATAAAAAGTTTTTTGAGAAAGTTGATAATGCTTGTTTTGGTGTTATTATTGCTAGGGGGATTGATAATACTAAGAAATATGATTTTATTGAAAAGATGCTAGAAGATGAAATTAATAGTATTGAAGAAGAGTATAGAGATAAGAAAGTTAAAGAATTACCAGAAATTGAATTATATAGAGATGCTTTTAGAAAGTTAGATATTAATCCTAATAAATATATGTGTTCTATCGAAGCTTTAGTTAGTAGAACTGTTAAGTCTAAACATATACCTAATATTAATCCTATTGTAGACTTAGGTAATGCTTTATCATTAAAGTATAGAATACCTCTTGGTATCCATGATATTGATAGATTTAGTGGAGATATTGAGATAAGACCTGCTAATAGTGATGATAGATTTGTTCCATTTGGTGGAGGAGACTATGATAATCCTGATGTTGGAGAAGTAATTTATGTAAGTGGTAATGATGTTAAGACTAGAAGATGGACTTGGAGACAAGGTGATAATAGTAAAGTTGATGAAACTATTAAGAATGCTTTTATTCCATTAGATGGTTTTAATGAAAATAAAGAGAGTATTTTGAAATTACAGAAAGAATTTAGTGATATTTTAACTAGTATGGGAGTAGAATGTACTCTAGGATTTATAGATAAGAATAATACTGAATTTGAGTTTTAGTTTATTATAGGCCCTCTAGATCTATTGTTCTAGAGGGTTATCTTTAGCCAAACAATTTGTCTAAAGATAAAGTACCAGCCGTACTATTTTATAGAAGTTATGACTTTAAAAACTTAGTATTTTGTTGTAAAAAGGTTAAAAAGTAATAAAATATTGAGAAAAATAAAGAAATAATCTCTAAAATATTGACAAAATCATAAAATAATAGTAAAATCATAATCGGTACATTTGGTTGGAGGATATTAGATATTGGGACCATCTAGTATTTGAAGACAAACTTATAAATATAAAAGGAGAAGAAAAAGAATGAAAACAACATTTATGCAATCAAAAGAAACAGTAAACAGAACTTGGTATGTTATAGATGCTAAAGACATTCCTCTAGGAAGAGTAGCTAGTAAAGCTGCTACTATATTAAGAGGAAAGCATAAAGTAACATATACACCACATGTTGACTGTGGAGACTATGTTATCATTGTAAATGCTGATAAAGTAGCATTAACTGGTAACAAACTAGATGGAAAGATTTATTATGATCACTCTAGATATGTAGGTGGTTTAAGAGAAAGAACTGCTAAAGAAATGAGACAAAATTATCCAGTAGAAATGGTAGAAAGAGCTGTAAAAGGAATGCTTCCACATAATAGACTTGGAAGACAAATGTACAAAAAATTATTTGTATATGCTGGTGAAGACCACAAACATGCTGCTCAAATGCCAAAAGTATTAGAAATGGGAGGTAACAAATAATGGCTAAAGAAAAAAGAAGTTTTTATGGAACTGGTAGAAGAAAAGGATCTGTAGCTAAAGTTACACTAACTCCAGGTACTGGTAAAATAACTGTAAATGGTAAAGATGTTCATGAATATATGCCATATGAAGTATTAGTAATGGATTTGAAACAACCATTAGTAGTTACTAACAATGAGAATACATTCGATGTTAATGCTAGTGTTATTGGTGGTGGATTTTCAGGTCAAACTGGTGCTATCAGGCTTGGTATTACAAGAGCATTGTTAGTTTATGATGAAGAAAATGAAGGAAGCGAAGATTCATATAGAAAAGTTCTTAAGGCTAATGGATTTGTAACTAGAGATCCAAGAGTTAAAGAAAGAAAGAAATATGGTCTTAAAGGTGCAAGAAGAGCTCCACAATTTAGTAAGAGATAATTTAGAAGAGGTTACATTAATTGTAACTTCTTTTTCTATTAATTAAAATTAAACTAATGACTTTTTATTAAAAATTTGGTACAATGTATATGGAGGTAGTAACGTGAATAAGAAAAGAGAATTTAACTTTGAAAATGAAATGTTTTTAACAAGTCAAATTATTACATATATAGGAAATAAACGTTCATTATTAGGGTTTATTGGTGATGCAGTTGCTATTGTTAAAAAAAATTTAAAAAAAGAAAAGTTAGATGTTGTTGATATTTTTTCTGGTTCAGGAATTGTATCAAGATATTTGAAACAACATTCATCTAAAATTATTGCTAATGATTTAGAAGATTATTCTTATGTATTAAATAAATGTTATTTAAGTAATAAAAATGAAGTAGATATGGATGAACTTATTTCATGGTATAATTATTTAAAAGAAAATTTAGATGGTGAATTAAATGATGGTATTATTTCTGAAATGTATGCTCCAAAAGATATAAATAATATAAAATTGGGGGAAAGATGTTTTTATACAACGAGAAATGCTAAATATATAGATACTGCTAGACAATTAATTGAAAATGTACCAGAACGATATAGAATATATTTTTTAGCTCCTCTTTTAACTGAGGCTTCTGTTAAAAATAATACTTCAGGAGTTTTTAAGGGGTTTTATAAGAATAGTAAAACTGGTATTGGTCAATTTGGTGGTAATGATGAAAATGCTTTATCAAGAATAAAAAGAGATATTGATTTGCCATTTCCAGTATTTAGTAATTATAACTGTGATGTTGAGGTATATAAAGAAGATGCTAATGAATTAGTAAAAAAATTAGATTTAGTTGATTTGATTTATATGGATCCACCATATAATCAACATCCTTATGGATCAAACTATTTTATGTTGAATTTAATTGATAAATATGAAATACCTAAAGAAATAAGTAAAGTATCTGGTATTCCTAAAGATTGGAATAGATCAAAATTTAATCAATCACGCGAAGCATTAAAAACATTTGAAAATCTTTGTAAAAATGCTAAAGCTAAATATCTATTAATATCGTTTAATAATGAAGGATTTATAAAAAAAGAAGAAATGATTAATATGTTATCTAAAATTGGTAAGGTAACAATTATGGAAAAAAAATATAATACTTTTAGAGGATCTAGAAATTTGAATAATAGGGATATACATGTAAAAGAATTTTTATACTTAGTTGAAGTAGATAAATATAAGGAGGTTTAATGATATGAGTCAACATGAGTTATTAAGAGAAAGGATTGAACAACATAAAGCAAAAAATGTTTTATCTAAAAATGATGATAAAGAAGTATATGCTGCTGCTAAAATGGTAATGGATTATTTAGAGAAAAGATTTGAAATGGACTCTAAATATGAAAATTATCATTTAGAATTTGCTAAGTCTATTAAAATTTGTGATATGATTAATTTTATTAGAAATAAAAATATTAGAACTGAGTTTTATGCTTATGATGAAACAAGAACTATAGTTCCTGATGGTGGAATTATATATTTAGTTAATGAAAAAGAAAATATTAAATATCCATTAGTAATAGCGGAAGTTAAGCATCAGGGAACTAATAAGGAAAGAGAAAAAGAGGGAAAGGAAAAGCAGGCAACTGGTAATGCAATAGAAAGACTTGGAAAAAATTTAACTGCTATTAAAACATATATGCACTATGAAAATATTACTCCATTTGTTTGTTTTGGTCATGGATGTGATTTTGCAGAGGATAGTTTAACTGTATTATCTAAAGTTTGGTGTTTAAATGAATTTTATGATATAAATAAAATTTATGTAAATAAAAGAGATAATGATAGAGAACATGGTGGTTTTTCTCCTGTATCTATGTATTTTCGTGAAGAAAAATGGAGTGCTGAAGAAATGTTTGATATAATGAAAGAAATAGCGGAATATTCATTTAGGTATTGGTTATTTTAATTGAGTTTACTTAATCAATTTCTTTTAATATTAATAGACTTTTTGTTAGAAAATTGATACAATTAATATAGGATGTGATGATATGGAAGATGAAAAATTAATTAAATTACAACATTTCTTTTCAGTGGATGTTAGAATTAAAAAAGAAATATATGATATTGCACCACAATCTTTAGGTGAATATACAGATGAAATATCAGTTAGTAAATATACAAATGAATTAAATGATTCATTAATATATATTTTTAGTGAATTAAAATGCGTTGTATTAGATATATTTGGAAAAGATTCAAATGTTTTTAATAGAGTCTGCTATTTGGAAAAAACTATAAAAGAAAGTTTCTATAGTTGTGGTTTTAATATGAATAAATTAAAATTATTTTATCAAAAGTTTATAAGTAATATGGAGTTAATTTTTATTGATAATGTAAAAAGAGAATGTGTTGGATATACTTTTGGTAGTACTACTTCTGTAGAAATGGCTGTTTCAGTGAATGAACTTTTGCATTTTATTCATTCTTATGTTATTAATAATGATGAGATTTTGCAATCAATACCATTGCTGAATGAAAAAAAGAATGATTATGATTATCCTATCAGTTTAAGAGGAATAAAAAGTCCTGTATTTGAACAATTATTTAATTTATTTCCAAATGATTTAGATTGTGGATGGACTGATATGGTAGTTATAAATGATAAAAAACTTATAATGATGGTTAGGGATAGAGGACATGCTTTGACAATTGATATTTCATTAAATAATGATATGGCTAGAATAGAGTATTTTATTCCTAAACTTTGTAATATTGAAATGATTAATAATTTACCTGGTATTAATAAAGTTAATGAAAATAGTGTTGGAGCAACAGGTGTTATGGAAGTACCTATAAATACTTTACCAAGTGTTCTATTTGATTTTATTTCTAGAGTGCCCACTGACAACGATATGATTATTAATTATGGAAGAGGTATTTAATTGTTAGAGGTTACATTAATTGTAACTTCTTTTTGTATATAGTAATGGCTTATATATGATAGATATGACTGATATATCATTTATAGACTATAGGCTATAAATGACACTGGAAGACTATAGGCTGAAAGTGATAAAAAAAATGTAAAGAAATAGTAAAATTATAGTTAATATTATTGAACTTTTATATTGATTTTGTTATTATAATAGAGTGAGGAGATGATATGATGACAAAATATGTTTATGCCTTTAAAGAAGGTAACAAGGATATGAGAAATTTACTTGGTGGTAAAGGTGCTAATTTAGCTGAAATGACTAATTTAGGATTACCAATACCTCAAGGATTTACTATTTCAACAGAAGCTTGTACTAATTATTATGATAATGGTAAAGAAATATCTGAAGAGATAGAATCTCAAATATTTAAAGCATTAGAAGATTTAGAAAAATTACAAGGAAAGAAGTTTGGTGATATAAATAATCCATTACTTGTATCAGTAAGAAGTGGTGCTAGAGCAAGTATGCCAGGTATGATGGATACAATACTTAATCTAGGATTAAATGATGTAGCAGTAGAAGGATTTGCTAAAAAGACTGGTAATCCTAGATTTGCTTATGATTCTTATAGAAGATTTATTCAAATGTATTCAGATGTAGTAATGGAAGTAAATAAATCTTTCTTTGAAAAGATAATAGATGAATTAAAAGAAGAGAAAGGTGTTCATTATGATACTGAACTTACAGTAGATGATCTAAAAGAATTAGTAAATAGATTTAAAAAAGTATATAGTGATCACATGAATGGTGAAGAGTTCCCTCAAGATCCTAAAGAACAATTAATGGGTGCTGTTAAGGCTGTATTTAGATCTTGGGATAATCCTAGAGCTATTGTTTATAGAAGAATGAATGATATACCAGGAGATTGGGGTACTGCGGTTAATGTTCAATCAATGGTATTTGGTAATATGGGTAATACTTCAGGTACTGGTGTTGCCTTTACTAGAGATCCTGCAACTGGGGAAAAGGGTATTTATGGTGAATACTTAATTAATGCTCAAGGAGAGGATGTAGTAGCGGGTGTTAGAACTCCTGAGCCTATTACTAAACTAGAAGAAGATTTACCAGAATGTTATAAAGAGTTTATGGAACTTGCTCATAAGTTAGAAAATCATTATAGAGATATGCAAGATATGGAGTTTACTATTGAGGAAGGTAAGTTATATTTCTTACAAACTAGAAATGGTAAGAGAACTGCTCATGCGGCAATTAAGATTGCTTGTGATTTAGTAGATGAAGGTATGATTACTCCAGAGGAGGCTGTACTTAGAATTGATGCTAAGAGTCTAGATCAATTACTTCATCCTACATTTGATGCTGAAGAATTAAAGAAGAGTACTTCTATTGGTGAAGGATTACCTGCTAGTCCTGGTGCTGCTGCTGGCATGGTAGTATTTACTGCTGAAGAAGCAAAAGCATTAGGTAAAGGTGGTAAAGGAAAGAGAGTAGTACTTGTAAGACTAGAGACTACCCCTGAAGATATTGAAGGTATGGTTGCCTCTCAAGGTATTTTAACCGTAAGAGGTGGAAGAACTTCTCATGCTGCCGTTGTTGCTAGAGGTATGGGTACATGCTGTGTAGCAGGCTGTGGTGCTATTAATATTAATGAAGAAAAGGAAGAATTTACTTTAGGTGGTAAGACATTCCATAAGGGAGATTATATTTCACTTGATGGTAACACTGGTAAAATATATGCAGGAGATATTCCTACTAAAGAGGCTACAGTAAGTGGTGATTTTGGTAGAATAATGAAGTGGGCTGATGAATATAGAACTTTAGGTGTTAGAACTAATGCTGACAATCCTAGAGATACTGCTAAAGCTATTGAACTAGGAGCAGAAGGTATAGGATTATGTAGAACTGAGCATATGTTCTTTGAAGAAGATAGAATACCTAAGATTAGAAAGATGATTCTATCAGAGACAGTAGAAGATAGAACAAAAGCTTTAGATGAATTAATACCATTCCAAAAAGGTGATTTTAAAGCTATGTATAAAGAGTTAAAGAATCTTCCAATGACTGTTAGATACTTAGATCCACCACTACATGAATTCTTACCTACTTTAGAAGAAGATATAATTGCTTTAGCAAAAGATATGAATGTTACTGTAGAACACTTAAAGAATAAGATAGCAGAATTACATGAATTTAATCCAATGATGGGTCATAGAGGATGTAGACTTGCTGTTACTTATCCAGAGATTGCTAGAATGCAAACTAGGGCTTTAATGGAAGCCGCTATTGAGGTTAAAGAAGAAGAAGGTTATGATATTACACCTGAGATTATGATACCTTTAGTAGGAGAAGAAAAAGAACTTAAGTTTGTTAAAGATATCGTTGTAGAAGTAGCTGAAGAAGTTAAGAGAGAATATAATTCTGATATGAAATATCATATTGGTACTATGATAGAAATACCAAGAGCAGCCTTAACTGCAGATGCTATCGCTAAAGAAGCAGAGTTCTTCTCATTTGGTACTAATGATTTAACCCAAATGACATTTGGCTTCTCTAGAGATGATGCTGGTAAATTCTTAGATGCTTATTATCAAAATAAGATATATGAAATAGATCCATTTGCTAAATTAGACCAAGTAGGTGTAGGACAGCTTGTTAAGATGGCAGTAGAAAAGGGTAGAAATACTAGACCTGATATTAAACTTGGTATATGTGGAGAGCACGGTGGAGAACCATCATCAGTTGAGTTCTGTCATAATATAGGACTAAACTATGTATCTTGTTCACCATATAGAGTTCCTATTGCTAGACTTGCTGCTGCTCAAGCTGCTATTAAAGCGAGTGAAAAATAGAACGTAATCACGTGAAATAATAAAATACAAGAAAGACTAGAAATAGTCTTTCTTTTGTTGTAATTAAAAGTGATAAATAAAATTAGTCAAAAAATATTATACATAAAAAGCGGTTGGCTAGTGTGTTATTAGCATTTTTAAAGTTTAATAAAAATGGTCACAATATAGTTTGGATGACTATTTTTTATTGGAAGAAAAAATGTAAAAAAAGAAAGGAATGATAAAAAATGTATTTTAAGAAACCAACATTAAACAATTTATCATAAGTAGCTCGTTTAGAGTATGTGAGAAGAATAAGATATATGGATATGGATGATGTCGCAGATTATTTTGGATTTGGAGGTAATGCTTCACATAAGACTTTTAACAGTTATGAAAGTAACTATAGACATCCAAGTAAAGAAAGATTAAAAGATATAGCAGAATTATATGAGGTGAGTATTAATGCTATAAAGGAATATGATTTTAGTAATCCAATTGATGTAATTTATAGTTTGATGTGGTTAGAAGAAGAATTTCCATATTATGAGATTAATTTTGATACTGAAAGCTACGAGAAAACAAAATATAATGAAATGGTTAAAAATGTAATTAATGAATGGAAAGAAATAAGAGATAAAAGAGAGATCTATGAAATATCAGATGAAGAGTATCTTGATTGAAAATTAAATTTTATGAAAGATACACTAAAACTAGTATTAGTGGTAAAAGTAAATCTGATTGCTTCGTTGAAGAATATGCAAAATAAAACCGAAATTATGTTATAATATTAGAAACGGATATTGAATTTATTAATATCTATAAGTATCATTGAAGTGGAGGTTATTTAATGGAATATAAGAATAGTTATATATTTCTTAAGAGAAATGAAGAACCAAAAAAAATCACTAAAGAAGACAACACAATTGTAATTAATATACCACCATCATTTATGTCGTTGTTAAAAGATTCTTTTAACAATATAAAGTTTGATTATAAAAATAGTGATTCCATTAATAGTGGGAGTATTGTTATTAAAGTTAACAATAAAGAGGAAACTATATTTTTTAAATATCATAGTGTATGGGGAAATTATTATTTAGATATAATTATTAATTCATCAAACAGGAAAACAGTAATAAACATTTTAAATGATATAAATACAATATTAATAGCAAAAAATAACGTCTTTGATAAGCATTATATATCTATTATTTCTTATGATTATATATCTGAGTATTATTGCAATAAGTTGTTTCCGTTTCTAAATGAATTTGAAAGAAAATTAAGAAAAGTTCTTTTTAATGTTTACACTCTAAATTTTAATTTAAAATATTATTCAGCATCACCAAGTAAAGAACTACAAGATAATATTGAAAAGAAATCTAAACAATTAAATAAAGAATTAAATAAATTAAACAACGATAATGTATCTAATAATGATTGCCTTACTAAATATGGTTTTTATTCATTAGATTATAGTGATATTGATAAATTATTATTTACCAAATATGTTTCAACAAAAGATAATGATGAAATCCAGAAATTTTTAAATAATAACAAAGACTTATCTAAACTAGATGATAAAGAGTTACGAAAAAAATTTGAGTTATTAAAACCCCAAAATGACTGGGAAAGATTTTTTGGTAACAAAAAAATAGACGATAATTTTCAACAAATATTAGATGATATAAGAGGATTTAGAAACAATATTGCTCATTGTAAATTTATTAGTAAAGATCAATATAATAAATGTTTGAAATTGTTGAAACAAAATATAAAATCAATAGATGTTGCAATTTCTGTCACTGAAGAAAAAGATTTCTTTAATAAAAATTTAGAACTGCAACAAGAATCATTTGATAGAATGTCAAAAATGATAAGTGAAATAGTAACCAAATCTTATAAGCCACTTATGGATAATATAGAATTAATAACTCAACCTATGAGAGAACTAAGTGAGAAAATGAGTTCAATGGTTAATCCATTATCTTCTATAGTTTCTAATATTCCAAGTATTGTATTACCTGAAATAGAATTGCCTAAATTTAATATTCCAAATTATTTTAATGATATTGAAACAAAAGATGATGATAAAAATAAGTATAATAAATAAGTAATTTTAGTCAAATAGAACGAGACGCTGTTCCAATAAGTTTTCCTATATATTATGGGGCATAAGCTAAATTAAAAGAGACTATGTAATTATTATAAGGACTTAGATAAGTTATTTATCTGGGTTCTTTTAATATGCACTGCAAGCCATTTGTCTTGCTAGTGTTATTTGGAGCCTAGTTAGTCTCCAAATAAGTATCAACCATACATATTATATTTGGGGTGAAAAATATAATTTAAAAAAGAGAAAAATAAGTTATGGTTTTCAAAGATATAACTTGGTAAAAATTAAAGGAATAAATGGAATTATAAAAAAGTTATCTTCAAGGTCGCAAATTGCGACCTTGAATAAAAATAATAATTTAAGGTAAAATGGTATAGCAATGGATAAAAAATAATAACATTGTATATAAATTTATGTGTTGACAATTTAAATAAAATAATATACTATAAAGAAAAAGAAAGATAACGGAGGTATGTTATGATAGGTTATGAAAAAGATTTGATAGAATTTAAAAAGTTTCTGGATGGCTATGAATTTAAACAGTTAGAAATTATTACTAAAGAAGATGGTACTTTAATGTGCTGTAATGAAATTGTTAAAGATAATGATGGCTATGTTAGTGAGAGCGAAAAATGGTTAAATGTTGGTTATTCACTAAAGGGAACTTTTCCTAAGTTGTTATCTAATTTATTCCCTTATGAATTTGAGTTTAAAGGAAGAACTTTGCACTCTATTGAATGTTTCTTTCAAGGCATAAAGTTTAAAGATGAATATATGCAAAATGAATTATTAAAATATAGTGGTAAGGAAGCTTTAGTTTTGAAAGAAACAACGGATTATAATTGGAAGGAGACAGGAATTGTTTATTGGAATGGTCAACCAATTAAAAGAGATTCTTCTGAATATGATGAACTAGTAGTGGAGTTATATGTATCCGCTATTCAGAATAAATTTTATAGAAATGCAATTAAAAATTGTAAATTGCCGATTATTCATGCAATTGGTGAAGTTGATAAAAATAAAACAGTTTTTACTAGATATGAATTTGAACATATGTTGAATGCCTTACATGAATATTTAAAAAGTGAAGAGAATTAATAATA
>ERZ780149.1640-NODE-1640-length-23392-cov-5.663967_pt1 | contig 23392 bp, 21 predicted proteins | sample MGYA00511367_ERZ780149 | MGnify/ENA primary metagenome ERZ780149 (study PRJEB29588, sample SAMEA2153852) | human gut metagenome | biome: human gut; feature: human-associated habitat; material: faeces | place: Denmark | collected 2008/2010 ... | reverse complement strand
AAGCCATAAAGCAAAAAATGCTCACTTGCGTGAGCGAAAAATACACGAGCCTTGGAACTGAAGCAATCACGGCTCAAAGCCTAAAAGATATATTCAAGGACGCGCCGCCGCTGACAGCCTATGACAGCGACTTGACAGACCAGGCAGTCAGCGAGATCCAACTGAAAGGAAACGGCACGATAAGCCTTGTACTTATAAACGGTCAGCGGATCGGAAAGGAGAAATCAGCATGATGCAAGCAACAAGCGTACAGCCGTTCAGGCCGCCGGACCGCAAAACAAAACGGATGCAAAGGTTCCCCATGCATCCGTTTTTCATTATTGCTCCTGATTTTGTTCCTCAGACGCAGGCTTATCCTCAGACTCCGTTTCCTTTTCGGTGCCGTCCGCTTTGTCGTCGGTCCCGGTCTCGGATTTTTTGTCCTCTTCGGTCGGCGTTTCGGTTTTGCCGCCGGCACCAGGCTCCTCTGCAGGCTTATTCGGCTCCACAGGCTCCTCTGCAGGTGTTTCCTCTGCCTTTTCGCCGTCGTCCGGTGCCGAACCGGTATCATCATGCTTTGTATCGGCAGATGCCGCAGTCTGGCTTCCGCCCTTTGCACTGCCGGAGCCGCCGGACAATCCTATATACGAACCCGGATCGACCATCTCACCGTTTAACATGACCGAGAAATGCAGGTGATTTCCGGTTGCGTTTCCGGTCGCGCCGACCTTTGCTATCAACTCGCCGGCTGAAACGATCTCACCGACCTTGACAAGGTTGCGGCTGTTATGCGAATAAAGCGTTTCAAGCCCGTCGCTGTGTTTTATGATTATGCATCTGCCGTAGGCACCCTTAGTGCCCGAGAAGGTCACAACGCCATCCATCGCGGCGTAAATATCACTGCCGTAGGGCGACGCAATATCGACTCCTCTGTGTCCGCGTCCGTCGCCCCAGAATGAGCTGATATATGTGCGCGAGGTTACCGCACACGGGAACACCATTGATCCCTTCCTGCCGCCCAAAGCGGATGACGCCGGAACATATTCACCGGATGTCAGCCTTACCGAATTGGTGCTGATACCGTTTACGACCTCCTCGTTGACGGGAGCCTGCAATATCTCACTGTAGAGAACACCGGAGGTTACCCTCTTGCCGTTGCAGTATATAACGCGCTCGCTGATAAAACCGACTCCGCTCTGACCCTTGGTCTTTACCTTTGAATAGTCGGACGTGCGGCTGTCGTCATATGTCACTACCGTGTCGTACGGCAGTTCAACATCATATCCGTTTTCGATCCTTGCGGTAAGTACCGATATCCCAGCCTTTCCGGAGAGGAAATCCTCCGGGCTGCTTGCGATACCCTCGATACCGTCCTCTGTAACGTATATGTCGGTTATATGAAGATCGTTTTCATATCCTATAAACTCAAAATCATCGCCGGTATAGCTTGCGACCAGCGACGCCATAGCCTGCTCTATGGTATCTCTGCTTTCGGCAACCCCCATAACCTCACCGTCAACGATAAGTGCCGAGCATTTCTTAACGCCGTCCATTGAGTCAAGGACTACGCTTACCAGCTCGTCATTGTCCGAAAGATCGTCGCGCTTTACAAGCGTTTCTTCATATTCCATGGATGCAATATTCATTTTATTTCCGTATATTTTAGACTGCACATCGTTTTCCACGGTCAGCGCCGCATTTGCATCGGTGACATACCCCACCGTCTCACCGTCAAACTTAACGGCAACACCGGCGGTATAATTTGCGGCATTTGCGGTGACTATAACAGCAACGGCGGCAGCCACCGTACCGGCGGCAAGTATGCCCCTTGCCCTGCTCGAGCGCATTTTTTCCGCACCGGCAGAAATGAGTGCTCCGGTGGCCCTATAAGCGGCACCAAAAGCGCGCACGGCATAAGGCTTTACAACCCTTGCTGCGCGGCGCAGCACACGGCAGACAAGCCCCCAGCCCTTTACGGCGCTGGCGGCAGCAAGACCTGCCAGCGTCTTTATGATCGGAAGCATTGAATATAGCATATTAACGGCAGCGTTCTTCTGCTGACCGCGTTTATTTTCGGTTTTAAAAGACTTTACGAAAAACAAAAAATCACCCAACGATTACAATTTTGTAACAAGCACAAATTTAATTATACACATAGTTTACAAAATTGCAACCTTTTTGGATGATTTTATTACAATTTTTTTATTTTATTCATAAATCAAGAGATTTTTTGTCTCTTAACACGTCAAAAACGCGTCAACCCTTGAGTCCTCTTGACTGCCTGTCCATATCCTCGACGACGATATCGAATATCTCACCGAGCGAGGCGCAGTATTCAAGCACCTTCCACGGCTCGTTGGTATGGTAATGTATTTTTATAAGCGTCTCGTCACCCACCGCGAGCAGACAGTCTCCCTTAAAGTTTTCGCGGAAGTAATCGCCTATTACGTCCTCGTCAAGATCCGTGCCCTCGATAAGCAGCTGCGTGTCATATCTAAATTCAGTCATTTTGCCTTTTCCTTTCTATTCCTTATATTTCAGTCTGTCGACCGTATACCCGTTTAACATCTTTACATATTCGGCAGCCTCGCGCTTTGCGCCTTTTAGGTCATGCTCAAGGTAATTTCCGCACTCTATCTTTGTAGCCCCCGGTATTTTGCCCTCAAAATCCGCCAGGAACCTGAAAGCGTCGCGCACAAGGGCTATCACCTCTTCAGGCTTTATGTCACGCACGAGCAGATAATACCCAGTCCTGCAGCCCATGGGACCGAAATATATTATTCTGTCACTGTAGCAGCTGCTGCGGACATATGTGGCTATCAGATGCTCGGTCGTGTGCATCGCCGGCGTTTCCAGATAATCGCCGGCATTAGGCAGCTTGACCCTTATGTCATAGGTAGTGATATCGCCGTCTATCCGCGATATGTAAATTCCTCTTTCAAGCGTGTTGTGATTCACGCTGAAGCTGGCTATCTGCCTCAGTTCCATTTTCATCACCCTTTGCGTACTCATCGTCGGTCATTGCGTATATGTCAATGTCCGCCGATATACCGTTATAATAATATTCCTTTTTGTGCCGGCCCTCAAAGCCGAAGCCCAGCTTTTTGAGCACGGCTGCCGACGCCGTGTTTTCCGGGAGAACTCTGGCAAAGACCCTCTGTGCGCCTATCCTTTCAAACGCATATCCGGTCAGTGCTCCGGCGGCCTGGGTTGCATAGCCCCTGCCCCACAGCTCCCTTAATATGCTGTAGCCTATCTCGGCGACCTTGTATGAGTCGTCAAAGGAAACATAGCTGCATGTACCTATCACGTTTCCGGTCGACTTTTGCTCTATCACAAAAAACGTGCAGCAGTGCCGCCTTAGTGCGGTAAGCTGATATGATATGAACCTTTTGGTTACGCCGAGCGATGAATGAGGGCTCCACATCGAATATTTTGAAGTTTCGGGCCGGCTGCACAGCTCGTAGAGCTGTTTTGCGTCAGACCTTCTGACCATCCGAAGCCGCAGATCCGGCGTTTCTATTGTCGGGTAGGGTATAAAATAATCTTCATACATAAAAGCACCTTAAAAAAGCGACATCTGGTTGGTATCGGGCAGGAAGCTCAGCGCCCCTGCGCTGCGGAGCGCCTCTATGACCGATTTTGATACGCCCGACTCTATCTGCAGATCGTCTACCGAAAGGAAATTGCCTGCCTTTACCGCCCTGCCTATATCGGCGGCAGCCTTTTCGCCCACACCCGGCAGAACGCCTACAGGCAGACGCATATTTCCGTCCTCGACCAGAAACTTCCTCGGATCGGATTTCAGAAGATCGATAGGCAGTACCTTTATGCCGCGGCACATCATTTCATTGAATATGTTAAGGTTGTCAAGCACGCTCTTTTCCTTGACGCCGGCGGCGTTACCCATAAGCTTTATCTCGTTTATGCGGCGCTTTACCGCGTCGTGACCCTTCATCAGCGTGTCAGCCTCAATATCGTCCGAACGCACCGTAAAATATGCACAGTAAAACTCGACCGGCTTATGCACCTTGTACCATCCGAGGCGCAGCGCCGCTATCATGTAGGCTGCGGCATGTGCCTTAGGGAACATGTACTTTATTTTATAGCACGAATCTATGTACCACTCCGGGACATTGTTTTCACGCATTGCCTGCAAATGCTCCTCGGTCAGCAGCTTTTTCGCCTTGCCCTTACGGACTATCTCCATTATCTTGAACGCCATTTTTTTAGGAACGCCCTTATATATGAGGTAGGTCATTATGCTGTCACGCGTACCTATGACCTCGGATATGGTACAGGTCTTGTTGCGTATAAGCTCCTGCGCGTTGCCTACCCAGACGTCGGTACCGTGCGACAGACCCGATACCTGTAACAGGTCGGAAAAGGTCTTGGGCTTTGACTCTACAAGCATATCGCGGACAAACTTGGTGCCAAGCTCCGGCAGTGCAAAGGTGCCGGTCTTTGAGCCTATATCGTTTTCGGTCACGCCGAGCACGGCAGGCGAATCAAAAAGACTCATAACGTCCGGATCGCTCATCGAGACCGAAAGAACCGGTATTCCGGTATACTCCTCAAGGTATTTGTAAATGGTCGGCACATCGTGTCCGAGCTCGTCAAGCTTCAGTATATTATCATGTATCTTATGGAAATCGAAGTGGGTGGTGACCATGTCGGAGTCGTCCTTGTCGGCAGGATGCTGAACGGGACAGAAATCGTATATTTCCATATCCCTCGGCACAACGACCATGCCGCCCGGATGCTGACCGGTGGTACGCTTGACCGCCGCGTCGCTTATAGCCGACGCAAGCCGCGTTTCCTCCGCCTTGTTAAGGGTCTTGCCGTAGTCCTCGGCATAGTGCCGCACATAACCGAACGCCGTTTTTTCGGCAACGGTAGCTATAGTTCCTGCCTTGAAAACGTTTTCGGAGCCGAACAGCTCCTCAGTGTAGCGGTGGACATACGGCTGCACCTCGCCCGAAAAGTTCTGATCTATATCAGGCACCTTGTCGCCGTCGAACCCTAAGAAGGTCTCAAACGGTATATCGTGACCGTCGCGGTTATACTCTGCACCGCATTTAGGGCACTTTTTAGGCGGAAGGTCAAAGCCCGAGCCTACGCTGCCGTCGGTTATGAATTCGGCATTTTTGCACGACGGGCAGACATAGTGTGCACAAAGCGGATTGACCTCCGAAATTCCCGCCATAGTGGCGACGAAGGACGAGCCGACCGATCCACGGGAGCCAACAAGGTATCCCTTGCTTTCGGAAAACGCCACCAGCTTCTGCGCCGTAACGTACATGACCGAAAATCCGTGCTTGATTATGGAATTCAGTTCCCTTTCAAGCCGGTCGGCAACGATGTCCGGCAGCGGATCGCCGTATATCTCATGTGCCCTTTTGTGTGTTATTTCGGTCAGTATATCGTCCGAGCCTTCTATTTTAGGCGGATAGTTACCCGACGGCACGGCACGGACATTGCCGTCGACCATGGCGGCTATTTTTGCCGGATTGTCGATGACGACCTCCCTTGCGCGGTCGCCGAGATAGCTGAAATCGGACAACATCTCATCGGTGGTCTTAAAATAGAGCGGCGGCTGATGCTCAGCGTCTTTAAAACCCTGTCCTGCCATTAAAATGGTGCGGAGCGCAGCGTCACGCTTGCGTAAAAAGTGCACGTCGCCGGTAGCCACGACCGGCTTTTTCAGCCTGTCGGCTATTTCAACTATTTTAAGATTGAAGTTTATAAGCTCCTGCTCGCTGCTCACCGTTCCGTTGCGCAGCATGAACATGTTGTTGCCTATGGGCTGTATCTCAAGGTAATCGTAAAACTCGGCAAGGCGCATTATCTCCTCGTCGGGGCGCTTTTCGACCACCGCGCGGAATATCTCGCCCTGCTCGCAGGCGCTGCCTATTATAAGCCCCTCTCTGTACTGTTTCAAAACGCTTTTGGGGACAAGCGGCTTTGCCGGTCTCGGCTTGCCGGGATTTTCCTTGTTGAAGGTCTTTTTATAGTATTTGAGATGCGCGAATGACACCAGCTTGTACAGGTTTTTAAGACCTGCCTGATTTTTGACAAGTATTATCTGGTGGAACCGCGGCAGCAGCGTCGGATCGGCACCGTGGTCGATATCGTTGCCGTCGGGCGAGCCTTCGATATCGTTTATAAAATAATCCTCAACTCCGTATATCAGCTTGAAGTCCTCTGCTTCGCCGCTCTTTTTGAGGTCGTCAAGGGTGCTCATGGCGTCGGGGAAGGACTGTACTACGCCGTGGTCGGTTATGGCGACAGCCTTGTGTCCCCATTTTACCGCCTGCTTTACAACGTCGGCGACCGGCGAAACGGCGTCCATCTGCGACATGCTGGTATGCAGGTGCAGCTCGATACGCTTTTCTTCTGCCGTATCGGTCTTTTCCGGGCATTTTTTGACCGTCGCGATGCCGTCCGGCTCAAGGCAGTAATCCTTTTCCCAGTCGTCCATTTTATAGACGCCGTGCACTATAACGCAATTGCCCTTTTTAAGCGCTCCGGACAGTATATCGAACTGGTTGTTTCCCGTGACCATTTTGACGGTGACCGAATTTGTCCCGTCGTACATCTGGAACTTTACCTTGTAGCCCTTGCCGCTTTTGGTGGCGACTATCTCCGAGAAAAATATCTCTCCCCAGACAAGGCTTTCACCCTCGTCTGGCGTAAGGTTTGACAGTTCTATCAAATTGCCGGTCAGCTTTTTGCCGTAGACCTGCTCGGCAGTGTCGGCAATTATTCCGGCGGTGGGCGGTATATTAAGCCCCGTCACCTTTTTGGACGCCTGTACCCTTGCCGGTGCTGCCGGTGCCGCCGGCTTTTTTACCGGCTGCGGCACTGCGGCTTTATTTACCATCGGTTCCTGCTTTATCTCAGGTCTTTCCATAGTGACGTCGTCGAGCTGACCGTCAAACGCAAGCTCTCCGTCTATCGAAAAACGGTCATGCACGCGCTGCAAAAATTCCCGTTCGAAATTGCATGCTTTGAGCGTTTCCATTCCGCCGAATTTCAGCGTGACCTTAGTCACCGACAGCGGTTCCTTGCCGTCGGTTACCTCGAAAACAGCCTTGTTGAAATAGCCGTTGAGCATCGCGTTTTCGGCGCGCAGCTCGGCGGCGATATCCTCAGCCGCCGCCGGGCAGTAGGCGGTTTTCGGAAATACATATGAAAACTTCGCACTGTCCAGTGACAGCCGCGATCTCACCGCTTCGGAAAACATCAGAAGGTCGTTTCTTCTTATGTATGTATCAAACGAGCAGCAGCCGGTAAGCCGCCTTTCGTCCGGATCGACCGAGCAGCTGAGCAGCACACCGTTCATTATTTCCTTTTTAAACTCTCCGACCGGGGAGAACACCTCGCCAATAGCCGCAGCCAATCAAACGTCACACCTTTTCAGAGCTTTTCTATTTCTTCCATAAGTGCGTCAAGCAGTTTGCTTTCCGGCACCTTTCTTACTATTTCGCCTTTTTTGAAGATAAGACCGCAGCCGTCGCCGCCGGCGATGCCTATGTCAGCCTCTCTCGCTTCGCCGGGGCCGTTTACAACGCAGCCCATAACGGCGATCGTTATGTTTTTGCTGCAGTCGCAGAGCAGTTCCTCAGCGCGCTTCGCGATCGATATAAGGTCTATCCTCGTTCTTCCGCAGGTAGGGCAGGAAACTATTTTCACCCCGTCCTTTTTCAGTCCCACGGCTTTTAAAATATCCTTTGCCGCTCTTACCTCTTTTACCGGATCGTCGGTCAGCGACACCCTTATAGTATCGCCGATACCTCTCAGCAGCAGTCCGCCTATTCCGGCGCTTGACGCGATGACGCCGCCCCTTTCGGTCCCAGCCTCAGTCACTCCGAGGTGCAGCGGATAACGGCAGCGCTCGGCTGCCTTTACATACGCTGCGTACATGGTCGGCACATCGGATGATTTTATTGATATAACTATGTCAGAAAAATCGAATTTTTCGAGCAGCGACGCATGGTACATGGCGCTTTCGACCAGCGCGTCGGCAGAAGGGCCGCCGTGTTTTTCAAGTATGTGCCGCTCGACCGAACCGGAATTGACACCTATCCTTATCGGTATATTTTTAAGTCTGCATGCGTCGGCGACAGCCTTCACATGTTCGTCGTCGCCGATATTGCCGGGGTTTATCCTTATTTTATCAACTCCTGCGGCGACAGCCTCAAGCGCCAGCCTGTAATCAAAATGAATGTCGGCTACTATAGGTGCTTTCACTGCCGTTTTAAGTGCAGGTATCAGCCGCACGGCGTCCATATCGGGTATCGCGGCACGGATGATGTCGCACCCCGCCTTTTCGAGCGACACCGCCTGTTTTATGCTGCCGTCTATATCGTACGACGGCACATTGAGCATCGACTGCACCGTAACCTGACTGCCGCCGCCCACGGTGATATTTCCTACTTTAACCTTTTTGGTATCACTGCGAGTATACATTACTGTAGGACCCGTCCTTTCAGAAAAATCCGACTATATCCTTTACCGTTATGACCGCTATGAATCCAAGCAGTATCACCAGCCCCACCGCGTGGACCACAGCCTCGAATTTCTTCGGTATGGGACGGCGGAATATCATTTCCACCAATATAAAGAACGCCCTGCCGCCGTCGAGCGCCGGTACCGGCAGCAGATTGAATACTCCGAGATTTATAGTTATAAGTGCGATTATCGCGAGCAGATCGCCAAGTCCCTTTTTTGCGGCGCTGCCTATTGCAGCGGTAAAGCCGACCGGTCCCGATATCTGACTTATGCCGTACTTGCCGGTCAGAAGATCGATAAGCGAAAACCACACGACCTTTACATACGAAACGGTACGGGTGAACGACTGAGAAATAAATGTGCCGAACGTTTTTGCCTCGGTCTCAAGGTAAAAATCGATCTTCACATAGTTTATCCCGTCTACCTCCTCGGCGTCGAACGGGACCGTAAGTTCGGTCTTTTTGCCGTCTCGCATGACCTGCATATCGAGCGTATCACCCTCAACATTGCTGAGGCAGTAGCTGAGGTCATATACTGACAGCACCCTTCTGCCGCCGACGCGCATTATCCGGTCTCCCTCCTGCAGCACCTCGGATGAGCGCGACTGTTCATGAAATCCTTCAACGGTGGTGGTTATAAATCTCTTAGCAGGGCTTAGCATACACATCACGAGTATAAATCCGAAAATAATGTTGAAGGCAGCACCTGCGATTATTATAATAAACCGCCTCCACGCCGCCTTGTTGCAGAAGGCTCTCGGGTCCTCGCTGCCGTTATCCTCGCCCTCCATGGCGCAGTATCCGCCGAACGGTACGGCGCGCAGGGCATAAAGGGTCTCCTTGCCCTGCTTTTTGAAAAGCGCGGGACCGAAGCCGACCGAAAATTCATTTACCCTGACACCCATGAGCTTTGCGGCTAAAAAATGCCCGAACTCATGAATGACTATCATAACAAGAAAAAGCAGGATTGCGACAAGATAAGGCCATATCGTACCAAAAAAATGAACCATGGTATCTCCTTTGGAAGCTAAAAATTTCAGTATACTGCAATACCGCGCCGCAATAAAATGCAGAGCATTTTGCTGCGGCGAAAAAGGCGGAAGAAAGACTGCAAAGAAACACTGCCTGCTTTACCGCCTTTTTCGCCGCAAAGGGGCTTTGCCCCTTTGCGGCGCGGCATCATCCTAAATTTAGTTTGGACAAAACAATCATGGTCTAACGGTTCCTAAAACGGATTATTTTCCCGTTTTGTTTGTCTCATCACTTGAAATACGTTAGTATATCGGCGCTCTTCGACTTCCAAAGCAGAAAAATCTTCTCGCTTTAGGTCGAAAATTTCGGCAAGCGGATGGCAACTAAGCCGATAAAGTATGCCGCTTAGCCGAAAAAACATTATACCCTGATTGCTTTATCTACTGCAATTAACAGAAGTTTAATACTTCATGTGTATGAACAAATTATTTTACGAACATTTTGCGTACAAGTTCTCTTGCCGCTTTGTCAGCCGAAAAAACATCATCGACGGTGTAGCTTTCCACCTGCGGCTGGGCATGGAGCGCCTCAGTGACGGCAGCACCTATATCAAGAAAAACTATGCTGCCGTTAAGAAAAAGCTTTACAGCCTCCTCGTTTGCGCCGTTTACGGCGGCAGGCTTCAGTCCACCCTGCTTTATTGCCTCTATACAGACAGGCAGGCAGACAAAGGTATCGGTATCCGGTCTTTCGAATGTCATTGTCCCAACCTTGAAAAGATCGAGTCTTTCCTCCGGGCAGTCCATCCGTTCGGGGTAGGTCAGCGCATACTGTATCGGCAGACGCATGTCAGGCGTTCCAAGCTGGGCAATGACCGCGCCGTCCGCAAGCTCGACCGCAGAATGAACGATGCTCTGCCTGTGTACGACCACCGTGATGTCGTCGGGCGAAACATCAAAAAGATGCACCGCCTCTATTACCTCAAGGCCTTTGTTCATAAGGGTCGCGGAGTCTATCGTTATCTTGGCTCCCATGCTCCAGTTCGGGTGGCGCAGAGCCTCCTTCGGTGTCATTTTACTAAGCTCCCCGGTGCTTTTCCCGAAAAACGGACCGCCGGACGCGGTAAGAAGTATTCTTTTCAAAGCGCCTTTCGGCACGCCCTGCAGACACTGAAAAATCGCCGAATGTTCGCTGTCTACCGGCAGAAGGCGCACATTTTTCAGAGCCACCGCCCTTTTGACAAGCGCGCCGGCAGTTACAAGGGTCTCCTTGTTTGCAAGGGCTATGTCCTTGCCGGACTCAATAGCGGCAAGTGTGGGCTTAAGGCCCGCAATGCCGACTATCGCGTTGACAACCGTGTCCGCTCCGGGCTCTGCCGCGGCAAACACTGCGGCATTGGCACCGTAGATCACATGTGTATCGGTGTCACTCACCGCTGTTTTGAGCTGCTTTCCTGCCGCTTCATCAGAAACGGCGGCGATATGTGGGTGAAATTTGCGTATCTGCTGCTCCAAAAGCGTTATATTTTTATTTGCGGACAGCGCGGATATTTTATAACCGTTACGTTCCGCTATGTCAAGCGTCTGCGTCCCTATCGATCCGGTCGAGCCGAGCACAGATATCGTTCTTTCCATAAAGACACAGCCTTTCTATAATATCAGATCAAAAGCCAGGGAGCCTGTCAAAGCAGCACCGGGCAGTGCGTTACAACGATATACATGAGCGGTATCACGGTCACAACGCTGTCAAAGCGGTCGAGTATTCCGCCGTGACCCGGCATGATTTTTCCGTAGTCCTTTATGCCGCAGGCACGCTTTATATAGGACGCTATAAGGTCGCCCATCATACCGGCAAAGGCAAGTACCGGAGTGATCGCTACGAGCAGCACGGTGTTGGCGGTGTCGTCCTTTATGCGGTTGAAAATAAGACAGGCTATGAGCATGCCGAGCATGGCGGCGACAATACCGCCGACCGCACCCTCGACCGTCTTTTTAGGGCTTATTTCCGGCGCCATTTTATGCTTTCCAAAGAAGTATCCGGTGAAATATGCGCCGGTATCGCAGCCCCACGAGGCTACGAACACAAGTATGAGATAGAACAGTCCGTGACCGTCCGCGCTTTCAAAGACCGCCGCCATCGCCCAGAAGCAGAAGGTTATTATGACGGTCATGGAAAAAGCATATGTGACGTCGTGCGGAGTTATTTTTTTGTGGTTGAACATAGCGTATGAGAACATGACCGAGCCCAGCACCACTATAAATCCGGCGTGGTTCACCGGAATATATCCGCTGTAGGCAAACGGTGCAACTGCGGAATAGATTATGCAGCAAAAAAGCAGAAATCTGGATTTAACATACCCTGTGTTGTGCAGCGCCTCGTAAACACCGACAACGCCTACCGCAGTCAGCAGCACAAAAAGTATCATGCTGCTCCATTTTATTGATGCCGCAACCGCAGCCACAAAAAGTCCTATTCCGACTATCGCGGTTATGATCCGGGTTTTCATTAATTGCTCCGCCTTTCATTTTTACCGTTGAATTTTGAGGACACTGCCTCGTCCACGCCGCCGAAGCGGCGGTCGCGCTTTGCAAAATCGCGAAGCGCCTTGTCAAGATCGTGCGGCTTGAAATCCGGCCACAAAACATCCGAATACCAGAACTCAGCGTATGCCGACTGCCAGACAAGAAAATTGGAGAGCCTCAGCTCGCCGCTCGGTCTTATAATAAGCTCCGGCTCAGGCTCGTCGCTTAAATACAGCCGCTTTGAGACCGTGCTTTCGTTTATCTCATCGATACTGAGCGTTCCGTTCTGAACATCGCGGCAAATGGCTTTCACGGCATGGACTATCTCGTCCCTGCCGCCGTAGTTTACCGCCATGTTGACCACAAGACCGGTGGCGTCCTTGGAGTCATACTCCGCCTGCCGCATCAGCTCCCTTATATCCTCGGGCAGCGCCGACAGCTCGCCTATAAAGCGCAGTCTTATGTTTTCAGCCTTGAAATTTGTAGAGTCCTTAAGATATTTGCGGAGCAGATCCATAAGACCGTCAACCTCCGCCTTCGGGCGCTTCCAGTTTTCGGTCGAAAAGGCATACACCGTGAGGTATTCAATGCCTATTTTATTGCAGTATCTCGCAATGGTCTTGAAATTTTCCGATCCTGCGGCATGACCGGCAGAGCGCGGCAGCATGCGCTTTTTCGCCCACCTGCCGTTGCCGTCCATGATTATTCCGATGTGCCGGGGAAGCTTATCTGCATCCGGCAGCAATACACTGTGTTTTTTTCTGCCGAACATGCGGCACACCCCGTTTCATCACTGAAATATTACGGTCAGATCTCCATGATCTCCTTTTCCTTGGCGGAGGTTATGTCGTCGATCTCCTTGCAGTATTTGTCGGTATAATTCTGTATCTTCTTCTCGCCGTCAGCCTGCTCATCCTCGGTTATCTCGCTGTTTTTCTTGAGAGCCTTCAGCTTTTCAATGGCGTCACGTCTTATGGAACGTATAGCAACCTTGCCGTCCTCAGCCAGCTTTTTGACCTCTTTGACAAGCTCTTTGCGTCTTTCCTCGGTCAGCGGAGGGAACACAAGGCGGATAACACGTCCGTCGTTCTGCGGATTTATACCTATATCAGAAACCTGAATGGCTTTTTCTATCGCCTTTAACGACGATGCGTCATAGGGCTGTATCTGAAGCACCCTTGCCTCCGATACCGATACCGACGCCATCTGGTTCACAGGCGTCGGGCAGCCGTAGTAATCGACCGAGACACGGTCAAGCACCGACGGGTTCGCTCTGCCTGCTCTGACGCTTGCAAAGTCTCTCGCTACCGCGTCAAGGCTCTTTTCCATTTTTTCTTCCGCTGTTTTAAGAACTGTTTTCATAGGTATGACCTCCGTATACTGTATTATTCTACTATAGTGCCTATTTTTTCGCCGCTTAACGCCCTAACGATGTTGTCGGGGTCGTTGAGATTAAAGACAAGAATATCTATTTTGTTGTCGCGGCAAAGGGACGCCGCCGACGCGTCCATGACATGCAGGTCACGCGCCAGAACCTCAGAATGTGTAAGCCTGTCATATTTTTTGGCATTTGGATTGGTCTTGGGATCGCTGTCGTAAACGCCGTCAACATTTGTGGCTTTGAAGATGACATCGGCGTTTATCTCAGCCGCACGCAGCGCGGCTCCGGTATCGGTCGAGAAGAACGGACTGCCTGTTCCGGCTCCGAAAATGACCACCTTTCCGCTTTCAAGGTGCGCTCTGGCGCCCCTTGCGGTAAACGGCTCGGCTATTTTGACCATATCGACCGCCGTCATGACCACCGAAGGTACACCCATCTGCTCCAGAGTATCGTTCAGCGCGAGGCAGTTTATTACCGTCGCAAGCATACCCATGCTGTCGGCTCTTGTTCTGTCCATCTTGCCGCTCGAGCGTCCGCGCCAGAAGTTTCCTCCTCCGATAACTATGCCGATCTCGGCCCCCATATCACGGCAGGTCTTGATTCTTTTGCACACCGTTTCGACCATTTGGAAATCAATTCCGGTTCCTTTATCTCCGGCAAGCACCTCGCCCGAGAGTTTGAGCAGTATTCTTTTAAAAGCAGGTTCCATATATAAAAGCACTCCTTCGGTTTCATTCCATATTATTTTACAATAAATGCTTTCCAAAGTCAATTACAAAACCTAAATTAAAGACCGCCTTTGCACCCCTGCCGTCAAAACACCGAAAACGGTCAGATGAATTTTAGTTTATCTGCGTGAGTGAACAATGAATTAATTGACGCATCGTAGGGCAGGGGCCCACTCCTGCCGTTATTATTCAAAAAATAAAAATCATAATTTGCTTTAAATATACGATTTAATTTATTGACAGACGTAGGGAACGACGTATCAAATAATTATTTGTTTCCTCATACCGCTAAACTGAAATTTGTCTGTCACATTATAAGAGCCGAAGTGGAGAAGGAATGTATTCCTTCTCCGCTTCATAAACAATACAATCAGCTTTAAAACAAATCATATGTCCTTTGCTGTCTGCCGCATTGCCGGTCATTCTTCATCAAATGACGCGTCGGCGGTACTTTGCGCCGGAATCGTATCTATTACCTCTATAACTCCGCTTTTGGCGTAAAGCGACGGCGTTATCCTGACCGTAAAACCGGTGCCCGGATCGCACGTCCATTCGACCGGGCGCCTTCTCGGCAGCGCAGCCGCGGCAAACAGCGACATTATGACTCCCCCGTGCATGACTGCCGCCGCCTCGAACACTTGCTTTTCCATCATGGTCTTTACAACCCTGTTAAGTCCTAAGCAGAGGCGCTTTGTAAATTCCGTCGGGTCCTCACCGCCGGGCGGCGACGGTATTTTGCCCGATATCCAGTCCATATAGTTGTCTGTGCCGTCAAGCTCATCCGCAGTTTTGTTCTCAAATTCGCCGAAATCATACTCCCTTAGCTCATCGATCAGGTAGGGTTCCTTGTCAGGGTAGATTATCCCCACCGTCTCGGTACATCTTGCAAGCGGACTTGAAAAAACTATATCGGCGGCAGGATAAAAGCCCTCTTTGCGCTGCGACTGGAGCCAATCGATGCCTACAGCCGACAACGGCACATCGGTTACTCCTATGTATCTTCCGTCTGTATTAGCCTCGGTCAGTCCGTGTCTTATCATATGCAGTTTATATGTTCTCATCTGAAGCTTCCCTTCTTAAAACCTTTATTTTGCACTAAAGCGGCGTATACTATTTGTATAGTTTAACGATATACAAAACCTCTTGATTATAATATAATAGTCTTATCGCACGATTTCAAGAGAGGTTTTAAAAAATGCTGTGTAAATTTCCGCAGACTCTGTCAAAATTACGCCGTCAAAGGGGCATTTCCCAAAAAAAAGCGGCAGAGGAGCTCGGCATATCGCCGGCGCTTTTGTCGCACTATGAAAACGGCATCAGAGAGTGCGGGCTTGATTTTCTTCTTAGAATTTCGGAATACTATTCGGTGAGCTGTGATTATCTGCTAGGCAAAAGTGAGATAAAAAAGCCCGACCTTTATGATGCTGAGCCCGAGGCACTGGCTATAGACAGGCTGCTCAAGGCGTCGCGTGAACATTCTGCGCCGGCGCATGAGCTGCTCAGCGACATAGCGGAGATTAACGCCTACCGCATGGCGCGCGCGCTTTGCGACAACGCGATGCGAAGCGATACGTTTACGTTTGAATATGAGTCAAAGGACTATAAAAATCTTTGCAACGCGGCTGAAGGCTCGCTTTACAGCCGTATGAGCGACCTGCCAAAGGAAAAGAAAAGACTTCCGTCCTCACTAAGGGAGTCTACCGAAAAGGTTGTAAAGAGCGCCGAAAAAACGCTGAAAAAATACATTTGATTTGTTTATTAACAGTATGTTAAAATATACTGCTTTACTTTTAAGCCGCTATACTGTACACTAAATATGATCTGATAGCAGAAGGTGTTTTGTTTGAAATTTAATTGTATAAAGCTGACAGCCCTTATATTGGCTGTCGCCGTTTGCCTTGGTCTTGCAGGCTGCGGCACCCAAAGTGCCGGTGCCGGAAACACGGTCAGCATAGGCTACAGCTCCGGCAGGCATGATATGATAATCGATTCGTCCGACAAGATAAAATGCGATTATCTGCTGGTGTACCATTCGACCGCGGGCTATGCCGAGATAGACGCATGTATCGACCTGCTTGAAAAAATGAGCGGCATGTCGAAGCTGACCTTCCAGATATGCCCGGACACACTAACCGTCACCAATCCCGATCAGAAAATAATCCTGCTCGGATCCACCTCATACGGGGAATCGGACAAATCGTCGTCAATAATAAACACGATCCGCCGCAACAATTACTATGACTATATGCTTCGCGCATACGATAAGGTGCTGACGGTGAACTGGGTCTCCAAATTCGGCAGAGAGGCTGCCTTCAGTTACCTGACCGACACACTGCTGAGCAACGATCTTTCGGCTGCTTTTGCCGACGGGTACAGCCACCTTTACCTCAGCCAGCGGTCGGATTCTCCGGTCGTTACCGTGGACGATGTAAACATCGTGCAGTATTCGGTGGTACTTCCCGGCTCGCCTTCCTACATAGAGCGCAGCACGGCGGAGCTGCTTGTAAAGGCTATAAAGGACGCTACCGGCACCGAGCTGCCGCTTGTGACCGACGCGGTCGAGGAATCAACCTATGAAATACTTGTAGGCGACACAAACCGCGGAGCCACCTATGTCACATCGTTCTTTGCGGAGCGCCGCTTTGCGGTTGCGGAATATGGTTCGAAGCTGATACTCAGAGGCGGTAACGTCGAATCGACCGTCGCCGCCGTGTCGGTGCTGACCGATATGATAACCAATGCGGTCATAACCGCCGAACCGGTGCATCTGCGCGCAGGCTATTGCAAAACCGGAAGCTCGCTCGGATATACAAAAAATAATTTCGGCGGCTACACGCTCAGATATTCGGACGAATTCAACTCGACGACTATAGACAGCAATATATGGAACACGCCGGAGAACGCCATCCCGACCTACGGCTCAGCGCCCTCTATCATGTACTATGACCCGAAAAACGTCAGACTTGACGGCAACAATCTCATTATAAGAACCTATCTCGGAAACGACGGGTATGTCACCGGAGCCGTTGACTCGTACAACAAAATGCGCTTCAAATACGGCTATTTTGAGGTGAGGGCAAAATTCCGCACCGCACCGGGGTATTGGGTCAAGCTGATGCTCACCGATCAGAAGGACAGAAAAGATACCGTCACGCAGATCGATGTTTTCAACTCCATAGCGACAAACGAGTCCGTTTTCGGCAGTCTCGGCATCCTGTCGCAGGAAAAGTATTATCAGGAATTTTTAAAGCTCAACGAGCCGGGATATGAGTCATACCGCGAGGGTACGCTCGAATACGGTCAGGTGCTTAACGACGGTGAATTCCACACCTACGGAATGGAATGGACGCCGGAGTATATAAAGTTTTACATTGACGGCAGGTCGTACGGCACCGTGGAAACGACCGACTCAAAGTATAAGGATCTCAACAAAGAGCTTTATCCGGAATTCTTCATAGGTGTTGAAATGACCAATCAGGCAGCGGACGACGAAGCGGCGCAATGGCCGGCGGATGTCACGGTTGACTGGGTAAGGCTTTATCAGAAGGAAGGCCAGACCTTTACCCTCGGCAGCACGGAAAAATCGGAATAACATATTAAAAAACAAATCCGACCGGAAACACATCATGTGCTTCCGGTCGGTTCTTTGTTCATTTTATCGCCGTACGGCAGGGCAGCCGGTCTGTCAAAGGTCAGACATTTTTGCCTTTAGTCTGCCTACGGTGTTTTCAATCAGCTCAATATCTATCGGTTTTGTCAGGTGGGCGTTCATTCCGGCATCAAGGCAGGCTGAAACATCCTCACTGAACACGTTGGCGGTCATGGCTATAATGGGAATACTCCTGCCAAGAAGGTTATTTGAGTCCCTTATGGCTTTTGTTTCATCAATGCCGTTCATTTTTGGCATATGCACATCCATAAGTATGGCATCACAGTCTCCCCGGCGCACATTGGCAAAGGCTTTTACAAGCTCCTCGCCGTCCGGGTATATAGTGCATTCCGCTCCCCTTGTTTTCAGTATTTCACTGATGATCTCGGCGTTAATGTCATTATCCTCGGCGCATAGGAACTTCATACCGTAAAGCGGCGATCTCCCGCCGCCGGTTTTGTAACCCGGCACATTATTTCCCCGGTCTGCCGCTGTGCGAAATTAAGCGTCACATCAAAGCTGCTGCCCTTGCCGGGTTCGCTTATGACACTTATGGTTCCACCCATAAGATCGACAAGCTTTTTGGTAATCGCAAGCCCCAGCCCGGTTCCCTGCTGCCTGTTTGTGACCGAATTTTCCGCGTGGGAAAACGATTCGAAAATATGAGAGATGAATTCCTTTGTCATGCCGCAGCCGGTGTCTGAAACTGTTATTTTATATGCTGCATTGCCCGGTGATGCATCCGGCCGCTCGGCATAAAGGATCGAGTCGATGTAGGCGGAATAATATTTTAAAAAGACGCACACCCCGATAACGACGACCGATATAAGAATAATAACCGTATACAGTAACTGCTTCGGAGTTCCGACCTTTTCTGTCCTTCCGAAGCCGCTTTTATTCATCGCTTTCCCCCTCCAAAAGACTGCATGGTGCGCCCTGACCTTTGCCGATTAAATGCCTGTAGTATTATTTTACCATAACACACAGCCGTTTCCAATGCTGCAGAAGTTAAAAGGTGTTGCAGCAAAAAGAAGCAGTGTCGCTTCCTGCGGCACTGCTTCTTTTAATTAATAAGTTTTCGGTTGCCTGACATGGCATTGCGGTCAATAAATCGGTTTGAACCCGCAAAACTATACCCATGGCAGTTCCAAAGCGGTCATGCTGACGCCTTAAGGCTCCTCGACACGATCTTTTTGCCAAGGGTCTGCATCGGTTTTTCTATTATATACCATGATATGACCGCGCAAACAAATGTAAGCGCAAAGCATATTACAAATGTCACATTAAGGCTAAACAAAGGATTATTCAGCTTTTGAAGCTGGTGGGAAACTATTTGCTGAACGACAAATCCGTAAAGGTATAAGCCGTAAGAGAAGTCGCATTTTTCGAACCAGTGGGAAAATACCGGTCTTTCGACAAGGGCGAAAGATAAAACAAAGTACGGAAGTACAAAGCAAAGGATAAATTCGCATTTTACGGAGCTGAATCTGAATATCGCAGTAAGCACCATAAGAAGTGTTGCCGTTTGCAAATTAAACAGTTTGTTCATCCCTGGCAAAGCGAAAAGGCTGCCTGCAAAAAAGTAGGGTATTATTCCAAAAGTGTCGTACCAGTTTGTGCCATAAACAACGAACCTTGCGGTGGGATTGTAGCTGATATGCATATAATTTATAACTGCCAACGCAACAGTCACGATTAAAAGACCCAAGCGTGTGATCCTCAACTTTTTAAATATCCACAACAAGACCGGCAAAACAAGATACAATGCAAATTCAACCGGCATAGTCCATAACGATCCGTTTACGGCATTTGGATATGTATACCCTTCAAAAACACCCGGCAATGCATACACCGGATACAAAAGTATATTTCTGAGATACTCCCACGTTCCGGCAGAAGCAAAATATTCGGACAAAGGCAGCCGTGTAAAGACCGGTCCGACTATAAAAACGGCGAACAGGACAACACCTATAAGTCCCGGAAAGATCCTGAATGATCTTCTTAACATATATCTGCCGAAATGCGAATCACTCATAAGGCTTTTCATTACAAGATAACCGCTCACTATAAACAATATCTTAACAGCAAGAGTTGATACACTCTGTCCGTAGACCCCATGAACGGGCAGACCCATTAAAGATGACATATGCCCATATATCACCATTGCAGCCGCAATTATTCTGATAACATTAAAATTATTGGTTCTCGGACCGGTTGCATCTGTCGGCATGAAGTATTTTGTGCCCACGTTTTTCAGCCAATTCAATTTCTATAACTCCCTTTGAGTAGTCTGTATATTCTTCTGAGTATCCTGTATAGCAGTGATCGTTTTATAACTACCGCATCGATCACCCTGTCGGGTATCGGTGACGTAATATCGATGCTGCAAAGGACGCTGTCGATATGCATCGGTTTGCCGAGATCGACCCATATCTGCGGATCACTTTTCAGAAAGACAAGTGACTCCCCGATGCGCTTTCCGTTGTGCTTAAGAGATCGGATGCCATAAATCTTTTCGGTTTGATCCTCAAAAACAATTTTAACGCATGGGGATTCTACCACGATATTTCCGGTGTCAACAGGATCTATCCTGACGGAACATATGCCGCTGTTTTTCGGAATGTTCGTAAAAGATTTGTTATATTCAGACACATCGGATTTATGTGCCATCAGGCTGTTTTCCTCACAAAACCCGGTCCCTGTATCGTAATACATTTTTACGCTGTCACGCTGGTCAACCACCTGACAGCAGCTTTCCTGCGCCTCGTCCTGCACCTCGATAACACTGCCTGCCAGCACGGGAACATAATACTTCTTAAGCCTGTTCCGAATTTTCTTGTAGTTGAGTTTCCATTCCTTGTTATCATGCTGAGTGTATGAATTCTCGGAATTTGTCCATTTACGATATATGCTGGTGACATTTTCCGAATCCGCAACACCGCATACAAATGCTACCCGCATCAAAAAGTCCCAGTCCTCAGTCGTGCTGAGCCCTTCGTCAAAGTTGATTCCGAGCATTCTGAAGGCATACGCCGGGAACGCCAGGCTCATTGTCGGGCAGTGGTTTACCGTAAGCTGATCGATCATATTAAAGCGGCAGCAGTATTCGGGTTTGGTGGGCGACAGTGCTATAAGACTGCCGTCCTCGTTGACTCCCCAATTCTGACTGACCGCAAATGCATGAAGGATCCTGCCGGGCATACTTTTGTAAAGCTCATGAAAGGTTTCGACCCAATTATCAAAGATAAGGTCGTCATCATCATATATAGATATGTACATTCCCCGTGCATTTTCGAACCCGGTGATCAGCGGAGTGGTTCTCGTTCCGCCGGTGATCGGCACCAGCCTAACATGCTTTTGAAATTCATCGGGGAATTGCAATATGATGCGCTCAATGCCGGTCCTGGTCTCATCGTCGACATTGTGCGCCATAACGATAACCTCAAAATCCTGATCGGTCTGTGCGTTAAGGCAGAGCAATGCCTCCTTCAGCGCATTTGTTCTTTTGCCCTGCGTACGCATAACCACCGACAGAAACGGTGCGTCGTCGGCGAAATCTATGCTTTCGCCCCTTAATAGAATTTCAGCGTTTTTCTCACCGAATTGATCCTTGATCTGACTATAATAGTTAGACAATAAATTATATTTTGTGCTGCAACTGTTCATTGATTCACCCATACACCGTATCAGTGCCTGTTATACCGTTCAAACATTATTGTCAGTCAATCGGCTTCATCGTCGGGATTCGGACAGAAACCCGGAATTATCGGGAATTATCAAGCATTTACGGGCATTTCGCAATAATAAAACCACACAAATAAAGCCATATCGAGAATTATCAAGAATTACGGTATGCGTATATTGGTGTAACTTTTGGTGTAAGGTGTAAGCTTGATATACCTAATTGCCCAACAAAGAAGCACATCTTTCATTCCAACATAGCTGCATTATACACCAAAGCTCCAAGAAAATCAAGTGATATTTCTGTTGCGTTATATCTTTCCATTTAAAAAAGCCCTTTTGCATTTCTCAATATCTTCTTGACTGTTTGAAAGGATATATATTTTTTTCTCTTGAAATATCTTTTTGACTTTATCCGCAAGTTCAAAATGATTTTTTGCTGAAACCTCATAATATGATATTTCGTTCATTTTAGCTTTATGAATCAAGTCCACGGTATAATAAAGGCTTTACAATCGCTTTTCACTCTGCCGTCTATATACAGGTGTCTATTCAGTTCCGTTGCCTGGTGCGTACTTGCCATACCGTAGAGCTTGCCGAACAAGTCTGCCGGTTTCAGAATCTTTGGAAAATTTTTTGGTTTTATCCCTTGACCTCGAAAATATTTCCCTTTTCATCAAATTTCACAGTTACGGAGTAATCCCTCATCGAGGTCGTCATTTCCCCAATATGCAAAGAGAATTTCAGTCTGATCTTTTCGGTCACGTTCCCTTTCAAGCGGAATAAAAATCGGTATTTGTCTCCCTCTTGTCCCCTCTCCTGCAGGAGCAACCGATCAGAAGCAGGATTTTCCAGCGAATAGGTTTCGCCGGCACCGCATGGCAGGGAGATGGTCAGAGTTTGTCCGTCCGTTCCGATCTCGTAGGTAATGTCTGCAACAGGTCCCAAAGCGGAACAATCAACTCCGGCAGAGCAAGGCAGAGTCCGAGTTTCCAATTTCCGTCCTTCAGTCCAAATTTGCACTTGCCGCGAAAATACAGCGGCATTACCAGAATCAACAGCCCCGCAACGACAAGCAGTGCGATGTCATCATTGATCGCATACAAAAAAGGAATCCTGCCCAGCGGTCATTTCGATCGAAAGTCCCAACAGAGCAGCAATTAGATCCCGCAAAATGAAAAAGATGACCGGAATCGCCAGCGATGTAAATAGGGCACTGTACAAAAGTGTGTGTTTGGATGTTTTTTCCATATTGATTGCCTCCCGAGTAACTGAAAATTGATACAGTTATTATAGTCCCCCGAGTGCAACAACAAAAGAACTGTTCCGAAAAAGTCTTTTTTGTATCGTCACGGAAACTGCAGAAGTGATGCGGTTGTTATTTATGTCCACAAATACCGCATCATGTACTCTCCGCGATAAGCATTGACGGCATAAGGAATACGCCGACCACAAAGCCGCTTTCACTCATGGCGTACATATTGTAAACATCGACTTTGTCCAAGTAAATGTTGTTGGCCGATTCGCTGCCAACCAGCAACTTTTTGAGAAACAGACCGGTCTGTCCGCCGAGCATGCGAACACAGGCAGAGTCAGGAGAGCGTGTTCAAAGCGTTATCCTCATTCAATAGTCAAGAAGTCAGAGAACCCGGTAATTTCAAACACTTCCCTAACATCATCGGAAACATGGATAAGCTTTAGTCCCGCTTTCTGTGTCAAAGCCTTTTGCGTTTTGAGAATGACACGCAGTCCGGCGGAAGAAATATACTCCAGCTTTTCCATATCAAGCACAAGTGATTCTGCGGTAGGAAGAATGGCGGATATTTCCGCTTCCAACTCGGGCGCTGTCACCGTGTCCAGCCTTCCGATAAGGGCAAGGGTTTCGGTGTTTTTCTTTTCAATTTTTAGACTCATAATAGATACTTCTCCATCGTATTTAATAATCAATAAATCAAATCATCGCTTAT
>ERZ780149.1637-NODE-1637-length-23405-cov-4.822355_pt1 | contig 23405 bp, 23 predicted proteins | sample MGYA00511367_ERZ780149 | MGnify/ENA primary metagenome ERZ780149 (study PRJEB29588, sample SAMEA2153852) | human gut metagenome | biome: human gut; feature: human-associated habitat; material: faeces | place: Denmark | collected 2008/2010 ... | reverse complement strand
TCCGGCGCCGTCACCGGCTCGGCGGTCGGTTCGGGCGTCGGCTCCGGTGTGGGAGAGAGCGTGGGGGAGGTCGTCGGTTCTATCGCCGCCGGTTCGGATGCGGCAGGCTCCGGCACGGAGGAGGAACAGCCCGAAAGAAGCAGCACAGCGAGGAGAAGAGCGAGAAGACAGCGTTTCATTTTCACAGTTCCCTTGTGTCGAGCAGAATGGTGACGGGACCGTTGTTGACGGATTCTACAAGCATCTCCGCGCCGAACTCACCGGTCTCCACATGGAACCCGCTCTCGCGGCAGAGCGCGACCACGCGCTCATAGAGCGGGATGGCTGTCTCGGGCCGCGCCGCGGCGGTGAAGCCGGGGCGGCGCGACCGCGCGTCCGCCCAGAGCGTGAACTGGCTCACAATGAGGATCTCCGCGCCCGCGTCCGCGGGGCGGATGTTCATCTTCCCGTTTTCGTCGTCAAAGACGCGCAGACCGCAGATGCGGTCGGCGATCTTCGCGGCTTCCTTTTCGGTATCGTCCACATGGACGCCGAGCAGCACGAGAAACCCTTTGCCGATCTCGCCGAGCACTTCGCCGGTTTCGGCGCGGGTCACACGGGCGCTGTTGACTCTTGTTACGACGGCTCTCATAGATCCTTCCTCCGTTTATCCGTTGCCGCGGTCGATCTCGCGCACGCCGCCGAGCGTGCGGATCCTCGCCATGATAAGCCGCAGCGAGGCGAGATCGGGGACCTCGGTGGTGACATAGACAAGCGCGTTCCCCTCGGGGAGCGAGCGGGCGTTGAGCGAGCGCACCTTGGCGTTGAGCGCGTTGAGCACGGCGGCAATATCCAGAATGAGACCGTTGCGGTCGCGCGCGAGAATGCGCAGCGTTGTGGTGTAAAGCCCCAACGTCTTATCGGCCCACGAAACATTCAGCCAGCGGCCTTCCTGTTCGCGCTTGCACAGACTGTTGAGATAGTTCGGGCAGTCGGCGCGGTGGATGGAAACGCCCTGCCCGCGCGTGATGAACCCGACGATCGGATCGCCCGGCACCGGCGTGCAGCAGCGGGAGAATTTGATGAGGCAGTTGTCCATACCCTCAACGAGAACGCCCTGCACCGCCTTGGTCTGCTGCGCGCTGTGGCGCTCGACGGCTTCGTTGATCCGTTCAAGCTCGCTTTTCTGGCTTTGCGCCTGCGCGCGGGCGGCGCGGGCGATCTCGTCCTTGAAGCGGTTGACCGCGCGTGTGCAGGTGATGCCGCCGTAGCCGATGGCGGCGTACATATCGTCGAGACTCGTGACGGAGAGCTTTTTGATGCACGTCTGCAAAAGATCGTCGTCCTCGAGATACGCCGTCGTAAGTCCCGCGCGGCGCAGCTCGCTTTCAAACATCTCCTTGCCGCGGACGATATTCTCCTCGCGGCACTCCTTTTTGAGCCACTGGCGGATCTTGGAGCGGGCGGCGTTGGATTTGCAGAGCGTCATCCAGTCGCGGCTCGGCCCCGGCGCGGATTTGGACGTGATGATATCAACGATATCGCCGTTTTGCAGCGTATAGTCAAACGGCACGATGCGCCCGTTGACTTTTGCGCCGATCATCCGGTTGCCGACGGCGGAATGGATGCCGTAGGCAAAGTCGATCGGGCACGCGCCGGCGGGGAGGTTCACCACGTCGCCCTGCGGCGTGAATACGAACACCTCGTCGTTGAACATATCCATTTTGAGATTGTGAACGAAGTCCTGCGCGTCGGTGTCCTGCTGCGCTTCGAGCAGGCGGCGGATCCAGGCAAACTTCTCCTCATCTCCGGCGCGGACGCCCGCGCCGCCGGATTTGTACTTCCAGTGCGCGGCGATGCCGTATTCGCTGATGCGGTGCATCTCCCAGGTGCGGATCTGCACCTCGAACATGATGCCCTCCTCGCCGAGGACGGTCGTATGCACGCTCTGGTAGCCGTTGGGCTTGGGCGTGGCAATGTAGTCCTTGAAGCGGCCCGGCACGGGGCGGAACATGTCATGGATGTGGCCGAGAACATTGTAGCAGTCGGGAATATCATCCACGATGACGCGGAACGCGCAGAGATCGAATATCTCGTCCAGACCGCGCTTCTGCGTATACATCTTGCGGTAAATGCTGTAGGTATGCTTGATGCGGCTCTGCACCGTTGCGTGGATGCTGTACTCCGTGAGCCGGTCGGTGATCTTCTTTTTGACATCGGACATGAACTCGTTGAGCACGTCCGCCTTGCTGTCGAGGTAGGTGATGATCTCGCGGTAGCCGTCCGGGTCGAGGTATTTGAGCGAGAGGTCCTCAAGCTCCCACTTCACCTTCTGCAGGCCGAGCCGGTGGGCGATGGGCGCATAGATCTCCATCGTTTCGAGCGACTTTTCGAGCTGCTTCTGCGCGACCATGTATTCCATCGTGCGCATATTGTGCAGCCTGTCGGCGATCTTGATGAGGATGACACGGATGTCCTTCGCCATCGCCATGAGCATTTTGCGGAGGTTTTCCATCTGCTCGTCCTCGCGGCTCGTGAACTGCACGCGGGTGAGCTTTGTGACGCCCTCCACGATATCGGCGACCTCGGCGCCGAACTGCCGGGCGATGTCCTCGTGGGTGATGGCGGTGTCCTCGATGCAGTCGTGCAGCAGCGCCGCGACGATGCTGTCCTCGTCCAGCCCCATCTCCGCGCAGATCTGCGCGGCGGCGACGCAGTGCGTCACATACGGCGTGCCGGCCTTGCGCTTCTGCCCGCTGTGGGCGCGGTCGGCCAGCTCAAACGCCGCGCGCACCCGGCCGAGATCGACGCCGGGGTTATGTTCCAAAATGGTATCGGCAAGCTCCCGATAGCCCTGTTCAATGATTTCTTCTGCCATGATAGATCCTTTTATCCTTCTTTGCTTCGGCGCAGATCGGTGATCACAAGCTGCACGCTGCGCCGGCCGTGAAATTCGTTGATCTGCGGCGCGAAAACGATGTCGCAGCGCTGCCCGGCACGCGCGCCGAGCGCGGGCGCGGTCTGGGAAAAGAACACGCCGTCATAGGTCTGCCCGAATTTGGCGAGCTTCAGCCGCAGGTGCTTCCCGCCGCCGATGGGCTGCACGGAGTCGAGCGAAACATTTTCCATATAGAGCAGCGGCCGCGGGTTTCCGTTGCCGCACGGCTCCAGCTCGTCGAGCGACTCGACGCACGCCATCGTCAAAAGCTCCGGCGAATCGACGAGAAGATCCGCCTCCAGCGCCGGGAGCGTCCGGTCGGGATGGGAGAGGTAATACTCACGCAGCCGGGAGCGCAGCTCGTCCACGCAGCCGCGGCGCACCGTGACGCCCGCCGCCATCGCGTGACCGCCGAAGCCCTCCAGACAATCCGAGCACGCCGAAAGCGCCTCAAAGAGATTGAAGGAGCCGGTGCTGCGGCAGGAGCCCTTGCCGCTCTCGCCGTCCAGACAGATCATCACCGCGGGGACGCTGTAGGCGTCCGTCAGGCGCGAGGCGACGATGCCGATCACGCCGGGATGCCAGCCTTCCGAGGCGAGGACGATGGGCGCGTCGGGAGTTTTGCCGGCGAGGATGGCGTTGGCTTCCTCCCAGATGCCGGTCTCTATGCTCTGACGCCTGCGGTTAAGCTCGCACAGCTCCGCGGCGAGCGCGTTTGCGGCATCAGTGTCCTGCGTCATGAGCAGCTTTGCCGCCGTCATTGCCTGGCCGAGGCGGCCTGCGGCGTTGAGCCGCGGGGCTATCGAGAAGCCGATAGTTGTTGCGGTCAGCTTCTTCGCGTCCACCGACGCTTCGCGCAGCATGGCCGCGATGCCCGGACGGGGCGAAGAAGCAAGCCTGGCAAGGCCGCGGCGGACGAGATAACGGTTTTCGTCAACGAGCGGCATCACGTCCGCCACCGTGCCGATGGCGACGAGATCGACATAGCGCTCAAGCATGGCGGCGCTGTCGCCCTCGCAGGCGCAGACAAGCTTCAGCGCAACGCCGACTCCGGCAAGCTCCTTGTTCGGGTATTCGTCCCCGTCCTGCTTGCAGTCTACCACGGCGGATGCGGCGGGCAGCGCGCCGGAGGGGCACTCGTGATGGTCGGTTATGAGCATGTCCATGCCGAGCGAGGCGGCATACTCGGTCTCCGCGGCGGCGGTGATGCCGCAGTCCACGGTGATGACGAGCGTCACGCCCTGCGCGTGCAGCGTGTCGAGCGCGCCGTTATTGACACCGTAGCCCTCGCCGTTGCGGTCGGGGATGTAGGGGATGCATTTCAAGCCCTTACCGCGCAGATAATCGGTGACGACGCAGGTGGAGGTGATGCCGTCCACGTCATAGTCGCCGTAGACCGCGACGGTCTCCCCGCTGCTTATCGCCCTGTGCACACGCTCGACTGCGGCGGGCATGCCCTTCATCAGCATAGGGTCGTGCAGGCAGCTCTCGCTGCCGCGGATGAGCCGCGCGGCCTCGTCCACGGTCGTTATGCCGCGCAGATCGAGCACCGCTGCGAGCAGGGGAGTATAGCCCGCTGCAAGCAGCTCCGGCGGGATCACGGGCCTGGAGTATGGGATTTTCCAAATCTTCGATTTCATAATCTGTTCTTCGTATTTCTATCTTACATATATTTTTACTTATTCTAACATGATATCAAAAACGGAGCTGCAATTCAATAGGAAGCGGCGAAAAAAGTGAAGATATGGGGCGGCTGCGGGCGAATCGCGGCGTGACGGCACAGAGACCGCCCACTGCGGGCACGGCAGCGGCGCGATTATCCTTTCGTCGAAATTATAACAGGGGCAAAGCCATGCTCTGCCCCTGACTGATTGATATTTCACCCGTTATTTTCTGTGCTCATACAGGCTCGTGATCGTGCCGCCGCTGCTGGCGGAGGTCACAACATAGTTCAGCGCCTCATCCGGCTGATCGCACAGGACGAACATATCAAGGCAATTCAGCCCCATAAAGCCCTTTTTCGCGCAGTTTTCTATCACAAGCTCCAGCGCGCAGTAATAATCCAGCGTGTTCAGCAGCGCGATCGGCTTGCACAGCTTGTCGAGCTGGCGCTGGGCCAGCGTGTCGAAAAACTCATCGAGCGTGCCGAGGCCGCCGGGGAGGATGATGAACCCGTCGCTCTGCTCCTGCATTATGCGCTTGCGTTCGGCAACGGTGTCGGTATATATAAGCTCCGTGCAGCCCTGAAAGGTGACGTCCGGCAGGTCGTATTCGCGCGGCATCACGCCGATGACCTTGCCGCCGCATACAGCCGCGCCGTGCGCCGCCGCGCCCATCAGCCCGTTCCGGCTCCCGCCGAACACCAGAGTGTGGCCGTGATCCGCGATCAGAGCGCCAAGCTCCTCCGCGGCCTCGTAATAATCCCGGTCAAGCTCCCTGCCCGACGCGCCGAATACGCATATTTTCATGCCTTTCCTCGCTTCCCGGTTCTTGCACCGCTTCCTTCATAATATAATATTATAAGGGGAGATTGTGAATATGTCAACGTTGTCAGGTTGTTTATGGACTTTCCGGGTATCTTAATACATATTTATCGGGTTTGGGAATGGAGTCTTAACGGGCTGTGACACTATAATCAATGCATGAGCCAGCGGGGAACCGCTGAAATGTTACTGGGAAAAATTTGTAAGGGAGGAATAATTTTGGTAACATTCATAATTGGCCTTGCGGTGCTTGTTGTCGGCGCATATCTGTACGGCAAGCTGTGTGAAAAGGTGTTCGGTCCGGACGACCGCAAGACACCGGCGTACACAAAGCAGGACGGCATTGACTACGTGCCGATGAAGGGCTGGAAGAACAGCCTCATAAATCTGCTCAACATCGCGGGTACAGGCCCGATCCTCGGACCCATTCAGGGCATACTCTTCGGACCCATCGCATTCATCACAATCCCCATCGGCAACATCATCGGCGGCGCGATGCATGATTACTTCTCCGGTATGATCTGTCTGCGCGACGGCGGCAGCCAGATGCCGGACATGATCAAAAAGTACACCAACAAGGGCGTTTACTGGATATACAACGTGTTCGTGTGCGTACTGCTGCTGCTCGTCGGCGCAGTGTTCATCTACACTCCGGGCGACATCGCCGCAAAGCAGGTATTCGGCTTCTCCGGCGAGGCCACCGAGGTTTCCACTTGGGTCATCTACGGCGTCATTTTCGCCTACTACCTCGTTGCAACCGTGTTCCCCATCGACGCGATAATCGGCCGCATTTACCCGGTGTTCGGCGGCATACTGCTCTTCTCGGCAGTCGGCGTGTTCATCGGCATCTTCGCCAAGGGCTACCCGCTCGTTGAGTTGTGGAACAGCACATGGACTTACGGCGGAGTCAACTATTCCGAGTATTTCGCGGGCGGGCATTTCCTGCCGGTGTTCTTCGTCACCGTCGCCTGCGGCATCCTCTCCGGCTTCCACTCCACTCAGACTGCCATCATCTCCCGCACCATGAAGAGCGAGCGTCAGGGCCGCAACACCTTCTATAACATGATGGTGCTTGAGGGCTTCATAGCAATGGTCTGGGCGGCGGGCGCAATGGGCGTCTACAACCTCGGCCTTCAGGAGGCAAACGCACAGCTCGCTACCAGTACCGTCGGCGTCGTCTGCAAAGATATCCTCGGCAACGTCGGTGGCATAATCGCCCTGCTCGGCGTCATCGTCCTGCCCATCACCTCCGGCGACACCGCTCTGCGCGCGCTGCGCCTGACCGTGTCCGACACGCTGCATATCGACCAGAGCACGAACGGCAAGCGCCTCGGCCTGTCGGCCATCATCTTCCTGCTCGTTGCGGGTATCCTCGTCTGGGCAAAGTTCGACGTCAACGGCTTCAACACCCTCTGGCGCTACTTCGCGTGGTCGAACCAGACTCTCGCGCTGTTCGCGCTGGCATCCGTGACCGTGTGGATGTTCGAAAACGGCAAGGGCAAGTGGTCGTGGATGCCGATGATCCCGGGCGTATTCTACGCGTTTATCACCTGCACCTTCATCGCAAACGCGAAGATCGGCTTCAACATCCCGTGGACAGCCGCATATATAATCGGCGTGGGCTTTGCCGTTGCCTACGGCGTGATCGTCGTCTGGTACGGCAAAAAGCGCAGCACTGCAACGCTGAGAGCGTAAGCCGTGCTGAAAAGATAATAATTAATTCTAAGACCTCCGGCTCCGCCGGAGGTCTTGTGATATGCGGAGAATTTTTTTGGCTCCCTCATCAGAGGGAGCCAAGGGGTATTAGCCTGTCATATCCCGAAAAGCCGGCGGCCGTTTTCGAGGGAGATCTTCGCGGCGTCCTCGGCGCTTATGCCCTTGACCTCGGCAATTTTTGCGGCGATATATTGCAGATTGCGCGAATCGTTGCGCTTGCCGCGCATCGGCACGGGGCTGAGATACGGGCTGTCCGTCTCGATGAGTATGCGGTCGAGCGGGCAGATCTCAAGCGTTTCTATGTTTTTGCGCGCATTCTTGTAAGTTATCGGCCCGTCGAAGCCGAGATACCAGCCGCGCTTCAGAAGCTCCTTTGCCATCTCCGCGCTGCCGGAATAGCAGTGGAACACGCCGCGCAGCTCGGGATACCGGCCGACGATCTCGAACGTATCCGCGTGAGCCTCGCGGTCGTGGATGATGACGGGCTTGTCAAGCTCCAACGCCAGCTCAAGCTGCTTTGCAAACAGCTCCTTCTGCTCCTCGCGGCGGCTCGCGTCCCAATAATAATCAAGCCCAATCTCGCCTATCGCGGCGCATTTTTCGTGCGCGGCAAGCTCGCGGATGACCGCGAAATCGCCCTCGGCGGCGCCTGCAAGCTCCTCCGGATGGATGCCGACGGCGGCGTAGACAAAGGAGTATTCCTCCGCAAGCGCTATTGCGGCGCGGCTGCTTTTCACGTCGCAGCCCGGGTCGATGATAAGCCCGACGCCGGAAGCATAAAGCTCCGGCAGGAGCGCGCCGAGGTCGGCGTCAAAAGCGGAGTCGTCATAGTGGGCATGAGTGTCAAAATACATGGCTTTCTCCTGAAGTTATATAATGAGGTCATTATATAAAAAAATCGCTTGGATTGCAAATGCAATCCAAGCGATATGTGAGCCTTTTATTTTATCTCCAGTCTGCGGCTGGCGGGGGTCAGGGCGGCCTTCTTCGGCATGGTCAGCTTCAGCACACCGTCGCTGTACTCGGCATCGATCTTGTCTACCTCGACGGCGGACACATCAAAGCTTCTGGTGTAAGAACCGTAGTAACGCTCACGCTTTACGTAGTTCTTCTTGCCCTTCTCGGCCTTTCCTTCAGCCTTTTCATCATCCTTGCTGTCGTAGCTGTGCTCAGCGGAGATAGTCAGAACGTCGTTTTCAACGTCCAGCTTGATGTCCTCTTTCTTGAAGCCGGGCAGCTCGGCCTCCAGCTCGTAGCTGTCGCCGGTGTCGATAACGTCGGTACGGAAGCTGCCCATTACGGAGCTGCCGCCGAAGACGCTGCGCTCAAACTCTTCAAGGTCACGGAACGGATCATAAGTGGCAACACGATTAGCTCTGCGTTCAAAAGGAATCAGTTCAAACATAATATATATACCTCCATATTTATTTCATTAACACTTTTAACTTCGGGTGAAACATTTATCTCTTTCGTTTCATCCTGTATATAAGATACTGCACAAATGTTAATAAATATAGCAATAAATATGAATAAACTGTTAACGTTAGCACTCAAATAAAAAGAGTGCTAATTATTTTTTGCCGAGCAGAGAGAACAGGCCGAAGCATATCAGATCGGCGATAACGACGCTTGCGCCGGTCGGCGTCTCCCAGAAATACGAGGCCAGCACGCCGAGAATGAAGCACACAACGGATATCGCTGCCGAGCACAGCACGACTGCGCGGAAGCTTTTGCACACGCGCATCGCGGACAGGGCAGGGAAGATTATCAGGCTGGAGATGAGCAGCGCGCCCATCATACGCATTCCGAGCACGACCGTGACCGCGGTCAGCACAGCGATGAGCGTGTTGTAAGCGTCGGTGCGCACGCCGGTGGCGCGGCTGAAAGTCTCGTCAAAGGTGACGGCGAAGATGCGCGGGTACAGCAGTGTAAAGGCCAGCAGCACAGCGATGGAAAGTATCACGCTCAGTACCGCGTCGCCACGGCTGAGGGACAGCACGCTGCCGAACATGTAGCTCGCCACCTCGGTGTTCATGCCGGTAGTGACGGAGATGACGACGACGCCGATGGCCAACGCACTGCTGGATATCATGGCTATGGCCGCGTCGCCCTTTATCTTCGAGTTTTGACTCAGCCGCAGGAGCAGCACTGCCGCGAGAACGACGACCGGCACCGCAACGGCGAGCGGAGCAAGCCCCAGCGCCGACGCGATTGCGAGCGCGCCGAAGCCGACGTGGCTAAGTCCGTCGCCGATCATCGAATAGCGCTTGAGCACCAGCGACACGCCGAGCAGCGCCGCGCAGAGACTCACGAGCACGCCGACGATGAGCGCGCGCTGCATGAAGTGGTAAGACAGCATATTTATTATCTCGCTCATACTCGGTTACCTCCCAGAAAGCGCCGCGCGAGGTCGCTCTCCCTGTATTCGGCTGCGGTGCCGAAGAAAAGCTGGCGGTGGCCGAGATGGAGAATGTGCGTGGCGTAGCGCACGGCTTCGTGGATGTCGTGCGAGACCATGATGACGGAAATGCCGTCGCAGAGGTTCACAAGCTTGATGAGATTATACATCTCACCTGCGGCGATGGGGTCAAGCCCCGTCACCGGCTCATCCAATATCAGCAGTTCCGGCTCGTCGAGCAGCAGGAGCTTTTTCGTCGCGCACAGCGCGCGGGCGAGAAGGACTCGCTGCTGCTGGCCGCCGGACAGCGCGTGATAGCTCGTGTCGGCAAGCTCTTCGATGCCCATACGCTCCATGTTCATCTGCACGTGCTCGCGGTCGGCCTTGCTGTAAAACAGCCGCCCGCCGAGGGAATTTAGGCAGCCGGACAGCACGACCTCGCGCACGCTCGCGGGGAAATCGCGCTGGACCTGCGTCTGCTGCGGCAGATAGCCGATCTCCGTTTCGCGCAGCCCGTCGCCGAGGATAAGCTCGCCCGACGCGGGGGCTTTAAGGCCGAGAAGCCCTTTTATAAGCGTCGATTTGCCGGAGCCGTTCTCGCCGACGACGCACAGATAATCCCCCGCGCTCAGGGAAAAATTCACGCCCTCAAGGACTGTCTTGCCATCATAGGCAAAGCTCATGTCCCTGCATGTAAGTATGGCCATCAGCCAAGCGCCTCCTTTACCGTTTCAAGATTTCCGCGCATAAGTTCAAGATAGGTCACGCCGCCGCGCAGCTGATCGGCAGTGACGTTATGGCAGGAGTTGAACAGCAGCTTCTCGCAGCCGGTGTCCTCGCAGACGATGTCCGCCATCTTCTGGTTTGAAAATTCGATGTACAGCACCGCGGGCGCCTGCTCCTCGCGGACGCGGTCGATGAGAAACGCGACCGTGCGCGCCGAAGGCTCGGCGTCATCCGCGCAGCCGGGGAAGGCGGCGAAGTAGTCAAGCCCGTATTCCTCGACAAAGTAGCGCACGGGGAAGCGGTCGGCGAATATCAGCGTGTGCCGCTTCGCGTTCGCAATTATGCCGCGGAAATCCGCGTCCAGCTCCTGAAGCTCCGCGCAGTAATCAACGCAGCGCGCCGTATAATCGGATGCGTGAGCGGGATCGGCCTGGCAGAGCGCGGCGGAGATCGCGCGGCATATCAGCTGCGCGTTGACGGGAGAGGTCCAGACATGCTCGTCGTACTCCTCGTCCTCGTGCTCGTCGTGATCGTGGTCGTGGTGCTCGTGCACCTGCATCCCGTCCTTGTCCTCCTCGGTCAGCGCGTCCACGCAGTCGAGCATCACAACGGTGGGTATCTCCTTGCCCATGCCGCCCAGGATCTCGTCCAGCCACGCTTCGGATTCGCCGCCATTGCAGACGAGCAGATCGCAGTTTTGTATGCGGATGATGTCCTGCGGCGTCGGCTCATAGCTGTGCGCCTCGGAGCCGGGCGGGATGAGCAGGGTCACGTTCCCGTCGTCCCCCGCGATCTGGCGGGCAAAGTCGTAGGCCGGGAACACCGTGGCCACGATTTTGACCCCGCCGTCCGTCTCCGGCGCCTGCGCCTGCTGCCCGCAGGCGCACAGCGCGAGGCACAGGGTACATATTAAAATAAGAGAGAAAAATTTTTTCATGCATTCCTCCGGACAGGTGCTCTTGCCCGCCGCGCGGTCAAGACCGGCGCGGGCTCACGCAAACGATCCCGCACAGGTTTTAGTGCGGGATCGTTTTGGTATCAGCAATGATATACCACGGGCGGCTCTGTAAAGGAGTAGAGCGTCGCGGTGACGTTGCGGAGGTACCAGACCTCGGTGTTGCCGTCGTCCGGAGAGTAGAGCGCTTTCAGGTTCGGGTACGCCTCCAGCATGCTCACGCGCGCCTCGCGGTCGTCATCCTCGGCGGCGGTCGCCTCCACGCGCATCCACTTGCCGTCCTTCATCGCGCATATCTCAAGCTTCGGGTTCTTGTGCAGCTGGCGCGAAACGGACTTCGATTTGCCGGTCTGGATGTAGAGCCGGCCGTTATATATGTTCACGGTCCCGAACGGGCGCACACGCGGCTGCCCGTCGTCACAGGTGGCGAGGAAGTAATCCCCGCAGGCCTTCAGAAACTCGTATATTTCTTCCATGTCATTAAACCTTTCATGCAATAATATAAATCTGCCCAAGTTTATATAATATATTAACCTTTGTCCGGCAGAATTACAAGCCGTTTTTATTGACTTTTTTGTAAACACGCGATATGATAATAAAACTTATCACAATAATCGAGGTCATGCCATAATGAGTTTTATTGGACTGTTCCTCATCGCCGTCGGCCTTAGCATGGACGCCTTTGCCGTGTCCATATGCAAGGGCCTGAGCGTCAAAAAGCTCAGCCCGAAGCATGCGCTGCTGGTCGGCGTTTATTTCGGCGGATTTCAGTTTCTCATGCCGGTCATCGGCTATCTGCTCGGCTTCCGGTTCGAGCATCTCATCACGAACATTGACCATTGGATAGCTTTCGTGCTGCTGGCCTTCATCGGCGGCAACATGATAAAGGAGTCCTTCGGCAAGTCCGAGGAGCTCAACGACGATTTTGGCTTCAAGACCATGTTCCTCATGGCGGTCGCGACGAGCATAGACGCGCTGGCCGTCGGCATAACCTTTGCTTTCCTGAACGTCAGCATCATCCCCGCCGCGAGCCTGATCGGCGTGACCACTTTCATAATCGCCGCGGTGGGCATATACATCGGCAACGTTTTCGGAGCAAAATATAAGTCAAAGGCGGAGCTTGCGGGCGGCATAATCCTCGTCCTCATCGGCGTGAAGATCCTGCTTGAGCACCTCGGCATAGTGAATTTCTGAATATGTATAAAGCCCTGCCGGTTTCCTCCGGCAGGATTTTTTGCGCTAATTCTTAAGAATTCACCGCGCAGTTACAAATTTTGCCTAAAAATATACAAATTTGATACAAGTTCGTGTATAATTAAATAAGCTCTGAACACAGCGAACACGACAGGGAGTGAGAGCATGATACGAATCCTCATCGTGGAGGACGAAAAGCCGATATCCGAACTTATGCGCCTGAGCCTTACGAAGGCCGGCTACAGCTGCCACTGCGCCTATGACGGCGCGCAGGCGGCGGACATACTTGAAAAGGAAATATTCGACCTGGTGCTGCTTGACGTGATGCTGCCGAAATACAGCGGCTTCGAGCTGATGGAGTACATCCGCCCGAGCGGCACGCCCGTTATATTCATCACCGCGCGCAACTCCGTGGATGACCGCGTGAAGGGGCTGCGCATGGGCGCGGAGGACTATATAGTCAAGCCATTCGAGGTCATAGAGCTGCTGGCGCGGGTCGAGGTCGTACTGCGCCGCTGCCAGAAGACCGGCGAGCATATCACCTGCGGCGACCTCGAGATAGACCTGCGCTCCATGCAGGTGCACCGCAACGGCGAGGCCATCGACCTGACCAAGACCGAGTGGGATCTGATGCTGCTGTTCGTGCGCAACCGCGGCGCGGCGCTCTACCGCGACACGATATATGAGCGCGTCTGGGGCGGGGAATACCCCGTCGGCAGCCGCGTGGTCGATCTGCACATCCAGCGCCTGCGCCGGAAGATCGGCTGGGAGGACAAGCTCCGCACCGTCAACCGCGTCGGCTACCGGCTGGAGCCGTAGAAAATTTTGCTTCATGGAGAGCGCCTGTGAAATTTCGTCTGAAAATCACGATATGCATGATCTGGCTCCTGACGCTGGCCTTCGGCATCGGCGGGAGTATGCTCATTGCGCTCAATTTTTCAAACGCGTTTGAGCGGGAGAAGGCCACGGCGCTCTCCTCGCACCAGATGCTTCTGAGCGCGCTGCAGATCGTCGACGAGGCGGGCGCAGATCCGGAGCATAAGGAGCTTGCCTCCACGCTCGAACAGCTCAACGGGCAGGAGTGGACAGGCTTTGCGATGCTGAGCCTGTGCGGGCCGGACGGCGAGATAATATATTTCTCCGGCGAGCGCAACATCAACACCGTCGTCCAGCTCACGCCGGACGACGGGATGAGCCGCATGACCGTTATCCGCGGCGACGACGGCGGGAGATATATCCGCTTGACCTCGGCCTTCAAATCCGGTCAGGACACGCTGATTCTCGACCAGTGCAGCAGCGTCAGCGACGTGTACACTGCGCGCGGCGAGCAGCTGAGGATATACCGGCGCGTGTTCGCGGCGGTCGTAGTGCTGGGCGGAGGGCTGAGCTGGCTGCTGGCGTATTGGCTGACCCGACCGCTGACCGCGCTGTCGCGCGCGTCACGCCGCTTCGCCGCGGGCGATCTCGAATACCGCGAGGCCGTCCGTTCGACGGATGAGCTCGGCACGCTGACTGCGGACTTCAACGTCATGGCCGATAAGCTCGCCGCGAACATCCATGAGCTGCAGGACGCCGCCGCGCGGCAGGAGAGCTTCATGGGCAGCTTCGCGCACGAGATGAAAAACCCGATGACATCGATCATCGGCTACGCGGAGCTTATCCGCTCCCAGCTGCTCACTCCGGAGGAGGAGCAGGACGCGGCGAACTATATCTTTTCCGAGGGCAAGCGGCTGGAGAGCCTGTCGTTCAAGCTGCTGGACATTCTGGTGCTCAAGAAAAAGACCGCCGAGCTTCAGCCGTGCAGTCCGGCGCAGCTTGTCGGCGGCACGGTGGAGCACCTGCGGCGCGTGTACGCGGAGAAGAACATCGTGCTGCAGTGCCGCTGCGAGGAAGGAATGTGCATGCTGGAGCCTGATCTGGTGAAGTCCCTGCTAGTGAATCTGCTTGATAACGCGCGCAAGGCCATGGACGGCGGCGGAAATATCTATGTCGTGTCCGAGATGCTGCCCGACGGCTGCCGCATCCGCGTGCTCGATACCGGGCGCGGCATCCCGCAGGAGGAGATCGCGCACATCACGGAGGCGTTCTACCGCGTGGACAAATCGCGTTCCCGCGCGCAGGGCGGCGTCGGCCTCGGCCTGTCGCTGTGCAGCGAGATAGTGCAGCTGCATAACGGGACGATGTCCTTTGCAAGCCGCGTCGGCAACGGCACCTGCGTTACGGTCGAGCTGAAAGGGGGAGCGGTGTGAAAAGAGTCAGAAGACCTTTTGCCGCGCTTCTGGACCGGCGATACTTCCCGGCGCTGCTGATAGTCCTCGCGCTCGCAGTGGGAATGCTCCTGCCGCAGGCGGTGCTCGCGGTGCAGGGCGCGCATCTTGAAAAAACGGACACACTCCTGCCGACCGGCATTTCCGTCGGCCGACAGAGCAGCGAGACGGCGAAGCTCGACATCCTAACGCGGTTTTACAATGCCATGGAGAACGGCAGCGGCGATGAGATCGAGCTGAGCAGAGGGCGGTACATGACCGCGGAGCAGGTTCTGGAGCGGGTCACGGAGCTGAAAACCATCGCGGACGCCGCGGGGCTGCCGTTTGAGATGCCGCTTGACGGCATTCAAAGCACTTCGGGGCTGCAATATGAGCAATATGAGATACAGCCGGACGATGTCCAGCGCTTCGCCACACCGGTGCTGGTCGTTTTCAACGACGAATCCAGCATGACCTCGTCGATAGTATGGGTCGCACAGCTGTATTGGGAAAAGAACGAGCTAAACTTCGTCGTCGACGACGAGACGGGCATGATCCTATCGGCCTACTTCTACTTATACAATAACGACGCATTAGCCAACGGACGATCGGACGAGACGGCTCCCGCCGGTGCAGATGAGACGGCGCGGCGTCTCGGAGAGGCGCTCTGCAGAAGCTACGGCTTCGAGAATGTCACCGTCGAGGCTGAGACTGGCAGCCTCGGAGACGAAACCGGACTGCTCATTGCCGAGACCGATTACAGTGCGGAATATTTTGCCGAGTGCAATATACGCTTTGCACTCAACGGCGAAACCAAATGCAGAATGAGCCTGTCCTTCGAGGGGCAGAACTGGCACTTCGGGGTGTAAACTATAGTATCGGTTAACAAGGGCAGACACGGTTTTGACGGGCAGAAATGCGCCCATACTTCTTCAAAGCCCTTGACAATACGGCAGTATTCTCGGCGGCCTTTTCATCGTCTGGCCACATTTCTGCTCCGTCAAAACTGCTATGCACCTGACAGAGATGGATTTTCGAGTGATTTTTGCTTTTTGAGGCGCAGACGGGCTGCCGCAGCTCTATAATTCAAATCAAAGCCCAACAAAGTGGGTTTGATTTGAGAAGAAAGAAGGAGATTGCAGAGTGCAGCTTTTGCCGCAAGGCGGAAGCGGAGCAGTGCAAGCTTCTTCTGAAGCGGCGAAAAGAGCAGAAAGCGCCGGAAAGACACACTGTCAGGCGTGTCCGTCCCTGTTAACCGATACTATACAAAAAAGATACATTAAATTGACCGGAACTATGCACACGCGGGATATCATGGGCACATCACAGTGAAAGGAAGCCATGATATGGAAGCATGTGACGCTATTTATTATCCTATGAAAAACAAGGAATCAAATACTGCGCTGAAAATGAGAAAACGCCGCAGGCTCGGCGCGTTTATATTCGTCGTAGTACTGCTGGCGCTGGCCGTCGTCGCAGTGCGGATATACAATATGGATAAGCCCAGCCGCGACGCGGAGCTGCTGACGCTCGTGAACCCGTGGAACACCATCCCCGACGGCTACGAGCCGCAGCTGTGCACGCTGTCGGACGGGCAGCAGATAGACCGCCGCTGCTACGATGATCTGATGCGGATGCTCGACGACTGCCGCGCGGCGGGAAACTCGCCATACATATGCTCCGCCTACCGCACATGGGACAAGCAGCAGGCACTGTTCGACAACAAGATACAGCGGCTTGAAAATGAGGGCATGGACGCCGATACCGCGCGGGTCGAGGCGGCGAAGGTCGTCGCCGTGCCGGGGACGAGCGAGCACCAGCTTGGCCTTGCGCTCGATATAATCGACACCGGCTATACGAACCTTGACGAGGGGCAGGAGGACACCGCCACGCAGCAGTGGCTCATGGCGCACTGTTGGGACTACGGCTTCATCCTGCGCTACCCTAACGGCACGACGGACATCACCGGCATCATCTATGAGCCGTGGCACTACCGATATGTGGGCCGCACCGCCGCCGCGCAGATACACGAGCTTGGCGTGACCTTTGAGGAATACATCGACATGTTTTATAAGTAAAAAATATTTTCAGGGCGCGGCTAAATGAGCCGCGCCCTTTTTTCATGCATCCATTACCGGATTTTCATGTATCATTATGTGTTTTATTTCCTGATCCCGCTTCTCGACGGCGTTGTGTACTCTCTCGGCGATGGCGTGCGCTTCGAAAAGGCTTATCGAGCCGTCAACGCCGATCTCGGCGTCGATATATATCTTGCTGCCGAATCTGCGCGTCTGCAGCTTATCAACGCGCCGCACGCCGTCCTGCTCTGCAATGAAGCTCCGCAGCGAAGCCTCGTATTCCGGACTGCATGCCGTGTCGAGCATCTTGTCGATGGAGTCCTTGAGAATGTCGTACGCCACCTTGAGGATGCACAGGCATATCGCCACGCAGGCAATCGGCTCCATGACCGGAACGCCGAGCATCGCGCCGCCGATGCCGATGAGCGAGCCGACGGATGAGAGCGCGTCGGAGCGGTGATGCCATGCGTCGGCCATGAACGCGGAGGAGTTCAGCTTCTTCGCGTAGTATCGAGTGTACCAGAACATGACCTCCTTCGAGACTATCGACACGACCGCCGCCGCAAGCGCTATTGCCGACGGCACGGCGAGCTGCTCGTAGTGACCGGCGGCTATCTGCTTCACGCCGTTGAGACCGATGCCGAAGCCAGTCGCCAGCAGTATCATGCCGAGTATCATCGACGCGACGCATTCGAGCCTGTCGTGCCCGTAGGGGTGATCCTGATCCGGCGCTTTTTTCGAGATGCGCACGCCTATGTAGGCCACGAGCGTTGCGAACACGTCCGACAGGGAATGCACGGCGTCGGACACCATGGCTCCGGAGTGCCCCGCGATACCGGCGTACAGCTTGAATACGACAAGTGCGATATTGCCCGCAATGCCGACGGTGGACAGGCGGTTGATGATTTTGGTTTCGTTCATTGAAATTGCTCCCTTCAGTGTTTTTGGTGCTGACCGGGGGAGTACGTGCAAAAAAAGCAGTCTCCCAGGGCATATTGTTGTCCCGCTAAGACTGCTGATGCAGATCCTGCTGTCGCTCTTCGACGACCCGGCTTCCGCGGACTGGCTGTCCGCCGCCTGCTCAGTGTATTAAGTTTGCCACACGCAACTTTTTTGCTTGTGCCATTAGCTCGGTATAATACCACGCTCCGCGCGCGAAGTCAAGAAGGGTTCACGGTAAATTCAAAATTTTACTGTTGCCCGCGCCTGCGCGGTGTAGTATTATAAACGCATGAATAAGACTGCCGATAAAAAACGTCCGCCGCTGAGCACGATGTACAGGCTCAGCCCTGCCGGACATATAATTGCTGCCGTCAGCGCGGCGCTGATTCTGCTGCACCTGCTGACGCGGGATGACCACGCGCTGATGGTCTGGGCGTCGGAGCGCCTTGTGCGGCCTGTGCACCGCGCGCTCGCGGTGCTGAACGATCATCTGCCCCTTTCCGTCGCGGAGCTGCTTATCGGGCTGGCTGTGATCGCGGTTTTGATTTACATAATATATACGATCATCAAGCTGATACGCTGCGGCGGGCGGCTGAAGAGGCTGTACGCGGCGGTGATAAATCTGCTTGCGGCGGGGCTTGCGGTGTATGCGGGCTTCTGCATGCTCTGGGGAGTATATTATTACGGCGACGATTTTATGACACGCAGCGGCCTGAAAAACGATAATATCAGCGAGAAACAGCTCGAGACCGTGACGGAATATTTTGCCGCGCTCGTGAACGAATACTCCTCGCAGGTGCCGCGCGACGCGGACGGGAACTATGTTGCCGACCGCGATGCGATACTCCGCCGCTCGAACGAGGTGTATGCCAATGTCGAGGAGACTCTGCCCTGCCTCAGCGGCCCCGCCGTTCGGGCAAAGGGCGTGCATTTCTCGCGCGTTATGAGTTATACTGATTTTACGGGCTTTTTCTTCCCGTTTACGGCGGAGGCGAATGTCAATACCGACTTCCCGCCCGCGCTGTTCGCCTCGACCGTGGCGCACGAGCTGGCGCATCAGCGCGGCGTTGCGAAGGAGCAGGAGGCAAACTTCGCCGCGGTGCTTGCAAGCCTTGAGTATGGCGACGCGGAGTACTGCTACTCGGCCTGCGTGCTGGCCTATACGCATCTTGGAAACGCCCTGTATTCGGCGGACTATGACGCGTGGAAGAGTATTTATCTCACACTCAATGAGGATGTTCGGCGCGATTTTGACGCGAATCGGGAATATTGGGTGCAGTTTGAGACGCCGGTGCAGAAGGTGTCGAACACCGTGTATGAGGGTTTCCTGCACAGCTACGACCAGACCATGGGGCTGAAGAGCTACGGAGCCTGCGTTGACCTTCTGGTGAACTACTATTACGAGCAGGCGGCTCTTGGGAATTGAATTTTTGTAAGGAGTCGAGAATTATGTCTGTTTTCGGTGTGGCTGCCGGTATCGCAGCCCTTATAAGTCTGCTTGCGCTGTTGGTAAAGTATCCGCTCCGCAAGCTCGGTATGCATAAACTGAACGCATTCTTCATGAAGCTGCACGAAGCCGCAAGCGGTTTGTTCTTTGTGGCCGCCGTTGCGCATATGATAAGCGGTCTGCGTGAGGCGCGTAAAAACCCGATTGCCGCTTTGACCGGCCTTGCCGCGTTTGTGATAAGCACGGTTCTGATCGCAGCCTGCCACATGACCAAGGATGCACAGAAGAAAATGCGATGGCACCGGATATATTCCCTGTTTCTGACTCTGGCCGCAGCCGGTCATGTGACTGCCGCGGCGGCTTTGAAGAAAAATTGAAGAAAAGCGCAATTTATGCTTGACAAATCGGATATTTCGGTTATAATAGCTCTTGCGTTTAGCGGGATTGTGTAAAGGTAGCACAGCGGACTCTGACTCCGTATGTGAGGGTTCGAATCCTTCTCCCGCTGCCAAGAAAAAAGTCTCTTTTGTTTTGCGACAAAAGAGACTTTTTTCAATAATATCCGTTCCTTGGCCGTTCCTTACGGAACGGGTGATTATTATAAAAAACTTCAGGAGAAATAAGCATGTGCACAGCTGCAAGCTATAAAACAAAGGATTTTTATTTCGGCCGTACGCTGGATTATGAATTCTCGTACGGGGACGAGATCGTCGTCCTGCCGCGCGAATATCCGCTGCGCTTCCGCCACTGCGGCGCGCTCGACCGGCACTACGCGATCATCGGCATGGCCTACGTCGCCGGCAGCGACCCGCTGTTCTATGATGGAATAAACGAGAAGGGGCTCGGCATGGCGGGGCTGAACTTCGTCGGCAACGCGCACTATTTCAAGCCTGTGCAGGGCTTCGACAACGTCGCGCAGTTCGAGTTCATCCCGTGGATACTCAGCCGCTGCGCCACAGTGCGCGAGGCGCGCGGGCTGCTCTCGCGCATCAACCTGACGGACGAGGCGTACAGCCCCCAACTCCCGCCCGCGCAGCTGCACTGGATAATTGCCGACCGCGACGAGGCCATAACGGTGGAGTCCATGAGCGGCGGGCTGAAAATTTATGATAACCCCGTCGGCGTACTGACGAACAACCCGCCGTTTGACCGGCAGATGCTCGCGCTGAGCAATTATATGAGCCTCAGTCCGAGGCAGCCGGAGAACCGCTGGGGCATCCCGCTTGAGACCTACAGCCGCGGCATGGGTGCGCTGGGGCTGCCCGGCGATCTGTCCTCGCAGTCGCGCTTTGTTCGAGTTGCGTATACGAAGATGAATTCAAAGTCCGGCGACTCCGAGGAGGAGAGCGTCAGCCAGTTTTTCCACATTCTCGGCTCCGTCGATCAGCAGCGCGGCTGCTGCGAGGTCGCGGACGGCAAGTATGAGATAACCATATATACCTCGTGCTGCAACGCCAGCCGCGGGATATACTATTACACCACCTATGACAATCACCAGATATGCGCGGTCGATATGCACCGTGAGAATCTGGACGGAAGCGAGCTTTCGCGCTATGCGCTGCTGAAAAAGGAAAGGATATTTTATCAGAACTGATATGGACACTGAGAACATTGCCATCCGCACCGCCCGCCCCGAGGACGCGGCGCGCCTGCTGGGGATATACGCGTACTATGTTGAGAGTACGGCGATAACATTTGAGTATACCGTCCCGACCGTTGATGAGTTCAGGAGCCGCATCGATCACACGCTCGAACGCTATCCCTACCTCGTGATAGAACGGAACGGGGTAATACAGGGCTATGCCTACGCGGGCGTGTTCAAGGAGCGCGCCGCCTACGACTGGGCGTGCGAGATGTCGGTGTATATCGACCACGCGGCGGAGCACTGCGGCCTTGGCGGGCGGATATACGCGGCGCTGGAAGAGGAGCTGCGCCGGATGGGCATAACGAATCTGTACGCCTGCATAGCCTATCCTGTGCAGGAGGACGAGTATCTCACCCGAAACAGCGCAGAATTTCACGCGCACCTCGGCTATGTCACGGTGGGCGAGTTCCACGCATGCGCATATAAATTCGGCCGCTGGTACGATATGATCTGGATGGAGAAGCTCATTGCCGAGCATAATGCCGATCAGCCCGCGGTAAAGCGCTTCGGCGAATGACCGCGATAATAAGAAAAAATCAACCACCCGCAGCATGGCGGGTGGTTGAACTGTTTATTTGCGATTCAGAACTTGCCGTGCGAGCTTGAGAAACCGCCGGAGTTGACGGTGGTTCCACCGCCGCCGCTGTTATTGTGATCATCGTCGGGCACGTTCTGCGTGCGGGTCACGGTGGTGTGCGTGTAGATATCGTTCTGCCGCGTGAGCCGGACGCCGTCAGGGCGGATGTACATGTTCGCGTTGCCGCTGCTCACGGCGGTTTTCATGCTGCGCTTCATGCACAGGCACACGATCAGCGCGATGAGCGCCGGAATGCCGAGGATGATCAGCCAGCCGAACGGGGGAACCGTGTGCGTCAGCCGCCAGAAGAAGCCGGGGCGGTAGTCATAGTCGTAGCCGTAATCATAATCGCTGTCGTCGCCGCTGTCGTCCGGACTTTCGTCCCAGATGTCCACGGGCTGACCGTCGGCGGCGCGGCGCATGAATTCTGCGCAGCCGTCTATGTAGTCGGCAAAGCCCTGATACCAGTCGTCATTGCGGAAATCATCCAGAAAATATTCCGCGAGCGCGTCCTTGCCGTAGTCGGTGAAGGCGGTGTTCGCAAAATCGCCGTGTGCTACCAGACCGTAATCGCGCTCTGCCATGCTGAGTATGAGAAGAATGCCGCAGTTGCCGTCTCCGAGGCCTAGGTCGTAGCTGCTAAACAGCTCCTCTCCGAAATCGTCCACATAGTAGGCGTCGGAATAATCCGTGAAGTCCTCGACCGTGACGATGTACACGCCGCAGCCGTACTGCTCGGAAACCGCGGCGGCGCGCTCCTCAAGCGCGGAAATGTCGGAATCGTATAAAATACCGGCATCATCGGTGACATAGCTGAGCTGCGCGTCCGCAAACGCGGGAATTGACAGGCAGACTATGAGCAGCAGAACGGCGAGGACGGAAGATAAGAATTTTTTCATGTCCCCTCCTCCTTACACAAACAGCAGCATCATCACGCCCGCGAGCGGCACGAAGATGCCCGCGAACCACGCCCAGAACCTGCCCATTGACACCGGCAGATCGCCGGTCAGCTTGCCGGTCTGGCCGTTCATCGAGAAAAGATAGTCCTTGCCGTTCCACTTCGTGTGCAGCATCCAGACCGGCATCATCGCGTATTTGACGCGGCGGCTGTGCAGCCGGACATCGGCAGAGGTGGGAACGCAGCTGTCGTAGCCGAGTACGGTGCTTGAGATCGCCTGTATGCAGCTCTCGCGGCATCGCACGTCCGCGCGGCCTGCGCTCTCCTCGGCGCTGACATCGTACCTGTCGGCCAGATAGCCGGGGAGGTAGGCGGTCGAGAAGGGGCGCAGCTCGCCGTAGTCGTACGGCTCGATGGAGTCCATGTATTCGTCTGGCATCTTCGTCGAGGCGTCCACCGGAACACGCTCGAAGCTGACGCTTCCGCTGCGCTCAACGTGGAAATGCCGAGTCTCTGTGACGAGGAATTTTCCCTCCTGGTAGCTCGATGAGCTGGTCGCCTCAAATTCCGCGTCCACGTCGCCCTCACCGTCGTACAGCCAGAAGGGGACGTAAACGCCCTGAACCTCTTCAAGGTGATTCTGCTCAGAAAAGGCGCGCGGGAGGAGCGGCTTTTTCTTATAGTGCCGCTTGAGCGCGTCGATAGCCGCGTCCTTGCCGAGCTTGAAGGGGATGATGTAGTCCGGCTTGAGCGTGCCGCTGAACTGCGTGGGCACGACAGTCGGGTTCCCGCAGTAGGGGTAGCTCGTCGCGGCGGTCGTCGCATCGCAGATAAGTTCTGCACCGCAGGAGGGGCAGGAGTAGGCGCGCATGTTTTCGACCTCGTCGCCCCAGCCGGAGTCCGAGGGCTTTGCCTCGACTGCGGCTTTTTCTTTCTCCGCGTACAGCGCCTCAATCTCGGCGGCGGTGTACTTGCTGCCGCAGTAGTCGCACTCGAGCATGCCGCTCTCGCCGACATAGTGCAGCGGCCCAGTACAGGCCGGGCACTGATAATTTGTTACCTGTGTGGCCATGGCATAGCTCCTTTTGGCGTATTACTCAGCCGACGATAGTATCGGTTGACAAGGGGAAACACGGTTTTGGCGGGCAGAAATGCGCCCATACTTCTTCAAAGTCCTTGACAA
>ERZ780149.1634-NODE-1634-length-23447-cov-5.850333_pt1 | contig 23447 bp, 20 predicted proteins | sample MGYA00511367_ERZ780149 | MGnify/ENA primary metagenome ERZ780149 (study PRJEB29588, sample SAMEA2153852) | human gut metagenome | biome: human gut; feature: human-associated habitat; material: faeces | place: Denmark | collected 2008/2010 ... | reverse complement strand
AATAATTTACCAATTTTTTTATTTTATGGTAAAATAAGATATCTCATAATATAAGAGGTGAAATATTGTGGTTTATAATATTGTATATATTGTTGTTTGGTGTTCAATGGCATTTTTATATTATATAGTGCTAAGAAGTCTTAGAATTGAAAGATTATTTCCTCAGGGTAAAATAAGAGAAATTAGACTATGCTATTTTTTGCTAATATTTGTTTTATCATATCTTACAACTGAAGGCATATTCAAACTTGTCGATGTAATTATTCCTTCTAAAAATTAATTGTAAATTTTTGTATAATTGCCTAATTTTAGATAATACTAAAATTGAGGTGAAATAATGAAGGAAAAGGTTAAACAGTTTTTCGTCGAGAAGAAAGAATTATTAATTTTTATTGGTGTTCTTGCTTTTGTATTTACAGCTGTTATGATTATTTCTAGTATTGCTCTTAAGGAGGATGATTCTCCAATTGATGTAGATAAACCTGAGCCTGCTTTAACAGATGATGGTACTGTAGATCAACCTACAAGCCCAGAAGAAATTAAAATCACATTTGGTTATCCTGCAGGTGAAGGAATTGATATCATTAGAGTTTATTATGATATGACAAAGTCGAATGATGTATTAAAAACTGCTGTTATTATAAGTGAAAACAAAGCCTATGAATCAACAGGTTTAACATATCACAAAAGTAATGATGAAGCATTTGATGTATATGCTGTATATGATGGAAAAGTAACTGGAATTAGTAAGAGTGATTCGTATGGTACGATTGTGGAAATTACTCACGATAATAATGTTATTACATATTACTCATCACTTGCATCAACTTCTTTAAAGCTAAATGATGAAGTGAAAAAAGGAAGTACTATAGGGGTTGCTGGTAAAAATGTATTTGATGATGAGGCTTCTATTCATATGACTTTTGAAGTGAAAGTTAATGGTGAATACGTAGATCCTGAAAATACTTTTGGTTTGACTCTTGAAGAAGTTTCTAAACTTGAAGATACAAAAATTGAGAAATAGCAAATTTGCTATTTCTTTTTTGAATGAAAGAAAGAAAAATCCATAAGATATAGTAGAGGTGTATATCTTATGGATAGTAAAATAAGAAATAGAGTATTAGAAATGGCAAATATGATATTAGAAAATAATACAACGGTAAGAGATGTAGCTAAAAGGATAGGGTATTCAAAATCAACTGTACATAAAGATTTAAGAGAAAAATTACCTTTAATAAACGAAGAACTATATGAAAAAGTATGCGAACTTTTAGCCTTTAATAAAAAGGTAAGACATATTAGAGGAGGACAATCAACTAAGATTCATTATGCTCTGTTAAAATTTCCTCCACTTGAATTCCCAAAGAAGAAAGATTTAAGCGACCATTTGTCAAATTTGTAATTTCTTCTTTAAAACTAGAAACATTTCTGGGCTCAATACCTAACTCAATACGTACAATATCACTATATTCTATTTTGAAAATAGTATATTTTTTTAAATATCCTTCAATGATATTATATGAAGGATACGAAATCTTGACACTAATTCTTTCGTAATCAAGAAATGTGTAAATATTGGTTTTGTTTAAAGCTTCAGATACACTAGAAGAATAAGCACGAATTAATCCTCCTGAACCTAGTAAAATACCACCAAAATATCTAGTTGTAATGGCTAAAATATTTGTCAATTCACGTTTTTTTAATACATCGAGCATAGGCATTCCAGCTGTTTTTTGAGGCTCTCCATCATCAGAGGCTTTTTGAATTTCAGCCTTTTGACCTAAAATATATGCGTAACAATTATGAGTTGCATCATAATACTTTTTACGCGTTTGTGCAAGAAAAGTGTTTACTTCATCTATAGAATTAACTCGAAAGAGAGTTGTTATAAAAATTGATTTGTTAATTATAATTTCATTTATGCATGTAGTCTTAATTGTTTTCATTAAATCACCAAGCTGATTATATCATATTTTTATCTAAAACATTCAAAATAAAAGAATATTGAAAAAAACAAATTATAATGATATAATTTGAAATAGGGTGATAGATTATGTCAAAACGGTTAGTGTGTACAACATCTACGGGTTGTTTAGATTACTATGAACATAATGAACATATAGATACAATTCGTATTAAAATAGATATGGACGGAGAGCTTTTAGCCGATGGTACTGAAATAAAAGCTGAAGATTTTTATGCTAAAATGACTGCTGACAAGCATTTGGTTCCTAAAACAAGTCAACCTTCAATCGGTGAGTTAATGGAAATATTTGAAAATTATGCTAATGAAGGTTATGATGAAATTATTGTAACAACTATTTCTTCTAAATTATCAGGAACTTATAATGGTATTTGTCAATGTGCTCAAATGCTTGAGGATAAAATTAAGATATATCCTTTTGATACAAAGACAGTTTGCTTAAATGAAGGATATTTTGCACTTACAGCTGCTAGAATGATTGAAGAAAATATTCCAACTGAGGATATTTTAAAAAAACTTGAGCAAATGCGTAATGGAAACTTTTTAATGTTTGCAGTTGATTCACTTGAATGCTTAGTAAAAAATGGCCGCCTTTCTGGTGCAGCCGGTTTTTTAGGTAAGTATTTAAAGATTAAACCATTACTTGGATTATGCGAGGACGGTTCGATTCAAGCAATTGAAAAAATTCGTACCACTAAGAAAGCATTAGAAGCTGTTTGTGATCATTTCAAGGAATATACAGCTGGACATAAATTTGAAGCATTTATTGTATATACAGGAGATGAACTAAAAGAGTTCTTTTTAGAAACAATAAAAGAAAAGCTTGGAATCGAAAATATAATTGAATCTCCATGCTCTCCTGTAGTAGGCTGCCATGTTGGCCCTAATGCAATTGGTCTTGGTTGCTTTTTAAAAGATTAATTAAGAAAGTCTTCGGGCTTTCTTGTTTTTTGAGGTGAAATATGGAACAATATATTGCTGCTTTGAATATAGTTAAAGAACTAGAAAAAAATGGTTTTTCGGCATATATTGTAGGTGGCTATGTTAGAGATACACTACTTAATATTAAGTCAAATGATATCGATATAACAACAAATGCTTTACCTGATAATCTAAATCATTTGTTTAAAATAATTGACTCTACTGCTAATAAATATTTATCATGCAAAGTTATGTACGAAGGTTATGAATTTGAAATTACAACATTTAGGACTGATATTGAGTATATTAATCATAGACATCCAGTTACAAAAATAGTAGAAAATCTTGAGGAAGATCTTAAACGTAGAGATTTTACAATTAATGCTTTGGCATTAGACTCAAGAGGCAAAATTATCGATTTATGTGATGGACTATTAGATATTAAAAATAAGCTTGTAAGAGTAATTGGGGATCCTTTTAAGCGTTTTGATGAAGACGTATTAAGAATCTTTAGAGGCTGTTATTTAGTTAGTAAACTTAATTTTGATATTGAAGATAGTACGTTTAAAGGGATGCAAGCCTCAGCTAAATATGTCACCTATTTAAGTGACGAAAGGATTTTTGATGAATTAACTAAAATATTAAAATTTGCTCATTATAAAAAAGCATTGTCTTATTTAATTAAAACGAGTGTTTTAAATTATTTAAAAATAAATAAGGTCATAGAATATGTTATAAACTCAAATGTTAGACCAAGCATAGATGATATAATTGCGATATCAATATATATTAATACGGGATATGAATTTAAGGTAGCTAATAATAAAAAAAGACTTTATTTTGATGCGGCATTTCTTGCAAAAGAAGGATTCACAAATCTAAATTTATACAAATATGATTTGGATACAATTATTCTTGCTGATAAAATAAGAGCCTTTGTTGATAATAGAAATACTAATTTTGATGAATTAGTTAAAACAAAACTAGCATTACCTATAAGTTCTAGAAAAGATTTAAAAGTAAATGCTAATGATTTGATTAAATATATAAATAAGCCTCAAGGACCTTGGATTAATGAATTACTTCATAAACTTGAAAAAGCAGTTTTAGAAAATAAAATTAAAAATGAAAAAAGTGAAATATTGAATTTTATCAAGGAGGATAATGATGTCTGATATTGAATATTATACATATTATGGAAAGATTAAAGGAATCAATACATCCGATGGAATGTTAAATCTTCTTGTAACGTTAAGTGACTCTAATGATATAAATGTAAAAACAGAAGATAAGAATAATGATATTAAGGTAGGATATATTTATAAACTTAAAATAGGAAGACATAATAATTCTGACCGTGCTGTTTTTTATTTATTTGAATACCAAAGTGTTTCATCAATTGATGATTTAGATGAAGTTGATAAAGCATATAGAATGTTTGATAATAGTTGCCCATATAGCTTAGTAGAACTTAAGGATTCAATTTATAATTATATAATGCAAATAAAGAATGAAACTATTTTAAAGATTACTAAAAAGGCTTTAAAAAAATGTGAAAAATCTTTCTTTTTATATCCTGCAGGTCAAAGACTGCATCATAATTATGTTGGTGGACTAGCGCATCATACATTAGGAATGTTAAATCTAGCTAATGATTTTGCCAAAAATTTTCCATATTTAAATAAAGATTATTTATTTGCAGGAGTTATTCTTCATGATTTAGGTAAAACGGTTGAGTTTACTGGAGTTGAAAACACTGAGTATTCTCTTGAGGGTCAATTACTTGGACATCTTGTTATCGGTGGATTTAGCGTTCATGATATTGCATGTGAGCTTGGACTTGAAAATAAAGAAGAGGTATTACTTTTAGAACATATGGTAATTTCTCATCATGGACAACCAGCTTTTGGTGCTTGCAAAAGGCCACAAACTGCTGAAGCCGCAGCGTTATGGTATATTGATACTCTCGATTCTAAGTTTAGGGTTTTGGGAACCGAACTTCAACATACAAAACCTGGTGAATTTACAGATATTATAGGAGTAATGGAAAAAACAAAGTTTTATAAGCCAAAAAACTAAGAGTATTCTCCTAGTTAATTAATGTCTCATATTAATATGGGACTTTTTATATAATCCAAGATGCTCCAATGATTACAAGTAAAATAAATAAAACAAGAATTAGAGCCCATGATGCATTAGTACCTTGGGTATTATCGCAAGTCATATTTTCCCTCCTTTTCATTATATTATATTCGGATTTTTATAATGTGAGTAAAGAAAAGCCCAATTATGTAAAAAAAATATTGCAATAATCACATTTAAATACCACATTTATTCTATTGCAATTTGACAATAAAAATGTTATCATTGTAAATGCTATGGTTATAGCCAAATTCGTTATAAGGAGACTTAAACATGAATCATAATACTAAAAATACAAGGTTTTTAAGACCATTAAGTCTAGCTTTTATGTCATGCGTATTCGCATTGACTCTTTCTTCATGCTCAAATAATGAGGATAAATACAGCTCTATTAATGGTGATAATACATATTTAACCCTTGGTGACAAATATAGTGTAACAAATAAAGAACTTTATAATCAGTTGAAGTGGAGTTCTTCAACTTATCTTTCAAATCAATTGAATAGTACAATTGTAAAAGAGGAACTAGAAGAAGTTAAAGCAGCTGTGGAGAGTTCAAATGAAAATACTGAGAAATACCGTAATAAAGTCCAAATGGCATTAATTTGTGATGTTTATGGTCTTTCAGCATACTCTGATTATACAGGATTAAATAACCCTTATAATAAGAAAACGAAAGAAAAAGAATTTATTACTAAAACATCAGTTAATAATAAGGTTGGGGCTATTACAGAAGCTGATTTAAATACACTTTTAAGTAGAAAATCAACTACAAATAATGATGAAGACAAGTATGACGAGGACAAGGGAACTTATGATTTTGATTATTCAAAATTATCTTCTGCTCAAAAGACATTACTTGCTCAATATTATGAAACTGTTGCTCAAGAATTATATGCTAAGAAAGTTCTAGACAAAGAAATTGCTGATCATGATGCTGATCTTGATGACGATGAGGAACGTTATTTCAGCAATTCAGAAATAATTAATTATTGGAGTAGTAATTATCATTATGCATCTAATATTGATGCAATTATGATTAGATTTATGAATGAAGATGAATCAAAGGCGGTCTTAAAGTCATTTGGATTAAAGACTTATCGTTCTCAATTATATTTCATTGCTCAAAGAGAAGGGGAAACTGATTCAGAGTATTCAAAGTTCTATGATGATTATGATTTTACAGCTCCTAATACTTTAAGATCTGCAACTCCTTTAGCATCAAGTCCTCAACTTGTATTTTCAATTTATTTACAAATGTATAATTATATTTATACAACTCGCGAAAGCCTTCCAGTTAATTCTACCATTACAAGCGATAATTCAAATTGTAGAAAAATTACAGCAAATCTTGTTAATACATATGGTACAGTTGATCTTAGTGGAAAGTATTATGCATTAGATTACATTAATATCTTAAAGGAAAATAATCCTGATTTGTATGAGAAACTAACTTATAATAAGGAATCTCTTGATAAAATTAATTCTAGTTTATCAACGTATTTATATGACACTCTTAAATCTGTAACATATAAAGAAGAAAATGGCGAAAGAATTGATACAACAAAGGATAATTATTCAACGTCAGCTCAAAGCTATGGTGATTTCTATTATATGACTTATAAGATTAGTCAAGAAGACGATTCTCAAAAGTTATACTATACTAGCAACCAAGAAAATGAAATTTACTATGTTGAAGAAGTAGATGGAACTTATAAAGTTTACAAGTATAAAGGCTCAAGTAAGATTGAAGTTCAAGATGATGAATTAAAAGATCGTGATGAGAATCATCCTCTTTTAACAAATGAAGGTAAAAAGAATTATTATGAATTACTTAACGAAATTTATGATGGCTTAAAGAAAGAAACGCTTACTTCATCATATATCTCAACTTGCATGACAAATGCCAAGAAAAATGTTAAAGTCCGTATTTACGATAAGGATATTGAAATTGCTTATATGGCTGCTAATTCTGATTATTCTAAGAATCGTAAGAGTGGAGCTGCAAATCTTGTAGCCACATTTAAATATGAAGATGAAGATTCTACAGATGAGACACGTTCGTGGGAAAAATCAGTAAATATGATTGATATTTGGAATAATCTTGAGCCAACAAGTGGTATTTCAAGTGCAGTATCTTTACTTTCAACACAGGTTATAAAATCAACATCTACTTATGATAAGATTAAAAATGATAAAGAAAAGACAGATACATATTATCAAAGCTTAAATAATTTACTTTCTAAATTCGCAGCTGACCAATTATCTTCATCTGGTTATAGCGCATCTTTAGGTAAATATAACTTCTTAATGTTATATTTCCATACAAACAATATGGCTGATATTATTAATGATTATTATTGTGTTAATGAAGCATCTACATCATTAATTAATGATTATGCTAATAGCGATTTAGCAGAAATATTAGCTAAATTTGCTAATACATATTATGATAGTTATTTTTCTGTTTCAGGTAAGAATTTATTAGTTTATGTAGATATGGATGAAGATGGCGAGCCTGATCGTACTGAAACTGGTCTTTCATATGTTGATTCAGATTTTGATTGGAATCAGGTAGATCCTAATTCGGAACAAACATACAATGACCTTGCAAAAGAACTAATTAACAAGATCATTACATTATGTGATAATTCATCTAATTCAAATGTAGATACTATTTCTAGTATTATAACTGAATATAATAGTTCATCTCGTTTTACTAATGGTCATGATAAATATGAAGGTGATGACGAGTATAATCCAACAGAACCTGAATCTGAGTGGGCTAAATATCGTCGTGCTGGTATTTTCCTAAAGACTGAAGATTTATCAGTATCTAATACTTCAGATTATGCAAGCTGTAATGACGTTTTAAAACTTGCAGCATATAAGGCATATCAAGAGAATTTCTTGTTTAATGGTAAAGATGGAGTAATGCCTAACGAATATTTATTAAGAGAATATTATGGTCAAACTGGAAAAGGTCTTTACTCATCATTTGGTTATAATCTTCCACTTTTAACATCAGCTACAACAAAGGCTAGTGCTAAATATGAAGAGGATGAAAATAATGGTGATTTATACAATAATTTAGTTTATAAATATAATGATGAGTATTATAAAATTTCTAATATTTTTAATTCAGATGATAAGATTAGTATTAATCAAGCATTATCATTTATGCTAGATTATGCAGCTAATGGTTCTTCATCAACACTTCCTACTGATGTAACAACAGCACTTACAACTTATTTCCAACCTGCATTTACAAGATATACATCTGATTCAACACAATTTGAAGTACTTGTAACATGGATGACAAAAGAGACAGGTTACACTTTAACCGAAAATGATGATATTTATAAGTATTATGGATTTGGAAATTCAAGTTCTAATTATGATTTCTATAAAACGGATTCTGACGGAAATTCAGTATTCCAATGCTATAATAATAAAGCAACATTCCAAGCGTTATTAGATTCTAATCATGAAAGTACTGATTCATACCTATCTACTGTTAATGTATATAGTAGTGATTCTAAATTATCATTCTTTGGCGAAGAGAATGCTGATGAATACGTTAAGCAATACTTTACTTTATTAAATCAATATGATGGTTGGTGGACACAAATGAAATCATATATTATTGAAAATGTAAAGGTAAGTAATAAGGAGGGTAAATAATATGAAAAATACAAAGAGAATTATTTCCCTTCTTGGGGTTGCAGTTATTGCGGGTACACTTGCATCATGTGATGCAAACCGCAATACTAAGGCTCCTACGGGAAATCTAAACCTAAATGCAACATATGCTTCATTAGAATCTCAAAGTAATATTAGTGTTTCAGTTAATGAAATGTATAACCAATTTCGTATGAATGGTTATTCAACGGTATTAAACAAAATTAAAAATTCATTGTTAGATGACTATATAAAGAAGAATAACATTAATTATAGTAATTCAAAATTTACAGATGAATTTGATAAATACTTATTAAATGCAATTTTTTCAGTGTCAACTGTAGAAGATTATCTTGATTTAGAGGATGATGATAAGGATGTTGCTGTTCAAAAATTTATTGATAATCAATTAACAAGTAATGGTATTAATATTTCTTCTAATAAAAATGAGTTATATCCTACGTATGATGAAACAAATGATGTTTTAGTTTATCATTGGGGAAATATAACTGATTTAATGAGTACATATGCATATACATTAGCTAAAATTGAATATGCTAAGGAAAATATAGAATATATTCGTAACTATGAATATTTATACGATGTCGATGGAAATAAGGTTGAAAATACATATTATCTTCCAAAGGATGGTAGTGGAGATTCAAAGGATTCTGTATTGGATGCTAGAAAAAACATTTATTCATCAATTCAAAATTTAACAACAACAAAAGATATTCTAGATGGAAGAAATCCATATAATGAAGAGTCAGATGCTAAAACAGTTAATCAGGCGATTGTAATTAAGTTTGCATCAAAGGCTCAAGCTGAAAAATATATTAATCTTGTTGAGAAAAAGGTACATTATAGTCTAAATAAAGATGGTATAACTCAAGCAGAAGTAAAAAAATTTTATATTGAATTATTTAATGCTTATTATAAGACTAAGTATATTGATCCAGAAGGTTTAGATGAATGTGAATATACAACATTTAGATCTGATGACGAAAACGATGAAATGACAGATGAAATTGGTTCAACTGCTGTCACTTTTATGACGAAAAATATGGTTGATGAAGATAGTACCGATGAAAACGAAAAGTATTATTTATCTGAGCCATTCAATATTTCAGGCGATAATATTTATTATATGTGCTATCGTGGACATATTTATGAAGGCGATGATTGGGACAATTTGTCAGATGAACAAAAGAGTCGTCTTAATAGTACATATATTGATGATAAGATTGTTGAAAATTGGGCTACTGAAACATATGGTAATACCTTAATTGAGGCTATTTTATCTGATACAGGCTACACACTAGCTGCTGATTCTAAACGTAGTGTTTTAGATTTAAAGATTTTTGATCCAATTTATGAAAACCAATATTATAATTCATATTCTGATTCATATGATTTTGCATCTAAGAGCTCATTTGATAATTCATTAGTATTTACACTTAACTATACTGATAATACAGTAGGTACATTATCTACATCTTATTCATATTCTGTTAGTGATTCTTACGATGAATTAAATAGCAAATATGGTGTATCTAAGGCTACATCACTACTTGCAACTAAGTATTTAACTAAGACAATCTTACTTGATAAGATTGATAGTGATACTGTTTCTGGATATAAGGATGGTCTTAAATCTGCAATTAAGAGCTTTAAGAAAAATGATACTTCTTATTCAAAGAAGATGGGATTAAGCAATTATTTAGTTTTACAATATGGTTTTGATAATCAAGATGATATTGTAAATTATAACTTAATGGCTTCTGATTTGACTTCTGCATTCAATAGTTATTATGGAGCGTTCTGGAAGGCTGATGATTATGTTACAACTTCTGATTCATTAAAGAATGAAGCTATTAAATACCAGATAGGTGAAAATCTATTAAAGTTTAACGATGTTAATGGTTTAATGGCAACATTTAAAACATTCGCTGACAAAAAATATAATAATTATTATAGCTTAGATATCTCACATATTCTTATTTCCGTTGATTATGATCATGATGGTACAAATGATGATCCTAAGGATTTCTATAGCGATTTAAGTGAAGCTGATAAGGTTATTTTTAGAAAAGATATTTTAACATTAGCTGATGCAATTGTTAAAGAGGCTGCAATTATTAATACAAAGACTAAGGTTGAAGCCTTACAATTTATTGCTAAAACATTCAATAATCCGGGATATGATTATACATTACAATGTGCAGATTATAAAAATAAGAAGTGGTCTGAATTTACAAAGAATTTTGAATTTGCCTTAAGAGCTGAAGACCTTAATACAATTGATTATTCAAATGGTTCTAATTATGTTGAAGAGTTTACTGATGCTGTAAAGGATTTATATTCAAAGATTATATCTGAAAATTATAAAGACGTTAAAGAAAATTTATCTGATTATGGATATTGGAACTATGAGCCATATACATATAAGGATGATAATAAGAAAGAGCATACTGTAGAGGCAACAGCTAATAACAAGATTGATGTTAATGCAGCAGATTTATCACTATTAACTGAAACAACTTATGGTTGGCATATGCTTTATGCTTATGATATTACAAATCAGACAACATGTAAGTTTGAATCATCAAATGACTCATCATTATCTACTAATGTAACTAATTCTGATGGAAAGATTATGTATTCATATAAAGAAGGAGATACAACAAAGATTTGTACTGAAGATTTCTATAATGATAATAAGACAAATGATTCTTATTCTGATTGGAAAAAATTAGCTTCTGTTAAGACTTGGGAATATCAAGATATAATTGTATATAAGAATGATGTAGACACTACATCAGATGATGATGTTGTATATGTATCTGGCTATAGTTCTGATGAAAAGGCATCTATTGAACAAATTTTCATTTACTTTATGGAAATGACAAATAATGGTTCAGTAACATCAATGCGTTCTACAACTACAACAGCTGTTAAGAATGTACTTGCTGATGTTATGTCAAGATATTCAAATTCTACATTCCAAACATATCGCTTATATAAGCAAATTGGAAACATTGTATGGAATAATGTTGAAGGCTCAAGCGTTACAGCTTCTTCTCAACAAGCTAGATATAACGAAGTCTTTGCAATTCAAGAACGTACAATTGATTCTTATGAAACATTAGAAGAATCAGATGTATTCTATGGCTGGTTTGATGCTAAAAAAGCAGATGGTACTAGTGCTTGGATTCTTGACGAATTAAAAATTAATTAATTATTTATAGGGATTCATTTGAGTCCCTATAATTTTTTGAGGTGAAGTATGAAGGTTTTACAAATTGCATCAGGTTCTAAAGGAAATTGTACCTTTATTACGACAAATACAGCTAAAATTTTACTTGATTGCGGGATATCTAAAAAAAGAGTGGAAGAAGCCCTTAGTAATAACGAATTTGATTTGTTAAATTTAGATGGTATTTTAATTACTCATGAGCATACTGATCATACATCATGTTTAGGAATTATTGCTAATGCAACAAATGCTCCTATTTACATGACAAAAGGTACTTATAATGGTCTTTCATCAAGAATTCGAGATAGATTGGACATTAATAATATACATTTTATTAATCATGATTCTTGTTTTGAAATTAAGGATATTAAAATTGAGGCATTGCAAATTTTTCATGATGCTATTGATCCTGTTGGCTATACTTTTAGCCAAAATGATAGAAAACTTGTTTATATAACTGATACAGGATATGTTCATCATGCATTGTTTGATAAGATAAGTGATGCAAATTGTTATATATTTGAATCGAATCATGACCCCCAAATTTTAATGGAATCAGATCGCCCTTATGAAACTAAAATGCGCATTTTATCAGATCATGGACACTTATCAAATCAAGACAGTGCTTATACACTTACTAATATTGTAGGACCTGATACTAATCATATAATTTATGCTCATATTTCTGAAGAATGTAATTTAGTTCAAATTGTTAAGCTTACTTCAATTAGAGTTTTTAAGGATGTTGGAGTATCAACTGATGGAATTAAGTTTGAATATGCATCACAAACTCCACTTGAGGTATTCGAAGTATGAAAATAACGATAATATCTGTTGGTAAGCTTAAAGAATCATATTTAGTTGATGGAATTAAGGAGTATGTTAAAAGACTATCTAAATATACGCAAATAGAAGAGATTGTACTTTTAGATGAGCCTATTAAAGATAAAACAAGTGATGCTTTAAATATTCAAATTAAAGAGAAAGAAGGATTAAGAATTATAGAAGCCCTTAATCCTAAAAGCTATGTTATTGTACTTGATTTAAAAGGGAAAATGTTAAGTAGTGAGGAGCTTGCATCTAAAATACTTGAGATTCAGACTTATAATTCGTCTCATATAACCTTTATTATTGGTGGTTCCTTAGGATTAAGTGATGAAGTTATTAGTAAAGCTAATTTTCGACTATGCTTTTCAAAAATGACATTTCCTCATCAATTAATGAAACTTATTTTAGTTGAACAAATATATCGTTCTTTTAAAATTAATAATAATGAAACTTATCACAAATAGTGGTAAGTTTTTTCTTAGAAAAAAGGTAAAAAATTAATTTTATTTGTACCTCTTGCAAAAAAAAATAAAGCGTGCTACAATGAATTTGATGATATAGTATGTCCGATATTTCGGACAATAATGGAGGATTAATATCGTGGAAAATTTAAGTGCTAAAATAGTAGAAAAAGTTAATCGCCCAATCAAGGTTTTACAATTTGGAGAAGGAAACTTCTTACGTGCCTTTGTAGATTGGATTATTGACACAATGAATAAGAAGGGTGTTTTTAATGGTAATGTAGCAGTTGTTCAACCTATGCCATTTGGACGTGTTGAGGATATGAAAAAGCAAGATGGCTTATATACTTTATATCTTCAAGGAAAAATGGATGGTAAGGTTGTTAAAACTCATCAAGTAATTGATTGCATTGGAGATTTAATTAATCCATTTACTGAATATGCTCATTATCTTGACTATGCCAAGAGCGATGAACTTGAATTTATTGTTTCTAATACTACTGAGGCTGGTATTGCTTATGATGAGACAGATACTGATTTTACAGTATGTCCTAAGAGCTATCCTGGTAAGCTTCTTTCTTTCTTACATACTCGTTATGAAGCATTTAATGGAGATGTAAACAAGGGGTTATTCATTATGCCATGTGAGCTTATTGATCATAATGGTGATACTTTAAAAGAAGTATTAGTTAAACTAGCTCACACTTGTGGTTATGATGAAGCATTTATTAACTGGATTACTAAAGCTAATAAGTTCTATAATACATTAGTTGACCGTATTGTTCCAGGATATCCAAGAGCAAATGAAAAGGAATGTCAAGAGGAATTAGGTTATATCGATAATTCAATGGTTGTAGGTGAAATCTTCCACTTATGGTGCATTGATGGCGATGATATTAAAGCATTAGAAACTGCATTCCCTGCACCTAAAGCTGGTTTAAATGTATTATATGTTAATTCAATTGTTCCTTATAAACAAAGAAAGGTTAAAATTCTTAACGGCTCTCATACTTGCTTAGTTCCTGTTTCATATCTTGCAGGTATTGATACTGTTCGTGAAACAATTGAGGACCCTCAACTTGGAAAATTTGTTCGTGAATATATTTTCGATGAGGTTATTCCAACAATTGATATTCCACATGACCAAATGGTTGCATATTCTAATTCTGTACTTGAACGCTATGGAAATCCGTTTGTACGTCACGAATTAATGTCAATTGCTTTAAACTCTGTTACAAAGTATAAAACTCGTAACTTACCAGTAGTACTTCAAAGCATTGAAGCAGGAAGCTTCCCTAAACATGCTTTGTTTAGTTTAGCTGCTTTAATTGCCTTCTATCGTGGTAAGAGAGGTAATGAAGATATTGCCTTAAAGGATGATGAGTGGGCACTTGACTTTTTCAAGAAAGAATGGTCAAATTTTGATGGTTCTAAAGAAGCTTGTAGAAAAATTGTTACTGATTTCTTAGGACTTGAGCATCACTGGGAATTAAACTTAAATAATTTAAAGGGTGTTACTGACTTCGTTACAGATTGCTTATATGAAATCGAAACTAAGCCAATGCGCGAGGCTTTAGCATTTATAGGTTGCTAATATGAAAGATTATATTATTATTAATCCAATTGACAATGTAGCTGTATGCCTTCGTCCTTTTACTAAAGGTGAGGTTATTGAGGGTATCACATTACGCGAGGACATCCCTCAAGCTCATAAGGTTGCATTAAGGCCAATCAAAAAGGGTGAAAACATTATAAAATATGGAAATCCAATTGGACACGCTACAGCTGATATTGAACCTGGATGTCATGTTCATACTCAAAACGTTGCTACTAACCTTGATGATGTTATTGAATATAAATATGAGCCTAAATATCCTGAGGTTTTAGGCTATAAGTCAGATCGTACAGTTGATGTTTATGAACGTAAAACAGGTGAATATGGTATTCGTAATGAATTATGGATTATTCAAACTGTTGGTTGTGTATCTGGTATGGCCAATGATATAATTAGTAATTTTAAAGAAAAATATGACACGTCAAAAATTGATGGTGTTTATACATTCCAACATCCATTTGGTTGCTCTCAAATGGGGTCTGATTTAACTTTAACAAGAACATTACTACAAGATATGGTTAAACATCCAAATGCTGGTGGTGTACTAGTTCTTGGTCTTGGTTGTGAGGAAAACCTTGTGTCAACTTTTAAAGAAACTTTAGGCGATTATGATGAATCTCGTACTCGTTTCTTAATTGCCCAAGAGGTTGAAGATGAAGTTGAGGAAGGAACTAAGCTATTAAAAGAACTTTATGATCAAATGGCCAATGATAAACGTATCACTAAACCTCTTTCTGTATTAAGAATTGGTCTTAAATGTGGTGGTTCTGATGGTATGTCAGGTATTACTGCTAATCCTTTACTTGGTAGATTTTCTGATTTCTTGTCAATTAATGGCGCTACAACTGTTTTAGGTGAGGTTCCAGAAATGTTTGGGGCTGAAAAGCTTTTAATGGCTCGTGCAAAAAACGAACAAATATTTGAAGAAATTGTAGAATTAATTAATGACTTTAAACATTATTTTAAAGAGCATAATCAAGTTATTTATGATAATCCATCGCCTGGTAATAAAAAGGGTGGAATTACAACTCTTGAGGATAAATCTTTAGGTTGTACTCAAAAGGGTGGAGCTGCCGTTGTTAATGGTGTATTAAAAATGGGCCAAAGAATTAAAGAACATGGACTTAATTTATTATGTACTCCAGGTAATGATCTTGTAGCTACAACAACCTTGGGTTGTGCTGGATGTCAAATGGTTTTATTTACTACAGGACGTGGAACACCATTTGGCGGCTTTATTCCAACTGTTAAGGTAGCGACTAATACAACAATGGCCACAAAAAAATCTAATTGGATTGATTTTAATGCTGGCGATTTAGTTGATAAGTATTCAATGAATGAATTACTTGAAAAATTTATTGATTTAATTTGTGATATTGCCTCTGGCCGTACACAAACAAAGAATGAGAAAAACAACTTCCGTGAAATTTCAATTTTTAAAGACGGAGTAGTTTTATAAAAATTAAGGAGATAATTAAAATGGAAAAATTTATGGACAAAGATTTTCTGTTAACAACAGAAACTGCAAAGAAGCTTTATCATGAGCACGCAGAGAAGATGCCAATTATTGATTATCACTGCCATCTTCAACCAAAAGAAATTTACGAGGATAAGAAGTTCCGTAATCTAACTGAGGCTTGGTTAGGAGCTGGAGATCGTTATGGTGATCACTACAAGTGGAGAAGCCTACGTGCAAGAGGATATGAAGAGGATTCAATTTCTGGTCCGGATGATGACTATAAGAAGTATTATCAATTTGTTGAATCAATGCCTTATTTTGTAGGAAACCCTCTATATCATTGGTCTCATCTTGAAATGCAAAGATATTTTGGAATTAATGATATTATTAATGCTAAAAATGCCAAGAAGATTTGGGATGAAGCAAACGCTAAACTTGAAACATTAACTGCTCGTGAAATGATGTATAAATTTAATGTTAGGACTGTTTGTACAACTGATGATCCTGTTGATTCACTTGAATGGCATAAGAAGATGATGGAGGATAAGACTTTAAATGTAACTGTTCGTCCTGCCTTCCGTCCTGATAAGGCAATCAATGTTGAACTTTCTTGGTTTGAGAGTTGGGTTAACCAATTGGCTAAGGTTTGTGGCAAAGAAATTAAGTCATTAAATGATTTAACTGATTGTTTAGCAAGCCGTATTGAATTCTTCCATTCAATGGGTTCACGTGTTTCTGACCACGCACTTGATGTTGTTCACTATACACCTGCTACTTATGAAGAAGCAAATGCTGTTTTCTTAAAGGGAATGAAGCATGAAGAAATTTCTTCTCATGAGCAAGATCAATACAAGGGTTATATCCTATTATTCTTAGGCAAGCAATACAAGAAGCATGGTTGGGTACAACAATATCACATCGGTGCTTTACGTAACAATTCAAAGAAGATGCTTGAAAAGATTGGCCCAGACACAGGCTTTGATGCAATTGAAGATGCTGTATATATGGAAAAACTTTCTGCACTTCTTGGTGCATTAGATGCTAATGATGCTCTTCCTAAGACAATTCTTTATTGCTTAAATCCTCGTGATAACTATGCACTTACTGTTCTTGCAGGCTGCTTCCAAGAGGAAGGTGTTAAGAGCCGTGTTCAAGTTGGTACTGCTTGGTGGTTCCTAGACCAACTAGATGGTATGAAGCAAAATCTAGAAACACAAATGCAGGTTGGTTTAATTTCTCAATCTGTAGGTATGTTAACTGATTCAAGAAGCTTCTTAGCTTACCCACGTCATGAATATTATCGTCGTTTGTTATGTCAAATGCTTGGTAACCTAGTTGAATCTGGTCAATATCCAGTAGAAGAATTAGATACTCTTGGCAAAATTGTAGAAGATATTTGCTATAACAATGCTAAAGAATTCTTTGGTTTCTAATTTAATTATATAAGGGATGCAGCTGCATCCCCCTTTTTTTAAAATATATGAAAAAAACTTTTATTATTGAATCAATTATTTTATTTTTGTTAATACTTACGATGACACCGATAATAATCATAGTATCAATTAAGTCTGATCATCCAATGTATTATAATTATCTAACTATTTTATGTTATCTAACTCTTGCAATGCCAATTATTATATTATTAATCGAATTATATAATGTAGCTAAAATTAAGGATTATAAGCGTCTAAATTATCTTAATTTATGTATGACCTTAATCCTTGTAATTGGTCTTGGCATCTATATGCTAATGGTAAATAACGATATTTCTATGTTTTATAAGCTTAAAATAATTTATTTTATATGCTTGCCACTGGCTATAATAGTTCCTATTATTATATCTATCATTTTAGAAATTAGATCTAAGAAGTGTACTCACAAAAAAATAGTTAGAAATAAATAAGGATATTTAAATTTTATACTTTTTATGATATCATTGATATATCATTAAATTGAGGTGAAAAATTATGGAATATACAACATTTGACCATAAGAAAATTGAAAAGAAATGGCAGGAATATTGGCAAAAGAATGAAACCTTCAAAACTGATGTTTGGGATTTTTCTAAGCCTAAATTCTATGCACTAGATATGTTCCCATATCCATCTGGAGTTGGTCTTCATGCCGGACATCCTGAAGGATATACAGCAACTGATATTATTTCTCGTATGAAACGTATGCAAGGATATAATGTGTTGCATCCAATGGGATATGATTCATTTGGTCTTCCTGCTGAACAATATGCAATAAATACAGGAAATCATCCTGATGGTTTTACACAAGAAAATATTAAGCATTTTACAAAGCAGCTTCATGAGCTTGGCTTCGATTATGATTGGACTAAAACCATTGCGACATCTGATCCTAAGTTTTATCATTGGACTCAATGGATTTTTAAAAGAATGTATCAAGATGGCTATGCTAAGTATATTGATATGCCTGTTAACTGGTGTGAAGAACTTGGTACAGTTTTAGCAAATGATGAGGTTATTGATGGTAAATCAGAGCGCGGTGGTTATCCTGTTATTCGTAAAAATATGAAGCAGTGGGTTATTGACCAGCCTGCTTTTGCAGAAGATTTACTTTCGGGTCTTGATAAGATTGATTGGCCAGAATCTACAAAGGAAATGCAACGAAATTGGATTGGTAAATCTGAGGGTGCTTTAGTTGATTTTAAGGTTTTAGGTACAAATGAAAAGTTTACAGTTTTTACAACCCGTTGCGATACGTTATTTGGTGCGACATATTGCGTTATGGCACCTGAACATCAGCTTGTTGATGTAATTACAACAAGTGATAAAAAAGCAGAAGTAGAATCATATAAGGCGGCTTGTGCTTCAAAATCAGAGCTTGAACGTACAGAACTTAATAAGGATAAGACTGGTGTTTTTACTGGTGCCTATGCTATAAATCCAATTAATGGCAAAGAAATTCCTATATGGATATCTGATTATGTTCTTGCCAGTTATGGTACTGGAGCTATTATGGCTGTACCAGCTCATGATACAAGAGATTATGCTTTTGCTAAAAAGTTTAATCTTGAGATTATTCCTGTTCTTGAGGGCGGAGATATAACTAAAGAAGCTTATACGGAAGATGGAATTCATATTAATTCTGGTTTCTTAAATGGGATGGGTAAACCAACAGCAATTAAAACTATGCTTGAATATTTAGAAGCTCATTCAATTGGCAAGAAAAAAATCAATTATAAGTTCCGTGAATGGATTTTTGCTCGTCAAAGATATTGGGGAGAGCCAGTTCCTATTGTATATTTAGATAATGGTGAAATTCACGCTCTCGATGACGATGAATTACCACTCGTTTTACCAGAGCTTGATGATTATAAGGGCAAAAATGGTAAAGCCCCTCTTGAAAATGCCACCGAATGGAAAAAATATAATCATAATGGTCTTCATGGTGTTCGTGAAACTTCAACTATGCCAGGTTCAGCCGGATCTAGTTGGTATTTTATGCGCTATATGGATCCTAATAATGATCATGAGTTATGCGATAGGAAGCTTTTAGAGCATTGGCTTCCTGTAGATTTATATATTGGTGGTCCTGAACATGCTGTAGGTCATTTAATGTATTCCCGTATTTGGACCAAATATTTATATAAAAAAGGTGTTTGTCCTGTTGATGAACCATTTAAGAAGCTAGTTCATCAAGGTATGATTCTAGGTTCAAATGGAATTAAGATGGGTAAACGTTTCCCTGAATATGTTGTTAATCCTTCGGACATTGTTAATGAATATGGTGCAGATACTTTACGATTATATGAAATGTTTATGGGACCTCTTGAGGCATCTAAGCCTTGGTCAAATGAAGGTGTAGATGGTGCTCATAAATTCCTTGAAAGAGTTTATCGTTTAGTAACGTCACCGGATTATACTAGGAAGTTCACTACTGAATATAATAATTCTCTTGAAAAGATTTATCATCAAACTGTAAAAAAGGTCACAACTGATTATGAGGCATTATCATTTAATACAGCTATATCACAAATGATGATTTTTGTTAATGAGGCCTACAAATCACCTATTATTTACAAGGGCTTTATTGAAGGCTTAGTGAAACTGTTATCACCAGTTTGTCCACATATTTGTAGTGAAATGTGGGAAATTCTTGGTAATACGGATTGTCTTGCAACCGCAACTTGGCCTACATTCGATGAAAATAAACTTGTTGATAACGAAGTTACATATGCAATTTCGGTAAATGGAAAACTTCGTGATAAGGCTTTAATTGATGTAAATGCAACAGAAGAAGAGGTTAAAAATATTGCATTATCATTAGAAAAGGTTAAGGCTTATACTGATGGACATCAAATTGTTAAGGTAATTGTTGTACCTAAAAAGATTGTTAATATTGTTATAAAGTAATAAAAAAAAGTGATTTGGTTTATTCCAAATCATTTTTTTATTACTTTTTTGATGATCCTTCAACTTGCTTAGTTTTTTCCTTTAAATCCTCGGTTAAATCCCAAGTTTCAAAGCCTTTAGTATGAGGAAGGATTACATTCCATTCATCAATATCATTAATTTTGTAACTGATATTATTACCCGCAAGCTTTAAAATATGACCACCATGCTTAAGATTTTTACTTAAGAAATGAATGTGCCAACCAGGTAAATTCATACCTTGAACATAATTAGGACAATATACACCAATTACGTATCCTTCCTCTTCAAAGTCATATTCTCTTTGGTCACAGGCAACCTTATATAATGGCTCATAAGGTTCACTTTGCTTGTAACATGAGCGAATACGTACTTTAAATAAACCCTCCAACTTAATCATATAGAAGAAATTTTTACTAGGAAGCTTTTTTTCAAGTTCATCTTTTAATTGTTCAATATCCTTGAAGGAAACTTTATATTCAGTAACATTATTGTCAAATTTTGTTACAGTTGCGAATGGTAATTTATCATTTTTATCCATAACATAGGTTTTACCATCAGCACGAGAATCATAGGCAACACCATTAAGGATAATGGCTTCTCCATCTAGTCCTTCATATGTACCAATACCAATATCACCATTTTTTAATAACTCATCAACAGTTTCTGTCGCATAATAATCTCCCATCATTAAACTATTTAATGTACCAACTTGGGTTAGAATTTTTTTCATTTTTAAATACCTCATTTCTTAATTTTTTTATAAACATAATTTTCATCATATAAATCAGTTATTAATTCAGGATGAGTGCTTTCAAATACACGTTTAACATCACTAATTTTATTTTTTTGATGAGACTTAAAATAATAAGTCATAATTCCTTTAGTAAAGAATGGAGATAGAATGTTAGTGATTAATAAAACAAATGCTAAAATTGAAACACTATTTGTAATTAAATCATTTCCAGCAATACCATTAAATGTGTAAAGGCTAAACATTGCTGGAATTGATAATGATACACCAGCAAGAGAAGAACTTCCAATAGATGCATAACCAGGACGTTTTAAAGCAAATTTATCTACAATATAAGGGATTATCATTGTAATTGCCCAGAAAATAACAGTTAATAATAGTGCAGCTAGTAATACTGATGGTTTAAATGCATTAATTAGATTTATAGTTGACCCAAATTCGAATCCTAAAAAAGGAAGAATAATAGTATTACCACCTTTAAATATTTCCCTTATTTTTGTATCTAAATTACCAAGAATAAAGCCTAAAATAAAGGGAATTAATAATGAGAAGATTTGAACAATTTTAGCTAAGGTTTGACCGGATGCGTCTCCAGATATTTTACCAAATTAACTTATAAAGATAAAAGGTAGAAGAGGCATAGATAATATTAGCATTACAGGGAAAGCTGCTCGGTCACTATTGTCAGCGTAAGGAGGAATAATTCCCATATATAAGGCCGCATTAGCAGATGTTACAACACATGTAAAGGTAATAAAATCAATTCCACAAAAACCTTTAGGTCCACAAGTAAACCATACAACTGTGCAAATAATGTATGCAGGAAGAAGTCTTGCAAGAAGCAACCAAAATCCACGTTTAAATACATCAACAAAATCATGAGGTTTGATCATTGTACCTGTACAAAATAGCATTAGACCAATCAGTAGCATTTGTCCAGTTTTACCAAAAAGATCTTTCATTGGATTACCTAGAAATTCCCATAACGTTTGTCCTTCACCAACCACTCCTGTGCCAAGACCACATTCAACTGTTATCGTACAAATAATAGCACTAATAACTAGCGGAACAAACATTGTTCCGGCAGGAATTTTATTTAGAAAAGCCCAAATTCCTACATTGCGGGGCTTTTTTTCGTTTTTCATTTTATCATTCCTTTCAAATTACAAGAATATTATAAGCATTTAATTCTTGAATAAAATGTCTTTATAGTGTAAAATATCACTAAATAATTGTGCTTATAGCACAAAAAAGGTGATAATATGAATTTAGAAATTTTAAAGGCAGAGGAAGCGTGTTATAGTTTAAAGGAACTTTTAGATTTATACGCTAATTATATAAAAAATCCAATGGTAGTAATAAATCATAATTATGAGCTTTTGTATTATACTCAAACTAATAAAGGTGACAATGTATATAAGGAAGCTACTAACGCTGGTGTCTGGTCACTTGAATTAATTGCTATTGCTAATAATGCTTTTAAAAATAAGAGTGAATATGTTATCTTAGATTCAATTAATAAAAATAAAAGAAGACTTTTTTATAAAATAGAACATAATACAATGCTTGGTTATTTGGTTTTATTAGAGGAGGAAAATTCAACATTTGATGAATTAGATTACGATACATTAAAACATCTTGTTAACTCAATTGGCAAAATTCTATATTTAGAGGATTATAAGAAAAATGATGCTAATATCCAAACTTTTTATAAAGCATTGCTTAATTCTGAATATAAAACGAAGGATATTTTAAAAACTAAAATTAAAGATTATAATGTTAATTTAGATGCAAGTCTTTTAATTATTTCTCTTTCAAAAGTGAGCTTTTCTCAAAATAATTATTTAAAGGTTAAGCTAGAAAGTGTTTTAGCTGTTAATGCGGTAATTGCTTATGATGATAATGTTTTAATTTTTTTAAATAATGATAATATATACACTAAAAGA
>ERZ780149.1628-NODE-1628-length-23500-cov-4.469951_pt1 | contig 23500 bp, 14 predicted proteins | sample MGYA00511367_ERZ780149 | MGnify/ENA primary metagenome ERZ780149 (study PRJEB29588, sample SAMEA2153852) | human gut metagenome | biome: human gut; feature: human-associated habitat; material: faeces | place: Denmark | collected 2008/2010 ... | reverse complement strand
GTACGTTTTTTTTAGTCATTTTTGAGGGGCTTTCTGGAGGGTTTGTGTTGGAAAGCTGGTTTTTCGTACTTGTTAAGCTATCTGATTGATAAGAAAGAATATAGAAAAGGAAAAATAATTGGAAGAAAGGATTGCAGGTTCAAAAAGTAGTTGTATTTTTGTGCAGTGAAAATGGCGAAAGAAAACGTACGTTTTTTCGCTATTTTTCTTCTTATACCCATATACTTCTTATTAGCAATGACTTACATTGAAAAAAGTGCCTAAAGCCATATAAAAAAAGAGCTGTTTTCAACCGCTCGCCAAACTTTTTTACATCTTCATCAAAACAAAGATAATCAATCACCTATAAGATTAACTCCCTTTATTCACATTGGAGGGGAAAAACGGCAAAAACAGCAGGTTTCGTAATTTCATCTTGGAAAAGCTCCCCCTTCTGTTAAAGATATACAAAATACGGAGTATTGGTTGCTTAGCTCAATAACAGCTTCAAGACTTGCAAAACCTTACATTATTATGTATCTTTACATCAACGTCCGTCACAGACGGATCAAACAACTATAATACATTAATGGAATATATGAAAGAAAAAATCGACTCCTCCGACATCCCCACCTCCTATCTGCTCTGCATGAAACAAGATTGCCCCAAAGCCACTACTTGCTTGAGGAGAATCGCAGAACAACAGATCGGCGACGAAGTCAAACTGTGGCACGTCATCAGCCCTAAATACCAAGAGAAGCAAACCGACCGATGTGCTTATTTCCGCCCTGCCGATAAACTGACCTATGCGCTCGGTTTCATCGGGATGCTGGACCGGATGCCCTACAAACTGATGCAGGAAGCCATTTGCAAGCTGATGAGACGGTTCGGACGCAGGACTTACTACCGCGTGCGAAAAGGCGAACGCCCGCTCTCGCCGGACGAACAAAAAAGCATGTTGAACATACTGAAACAGTGCGGTATCAACGATCCCGGAAAGTTCGATGCCTACTTCGAGGCATACGACTGGTAAGTTCACATGACGCTACTTGCCTACGTATTGGTTGTGCCATACCTATGTAACGACCGTTTCCTCGGCATGAAACGGTTGTGCCAAGCTTATGTAACAGGCGTTTCCTACTCAGGAAACAGTTGTGCCAAGCCGATGTAATTGTTTTGGCACAGCCGGAGCAGCAAACATACCCTTGCGGGAACAAGTCCAAGACTCGACGCCGAACAGATTCCGGACAGAAGCTAATGGGAAACGGAAACATAAAAAAGAAGCCTCTCTTCACAGAGAGGCTTCTTTTTTATACCGAAAATAACCAATAAAAACTTTTCGATATAGTTAATCATCTTATATGCTTACATAATTGACAAAAGGTTTTGATATAGCGATTATACTAATAGTGTTACTTTCTTAATGACATTGCAAAGATACGGGTACTTCCCACCTCCTACAATACCTATATGTGAGTAAAAAAACGTCTTTTACTACCTAATCAAGGTGATATTCAGGCGTAATACCTACAAATGGGTAACATCGGAACCTTTTTACCTACTAATTGCGATTGCACACCGTTGACAGCCCCTCTAATTTTGCCAAAAATTAAAAAACGCAATGAAAAGGTTAACTAATTTATTAGCAATCACTCTACTCACCTCTTGTGTAACGGCATTTGCACAGGAACAAGAAGAAACAACGACAGAAAAATCCGCAGTGGAACAATCCGCAGACATTTATGCAGCCGGATATAACAAGTTCCGCTTCGGCGGATATGGGGAGATCCTCGCAAACTTTATGGACTACGGCATCAACCGTTTCCGGGGTACGGACAACGGAAGCAAGAAAGACCATCGCAATTCGATCTCCATACCCCGTTTTGTCTTGGCCTTCGATTACAAATTCAATTCCCAATGGGTATTAGGAGCAGAAATAGAATTTGAGGCTGGAGGTACGGGAAGTGCCTATGAGATAGAAAACACAGAAAACGGAGAATACGAAATGGAAGTTGAAAAAGGCGGTGAAGTTGCTTTGGAACAATTCCACATCACACGTCTTATCCATCCGGCCTTCAATGTCCGTGCCGGTCATTTGATCGTCCCGGTCGGTTTGACCAACGAGCATCACGAGCCGATCAACTTCTTCGGAACTTCTCGTCCGGAAGGCGAAACGACCATCCTTCCTTCTACCTGGCACGAAAACGGTATCGAAGTGTTCGGTACGTTCGGCCGAGGCTACACACGTTTCAACTACCAGGCTTTGGTCGTTGCCGGATTGAACGCCAACGGGTTCGACCGCAATACATGGGTTGCCGGCGGCAAGCAGGGACTATTCGAAACAGACAACTTCACCTCACCGGGCTATGTGGCCCGCCTGAACTATTTAGGAGTACCGGGATTGAAAATAGGCGGTTCCTTCTACTATTGCCACAATACGGGAGCCAATTCCGACAAACCGGAAACATACGTCAAATATGGAAACATACCTTTGCGCATCTATACGGCTGACCTGCAATACAAAAACAAATATGTCACCGCACGCGCAAACATGATATACGGCAACCTGAGCAAAGCCGACGACCTCAGCAGTGTCAACAACCACCAAAGCGGCGGTTCTCCTTATACACAGACAACCCCGATCGCCAAACGTGCGGTCAGCTACGGTGGTGAAGTGGGGTTCAACCTGCGTGCGGTTTGTAAAGACAATATGAGCGTACCCGTAATCTATCCGTTCGTCCGCTACGAATACTACAACCCACAGGAAAAAGGCGAAGGCAAGCACACGATGGATTTACGCAACAAAGTAAGCATGTGGACAGCCGGAGCCAATTGGTATGCTTTACCTAATCTTGTCGTGAAAGCAGACTATACAACACGCAAAATCGGAGGCGGCAAATATAACAGCGAAAACGAATTCCGCTTGGCTATCGCCTATATCGGCTGGTTCCTCAGCAAATAAAAACAATATAAACAAATTAATAACTTATCAATAAAAATGAAAAAGAAAAATTATTTCTATCTGGCAGCCTTATCGCTCGCCATGACATTCTCGATGGGAGCATGTAGCGACAACAACGACCCCAATCCGGATGGTGGCGGAAAAGATCCGGTCAACCTGGATTACAGTTCTGAAAACGCCAGTGCATGGGGTAACTATATGTATAACGTTGCAATGTTGCTGAACGACGATGCAACCATGCTCTACAATTCTTGGGTAACCGACTACGTCGATGAGCAGGGTTCACACGGCCCATATGCCACGATTTTCAAAGACCAGACTGCCGGAGCTTACCAAAGCCCGCTCTCGTGTATCGAGGAAATGATCGAAAGCGGTATGTGGAACATCGCCAACGAAGTAGGTGACGCCAAGATCAAAGACCCGTATACCAAATACACCAGCGGTGACAAGGAAGGCGGTCTCTATGCCGTCGAATCATGGTATAGCTGGCATTCGCGCGACGACTATACGAACAATATCTTCTCCATCCGTAACACATACTACGGCCGCATCGACGACAACGACGTGTCCAAAGTAGACGGAAACCTGAGTGCATTCAACTCTTACAAAGATTTCGACGATGAAGGAGACATCGCAGAACACTCGCTTTCAAAACTGATCGCTTCAACCAACCCGGCTCTCGACGAAGAAATCAAAACGCTGATTTTCGCTTCTGCAAAGGCGATCCAGGCTATTCCGCAACCGTTCCGCAACAACATCGACAGCGAAGAGTCCGTTGCCGCAATGAACACTTGCATGGAACTGGCCAACCTGTTGTTAAATGAAGTAAAACCGTATGTAAACCAAACATTCGGCGATCCTGAATACGACGATGACCTTGATGCAATAGCCGAACAGTTTGTCGATGCGGTCGTTCTTCCTACTTATAAAGACTTGCAGGAAAAGAACAAGCTTTTGCTGGATGCGGTAAACCAGTTCAGACAAAACCCAAGCAACGACAACTTCGAAAAGGCCTGCAATTTATGGATCACGGCACGCGAACCGTGGGAAAAGAGCGAAGCTTTCCTTATCGGTCCGGTCGCCAACTTAGGTCTGGACCCCAACATGGACAGCTGGCCTTTGGACCAGAACGGTATCGTACAGGTATTGAATTCACAAAACTGGGATGACCTGGAATGGAGCGGAAACTTTGACGAAGAAGATGAAGCCATCGGAGCCGCACAGAGCGTACGTGGTTACCATACATTGGAATATCTCCTATTCAAAGACGGGCAGCCCCGCACTGTCGATGGAGCAAAATAAACATGCCTCTGAGACATAAAACTTGATAATAGATCATGACAAACCTTGAAACAGCAGACAAATGCCCGCTGTTTCAGGGTTTCAGAGTAATTACACAATGCGACTCGCGTTATTCGGAAATAAATTCAGAAAACCAATAAAATGATATGAAGCAATCTTACCTGTTAACATCCTCGCTATTCCTGCTCTTTGCATGCGCAGCTTGTGAAGAGGACGATAAAATGGATATGGATAAAATAGATGTCCCGAACGGATATGCGCTGTCAGCAGGGACTTCAACGATTTTCCTAAACTCATCGGTCGCCTACGATACGAACGCCGACTGGATAACAGGAGCCAACTCGATCCGTTTCAACAACGGCGACGGTCTCTACGACGATGTACGCACCAGCAACAATGGCGACGGAGGCGGTCTCGGACCTGTTTATGCCGGCTATTCCTGCGGCAGTTGCCATCGCAACGCAGGAAGGACCAAACCGACATTGTGGGAAAATGGCGGATCGGGCAACTACGGTTTCTCTTCCATGCTGGTCTATATCTCCCGCCGCAACGGTGCTTTCTTCCGCGACTACGGACGTGTATTGCACGACCAAGCCATCTACGGCGTCAAACCGGAAGGTAAGTTGTCCGTCACATACGACAAGCAGACTTTTTCCTTCCCCGACGGAGAGACTTACGAACTATGCAAACCCAATTACACGATAACCGAATGGTATAAAGACAGTATCGCCCCGGAAGATTTGTTCTGCACCGTACGCATCCCGTTACGCCACGTCGGTATGGGACAGATGATGGCAATCGACCGCAGGGAAATCGAAGCGCTCGCTGCCAAAAGCAATTATCCGGAATATGGTATCAGCGGACGTTGCAACTATATCACCGAGAAGGGTGTCACCGGTGTCGGCCTTTCAGGAAACAAGGCACAGCATCTTGACCTGACCGTCGAACTGGGCTTTTCAAGCGATATGGGCGTGACAAACAGCCGCTATCCGGAAGAGATTTGCGAAGGGCAGGCTCAGATCAACCAAGGCAGCATGATGGGACTCTCGTACGACCAGCTCGACATATCGACCGCCGATATGGAAGATGTGGACCTTTACATGCAAAGCCTCGGCGTACCGGCACGGCGCAACATAAACGACCCTCAGGTCATCTTAGGAGAACAAAAGTTTTACGAAGCGAAATGCCATCTCTGCCACGTCACTACGCTGCACACGCAAGCGGGCGGTTCCACACTGCTCAACGGCACACGTTTGCCATGGCTCGGCGGACAGACCATACATCCTTATTCTGATTTCCTACTGCATGACATGGGGTCGGAGATCATGGGAGTCGGGTTGAACGACAATTATGTCAGCGGCCTGGCACGAGGAAACGAATGGCGTACTACGCCGCTTTGGGGTATCGGGCTGCAGGAGAAAGTCAACGGTCATACCTATTTCCTTCATGACGGACGCGCCCGCAACCTGACCGAAGCCATCATGTGGCATGGAGGCGAAGGGGAAGCCTCCAAAAATTTATTCAAACAAATGAGCAAGGAAGAGCGTGAGGCAGTGATCGCATTCCTCAACTCCTTATAATTTATCCATAAGACAAACTAAAATGAAACAACTGATAATCACAATTGCAGCATTATTACTATTGCCGTTGGCCGTCATGGCCCAATATGAGGAAGATACGGAAAACGGTGTCGTATCACTAAACGGCAAAGAAGGTTTTACAATCGCTACCAAGAAGGGGGATTTCGTTTTCAAACCTTATATGTTGGTACAGACCAGTGCTAACATCAACTACTACGACGATGAAGGGCTGGACCCGGCCTACAATCAGGACAATATACACAACAGCGGTTTCTCGATCCCTTATGCCATCCTCGGTTTCACGGGCAAGGCATTCGACCGGGTGACATTCAACCTCTCCATCAATGCTGCCGGAAACGGAGGAAACATCCTTCAACAGGCTTGGTTCGACGTAGAGATAAAAAAGAGTTTTGCCATACGTGTTGGCAAGTTCAAGACTCCGTTCTCGCACGCTTACCTGACTACGCTGGGCGAGACGTTAATGCCGACACTGCCGACATCGCTCACCTCATCCGTTATCCTGCCTTATTCTCTTAATGCCGTGACACCGAACATCGGCATGGGATTCGACCTCGGAGTGGAAGTGCACGGATTGGTAAAGGATAAGTTCGGCTACGAAGTTGGGATTTTCAACGGAACGGGAAGCTCCGTCAACGTGGCATCCAAAACGTTCAGCGACGACTGGCATATCCCGTCATTGTTGTATGCCGGCCGCATCACGTACATGCCGAAAGGAGTTATGCCGTCCAACCAGGGCAGCCCGAACCGTTTGAAGGAAGATAAGATGCTGTTCGGTCTTTCCACTTCATTGAATGTGGAGAGCGAAAGCGAAAGTACGAACGATTTCCGGGCAGGAGCAGAATTCGCCATGTTGAAGAATCGCCTGTATCTCGGCGCTGAAATCTATTATATGAATGTAGGGTTTACCAAACGGCAGAAAATTGACGAGAGCTATAACTATTTAGGGGGGTACGTGCAAGGCGGTTATTTCGTTACCAACAAACTACAAGCGACAGCCCGTTATGACTTCTTCAACCGCAACGGATTGGACACAAACGGTTTTCTGAATATGCCGGCCGTCGGATTTAACTATTTCTTCACCAGCTGCAACTTGAAACTGCAAGCCATGTATCAGTTCATCGGACGTACCGGACATGACACGCAGCTTGACCGCGACAACGACGACTTAGGATTAGCCATGCATTCCGGAACCGTCTTACTTCAGTACACTTTCTAATCGTAACGTCATGAAAAGAGAAGTTTATTCATTCATCTCCGGGCTATTGCTCTTTTCCTGTCTTGCCATCTCCTGCGACGATGGCAAGATATATGATGAAAACAATCAGACGGAAAGGGAAGGAGGAACAGTGAAGTTAACCGCCCAAATCAACGGGATAGATTCCTGGCCAGGCGGTTACAGCGTCGTACTGGCCGGATTCACCCCTGACAATGCTTTCGCACAAACGGCAAAAGGGATTAGCCAGACAGCCGACGGGACGATAAACATGGTCTTGGCCGGTATTCCCAGTGAAGTCACACAGATCGAAGTTTGTGTCATCAACAAACTACGCAAAAGGATTGCCAGTTTCTATACCGCCGACTACACGGAACAGGCGGATACCATACGGCTGGATGCCGGAAAGTTGGATGCCGGCATGTTCAACAGTATCCAAACCGAAATTTTCAATCGTTCCTGTACGGCTTGCCATGGAGGAAGTACGGAACCTGCTGCCGGACTGTACCTCACGGAAGGCAAAAGTTACAAAGCCTTAGTCGATGTCGTAGCTGATAAAAGCGAGGAAGGGCTGAAACTGGTCAAGCCGGGAAGCGCGGAGGAAAGTTTCCTGCACGTCATCTTGCACGAGAACATTGTCAAGTACGATCATACCAACGTCATCACGACATCCAGCACTCTGACGTTGCTCGACGATTGGATCAATAACGGAGCTAAAGAATAAGAAAGCACATATTACATGGATTATATCAAAAAGACATACACAGACAAAGCTATCGAAGTTCAAATTTCTTCCTTTGCCGGGAAAGGTGGGGTTACCGAATATCACGTTCTACTCACTATTACAGACCGGACATTGCCGTTTTCCGGACAACTACAGAACATCCAACGGGCCTATGTGGCAGTTATCCAAGAGGTGTTACCTGACGATGCGACTGCCGTCTTCCGGCGCTATTTCCTGAGCGACGCTGCCAACCAGGCCGACTTGGTGATGGTTTGGGAATGCGAAAATTCCTATTGCCCTCTTTCCATCGTGGAGCAAGCTCCACTAAACGGGAGCAAAATAGCCATGTGGACTTGGTTTCAGACCGGTATCACTGTCGAAACGACCAAAAACGGAATGTCGAAAGCCAAACACAACCGTTATACACAATACTGGACCGGGGGCTCTTGCAATAGGGCTTCCAACTCCGAGTACCAGACACGGCTTTTGCTGAACGATTACGTCTTGCAACTGACCGAGCAAGGATGCAAGTTGGCAAACGATTGCATCCGTACCTGGTTCTTCGTTCAAAACGTGGATGTCAACTATGCCGGCGTCGTCAAGGCCCGCAAAGAGGTTTTCATCACGCAAGACCTGACGGAAAAGACCCATTATATTTCCAGTACGGGAATAGAAGGACGCCATGCCGATCCGAACGTTTTTGTCCAGATGGATACTTATGCCGTAAAAGGCTTGCAGACCGGACAAATCCAGTTCCTCTATGCTCCCACCCACCTGAATCCGACATACGAATACGGAGTGACTTTCGAGCGGGGGACAGCTGTAACCTATGGCGACCGGAAACAAATCTTCATTTCCGGAACCGCGAGTATCGACAATCAAGGCGAGATCATGTATCCGGGGGATATCCTGAAGCAGACGGAACGCATGCTGGAAAACATCGACACCTTGCTACAGGAGGCGGGAGGCGGATTGCAAGACATCATGCAGGCAATCGTCTACTTGCGCGACCCGGCCGACTATGTCGTGGTCAAGCAATATATCGAAAGCCGGTATCCGTCGTTTCTCCACCTGATCGTACATGCTCCCGTATGTCGTCCGGGCTGGCTGATCGAAACGGAATGCATAGCTGTCATACCGGCGGATGCACCTCAATATGCATACTTATAATAATCTACTATACAAATGATAAAAGATATGGGAAACATGAAGAACGGAAAATACAGGGAAACAAGCAAGATGAGTGACCTGATATGCGAGAATTATCCGATGGTCCTTGTGATGAGCCGCTTCGGTATCGACCTGGGGTTCGGAGAGAAAAACATCGGGGAAGTATGCCGGCAGAATAAGATCGACACATATACATTCCTGACTGTCGTCAACTTTCTGACGGAAACGGAGACAATCCCGGCAGCGGAGGTCCATAAAGATATCTCCATCTCTTCGCTTATCACTTATCTGCATAATGCACACGACTATTTCCTGAACTTCCGTCTTCCCCATATCCGTCACAAACTTACAGAGGCAATCGTGAGCTGCCCGAAAGATGTGGCCTTCGTGATCCGCCGCTTTTTCGACGAATATGCCGAAGAGGTACACAAACATATGTCGTACGAAGAGAAAACCGTCTTCCCGTATGTCCGCAATTTGCTGGAAGGAAAGAAAGACCCGAAATATAACATCACCATCTTCCGCAAACGGCATGACCAGATCGAGATGAAAATCACGGAACTGAAGAACCTGATCCTGAAGTATTATCCGGGACCGGACAGTAACTTGCTCAACAGCGTCCTGTTCGATATTTTCGCAACAGAACAAGATCTTGCCTCTCATAACCGGGTAGAAGACTACATCTTCGTACCTGCTATTCTGTCTTTAGAAAAACAATAAAACCACTTGCCATGTCCACTAACATTAAAATAACGATAGCCGAATCATCCTCCATCATCCGGTGCGGACTGGAAACACTGCTGAAACGCTTACCTGGATTCCGTATCCAGATATCCGAAATAACAGCAGCAGACTGTCTGACAGAGGGCTTACGCATTTATAAGCCGGACATCCTGATCGTAAATCCTTCCATTCCGGGAAACTTCAACCTACAACATCTGAAAGACGAATGCGGCTGCCCGGATATGAAATGTTTTGCCCTTCAATATAATATAAACGACCCGTTTCTGCTTCGCTCCTATGACGATCAGATATCAATATACGATAATGCCGATGAGTTGAAAAATAAATTGGAACGCCTCAACACCGAAGAAGTTCCGTCCGAAGAAGGGGAAAACGAGGACCAGCAGACACTGAGTAGCAGGGAAAAAGAGATTGTCGTCTGTGTGGTAAAAGGCATGACAAACCGAGAGATTGCAGACAGGTTATACCTATCCACCCACACCGTTATTACCCACCGCCGGAACATCGCCCGAAAATTGCAAGTACACAGTGCCAGCGGCTTGACTGTCTATGCCATCGTAAACAAATTGATAGAGTTGAAGGACTTGAACGGCTAACAAACAGTACCGTTCCTTACTTTATTAAGTAATTTTCAACTCTCAATTTTCTGATTTCAATTAAATAGCCTTATTTTTACGATCTATACTACAAAAACACAATATAAATATGAACCTGATAAGGAAAACATACGACACGACGGAGGTGCAAATCACCTCCTTTCAATCCACCAAAGGCATAACGGAATACCATATCTTCTTCCAACAGACGAACTGCCTGGAGGATTTTCACACTCAGTTACAGCACATACAAGATGTTTACGCCCGTTCAGTGGAAGAGCTGCCGGGTAATCCGGTCGCTATTTTCCGGCGTTATTTTCTGAGTGACGTAACCAACCAGACAGATGAACTGATGAAACGGGAACGGCTTTCCCCCTATTGCGCACTATCAATCGTACAGCAGGCTCCGATGAACGGCACGAAGATTGCATTGTGGGCTTGGCTGCAGACTGGTGTACAGACACAGGTGTTGTCAAATGGGTTGTTTGAGGCGCGTCACGGTGCATATGGCCAGCTTTTAGGTGCCAACCAGTGCAACAGGGCGGCCAATTCGGAATACCAGACCCGCCTGATCTTCCGCGATTATATCCTGCAACTGACGGAAGCCAATTGTACACTGGCGGCCAACTGCCTGCGCACGTGGATTTTCGTACAGAATGTAGACGTGAATTATCCGGGTGTGGTAAAAGCCCGCAAAGAAGTGTTCGCGACACAAAACCTGACAGAAGAAACTCATTTCATCGCCAGTACGGGAATCGAGGGACGCTATTTCGACCCGATGGTATTCGTGACAATGGACACATATGCTGTTTCCGGTATCTGCCCCGGACAAATCCGCTATCTATATGCACCAGAACACCTGAACCGCACATATGAATACGGCGTTACGTTCGAACGAGGCACAGCTGTCACATACGGCGACCGCCGCCATGTCTTTATCTCCGGCACGGCAAGCATCGACCGATACGGAGAAATCGTGCATGCTGGCGATGTCATAAAACAAACTTCCCGCATGATTGAGAATATCGAAGCCCTGCTGAAAGAAGCGGACGCCACTTTGAATGACATCATGCAAGCTGTAATCTATATCCGCGATACGGCGGATTATGCGCGGGTCAAACGTTATATAGACGAACATCATCCCAGCCTCCCTTATATCATCGTACGTGCTCCGGTTTGCCGAACCGGCTGGCTGGTCGAAATGGAATGTACAGCGGTGACAGCCAAAGGAGATGAACGGTTTGCGGCACTTTAGCCATTTGGGCAGAATCCTTTTATCATAATAACAACGAAGCCCCGACGGAATTACTCTGTCGGGGCTTGTTTTGTGTCTGCTCTCTTTCCTCACGGAAGTACAGGCAGCATTGTTATTTTTTACTTTAGTATTAATGTACCACTTGTTCGCCCTCGCGGGGTAATTGACTGGTCGGAAAGACCGGACACATGGTCATTATTTGATTATAAAATCTTTATTTCAATATAGTAGAGACACTGTTTCATAGTGTCTCTACGGGAGATCATTATTACTTAACGATCGCTTTAACAGCTTCTTCACCTTCAACAGCTACTACAACTACGCCCTGAGGAGCAGCAATTGTTGCATCGCTTGAAGTGATAACTGTGTTAGCAACTGTCTGGCCCAAGATGTTAGTGATAACAACTTTCTTACCTTCAGCGTTAGCTACACGTACAGCACCCTGCAAAGCGATTACTGTAACTTCAGATGTTGCAATTTCTTCGTTGTCTGTTGCCAGCTGATCGTCAACCTTATTTTCAACATTGAAGATCAAAGCTCCGTCGCCACCTGTTGCAGCATGTGAGAATGTAGATGATTTGTCTGTCAAAACCACACAACCATTCTGAATCTTCAACCATGCAGCATTTTCAGGTGCAATAATCTTATTGTCATAGTTGTTCGATTCGAACAAGAACTGATTTTCTACGCCTTCTTCCGTTACATTACCTGCATTTTCCGGATGTACATAACGGAATGACCAAGTGTAATTCTTATGTTCGTTACCGTCAAGTCTATTCTTGATCAAATATGATTTAGAAGCAAGATTTTTCACAGAATCATTATAAGCTTCCAAAGCATCGAAGCTAATCTTATCGTTAGCCAAAGCTACGAATTCTGCCGGCAGGATCCACAACGTATCGGCAACACGGATACCTTCAACGAAACCTACGCGAGTATAACCACCCTTGATATCTGCATAAGGTTTGTCCTGACCGTAAACATCTACAGAATCCTGGAAACTTACCAAATATTTAGCTCTTTCGAAGCCAGGGATAGCCGGAGTAGCGTGAACACAATGTTCTGCGTCTGTAATATTACCGTCTTTGTCTACGTGAGGACCATCTTCCGTACAAGGTTTACCCGGAGTTCCAGCAAAATCGTTATGTGCAACCGAAATCAAGTATTGCGGTTTGATATAACCAGCACCACGATTAACCCAAGCAGTATCGATCTGGAATGACAAACCTGTTGCTTTGTCAGCTGTCCACATACCCAGATAGTCAACATTAGCATCAGTCAAGTTACTATTGTTTTCATCCATCAAGTATTCCTTACGGATAGTTTCGAAGAATCTCAAGCTGTCACGGCCGTCCGTTGCGCTTTCACTCAGTGCAACGTTGTTGAAACGACGATACAACGGAGTTGTAGAAGGTTCAACAGTGAAAGCAGAAGTTCTTGTTTCATTCAGCAACTGAACTTTCAGACCAGCACTCATACCGTCATCAGCGATACCGACTTTCTTCGTAACACCTGTATTTTGAATTTCAGTAGCATGAGCAGTTCTATTATAATTAGATTCGACGATAGCATAGAAGTCTTTACCATCATAGTGGTTGTTTTCTTTAAAGAAGAATGTATCAACAACCATATTAGAACCATAGTTTGCTACACCCATTGAATACTTGCTTCCATAAGCTTCAACCAAACGATCCTGTTCGTCTTTAGCAATGACATAATTCGTTCTTTCCAACTGAGCCAGTCCCGGAATCTTTTTCAAAAGAGCGGCATCAACATCGATACCATATTCGTATGTAGAACCTTCAACCAAAGCATAATCGCCGGCATCCTGCTTAACATAGATCAAAGAATCTTTACCTGTACCGTTAGCAATCCAATATTCCATTGAGAACGGGTTCAGATAATTGAATTTATATCTGTTGACCAACAAATCATTTGAGTCGATATGTTTGTAACCTAACTTCTTATCTTTGATGATTGCAGAGTCTTTGATCTGAACAAACGTTACGTTGTTCAACATATCAGCACCCGTTGTAAGTGTATAGATTTCACCATCTTCATTCAAACGGAACTGAACGTTATCCCAATCTTTCGCATTCGGGAATTCACGGTTTACAATTTTAACCGGAGAAACCGGTTGAGACACCTCTGCATTCAATGTTTTTGTAATAACCCACTGGTATGCAGGCATGTGCAACGGTTCCTGTTCGTCCAATGTCACCCATTCGATTGCATATTGTTTATTACCACCTTCTGCATTTTTATGAATAGGAGCAGCCAATACCTGACCCTTTGCATTCTTGATGATATACAAACCGTTGTCAACAGAAGTCTTATCGCTAGTTACGAAACAGCCTTTCAGACCGAAACCGATCTTTGTATTAATAGGTTGTTCTCCAATTGTAGCAATACGATCTGCAACAGTAAAGTTCTGCAACTTAACATGCAATTTAGCAGCATCAACATTACCTTCAGTCTTAAACGGATCTACAAACTTATCACCATAATTATAAATTTTTCCTTTCGATGTACCATCAATTTCGCTCCAATACTTTTCAGCATTCTTATCTGATTTGTAACGAGCCTGTTTAACCTGGATACGCAGTTGATCCAAAGAAGGACGATAAGTAAATAAGAACTTGTGCTGATTTACTAACAATGAGTTATCAAAATCTTTTTCTTTAGCCATATCAGTCCAGCCAAACTTCAAGAATTGAATACCAACACCATTAGCAGCAGTATCCACTTTCAAATAAGCATTTGCATCGGATTTAGAAGTCACATATACGAAGTTATGATCAGTATCTGCTGCAACTCCTTTAGCGACAAAAGCAGTCGTTGAGAACGGATTGACATCTGCATTTGCATCCGGAGTAAATGTAAGCACATTCTTATTATCTTTCAAATAAGCATTAATTTCAGCCGCACTCAAAACGTAAGTACCTGCATCATAAAGAGTAAATTGAGCTCCTCCTGTCGAATTCGATCGGGCTTCATGCTTTTACTTTTTTTGCCTTAAGGCCTCCATTATCACCTTTTACCAATAAAAGAACATTATCAGCTTCTTGATAAGTATATAAAGGCATATTTCCTTTTAAATTTTCCTTGTATTCCGGAGAAAATGCCCAACCACCAAAAGTTTCGCCGACAGACAACTCAGCATCCGTTGTTCCTCCTACCTGTAAACCAACAACATCTTCTTCTGAAATAGCTAAAAATTCACCAGTTGCTTTATTTACAAAGTCATAGATTGGTTCTTTGCCTTGACCTTCTTCCGTCACTTGAACACACCACAGAGAAGCCTGTAAATCAAAACTATCATTTACGTTCTTTAATACATACTTGCCATCTTCTATAACAAGCACCTGAGTACCAACTCTCAACTGATACACTCCACTCAAAGCCGCCTTATCCAACTTAGCAACAGCTGTAGCATCAACTCCCACAGCTGCACCAGTGAGGTCAACCGCATTTACAGCTGAGAAAACTGAAGAGAACAGTAAGCTAGCACACAAAAGAGTAGAAAACTTTTTGTTCATAATTCTAAATTTAATATTAATACTAATGTTTATAAAAGTTCAGTTCTTATCGTACGTTTGTTAACTATTGTATCTTGAAATCGAATACGTACGTTTTTTTTCGTCATTTTTCAGCTACAAAAATACATATACTTTTTAAACCTGCAATTCTTTCTTCAAAGTTTTTTTCTTTTCTATATTCTTTCTTATCAATCAGATAGCTTAATATGTACAAAAAACCTTCTTTTGCTCACGAACTTACTGAATGCTCCCAAAAAATGACGAAAAAAAACGTACGTTTTCATTAGTCATTTCTAAATATCCTCTTATTTTTCTATATATCAACATCTTAAATACGATCACACACCCGATTTCACTCTTAAAATTCTTCATTTACGCGTACATTGTATAATGTAGTATATCTCTATTAATCAACCCATTACAAAAACTGTCAAAATGTAAAAAACACCTTTTTTGCGAATTACTACCCAAAACAGCCCTCCTCAGTCCCTAGGCAAGACGGATATTTTCCTAAAATCCACTAATCATTCGTTTCCTGCCGCAAAACAAATGTGTCTGCGGTCGAAACTTTTATTTCAATCGTTGGAACTAAAGTTTCTACATGGTGGAATCAAGGTCCCAAAGCGAGTAACTATATGAAACTTTAGTTTCTAACTTTTTTAGCTGAAACTATCCGACTTACCGAATTTACTAATTCTGTAAGCGCAGTCTGCAGAATCTATTTTTTATGTATCTTTGGCTATTCAAACACCAAGACAAGAGAGAAAAGCCTATGTATAAGAATGGTAAATATCGGGAAACCGATAAAATGAGTGATCTGATCTGTGAGAATTATCCGATGGTGCTCGTCATGAGCCGCTTCGGTATTGCACTCGGATTCGGAGAAAAGAATATCGGAGAGGTATGCCGCCAAAACGGTGTCGATCCCTGCACGTTCCTGACCGTCGTAAACTTTCTGACGGAAGAGATATCCGCGCCGATGACAAACATTGACAAATGTCTGTCGATCGAGGCTTTGATCACTTATCTGCATAATGCACACGCCTATTTCCTGGACTTCCGGCTGCCCCATATCCGCCGTAAACTGACCGATGCTATTGCAGACTGCCCGAAAGATGTGGCGTTCGTTATCACTAAATTTTTCGACGAATATGCAGCAGAAGTCCACAAACACATGTCGTATGAAGAAAAGACAGTATTTCCATACGTCCGGGGATTATTAAAAGGGATAAAAGACCCGAAATACAACATAACGATCTTCCGAAAACATCATGATCAGATCGAAATGAAGATTATCGAACTGAAAAATATCTTGATCAAGTATTATCCGGGACCCGGAAGCAACCTGCTGAACAGCGTCTTGTTTGACATCTTCGCGACCGAACAAGATCTGGCCTCCCATAACCACGTAGAAGACTATCTTTTCGTCCCGGCGATCCTGACTCTTGAAAAAACAATACAGTGATGCCTATGAGCGCCTTATTAAACATAGCGATTGCCGAACCGTCTGCCATCATCCGCAGTGGGCTCGAAGCGGTATTAAAGCGAATTTCCGGATTCCGCATCCAGATCATCGAAATTGCCACTGCGGAGCTTTTGCAAGAGACACTTCGCTCACACAAACCAGACATACTGATTATTAACCCGTCACTTCCCGGTTACTACACCATTCAGCTTCTCAAGGAAGAAACCGGCTGTACGGAAATGAAATGCATAGCCCTGCTGTATGCTGTCGCTGATCATGCCCTGCTGCGACCTTACGACGACCAGATCAACATCTATGACAGCCCGGACGAGATCCGCCACAAGCTGGAACGCCTCCATACGTCACCGGAAGAGGAAACCGAAAACGAAGAACAGCAGACGCTTAGCGCACGCGAAAAAGAAATCGTGGTCTGTGTCGTCAAAGGGATGACAAACCGCGAAATAGCCGACCGCCTGTTCCTTTCCACACACACCGTTGTTACACACCGACGCAACATCGCCCGGAAATTGCAGGTACACAGTGCCAGTGGTCTGACCGTATACGCCATTGTTAACAAATTAGTTGAACTAAACGATATCAAATTATAATCCATGAAGAAAAACAAACTCGCCGTCCTTACGTCATGCCTTGTCCTGTCAGGGACATTCTGTACGCAGGCACAAAACAAAACGCCACAGGAAATCCGGATACCGGATACTTACAAATTAACGAACAAGTCTATCTACCGGAATGGCTGGATAGATTTCAACAAAAATGGGAAAAAGGATGTATATGAAGATCCTACGGTCCCGATCGATGCACGTGTCGAAGACCTCCTTTCGCAGATGAATGTTGAAGAAAAAACCTGCCAGATGGTTACGCTCTACGGTTACAAGCGGGTGCTGAAAGACGACCTGCCGACATCGGACTGGAAAAAACAACTCTGGAAAGACGGCATAGGAGCCATCGATGAACATCTGAACGGTTTCCAACAATGGGGACTTCCTCCTTCCGACAACCCGTATGTCTGGCCGGCTTCCCGTCATGCCTGGGCTTTGAATGAAGTACAACGGTTCTTTATCGAAGAGACACGCCTCGGCATCCCGACCGACTTCACGAACGAAGGCATACGTGGGGTAGAAAGCTATATCGCCACCAACTTCCCGACACAGTTGGGATTGGGACACACCTGGAACCGGAACCTGGTTCATAAGGTCGGCTATATCACCGGGCGCGAAGGACGGTTGTTGGGATATACCAATGTCTATGCTCCGATCCTCGATGTCGGGCGCGATCAACGTTGGGGACGCTATGAAGAGGTATACGGCGAAAGCCCATATCTAGTAGCCGAGTTAGGTATCGAAATGGCAAAAGGAATGCAGACCGACCATCAGGTTGCCGCCACTTCCAAACACTATATCGCTTACAGTAACAACAAAGGCGGACGCGAAGGGATGGCACGCGTAGATCCGCAAATGTCACCACGCGAGGTCGAGATGATCCATGTCTATCCCTGGAAACGGGTGATCAAGGAAGCCGGGATCCTCGGAGTCATGAGTTCATACAACGATTACGACGGATTCCCCATTCAGAGCAGCTATTATTGGCTGACGACACGTCTGCGTGGCGAATTCGGTTTCCGCGGATATGTGGTATCGGACAGCGACGCCGTCGAATATCTTTTCTCTAAACACGGAACTGCCGCCGATATGAAAGAATCCGTGCTACAAAGCGTATTGGCGGGATTGAACATACGTTGTACATTCCGCTCACCGGATTCATACGTCCTGCCACTTCGCGAACTGATCGCGGAAGGAGCTATTCCAATGTCCACCATTGATGACCGAGTGCGTGACATCTTGCGCGTCAAATTCCTCGTTGGATTGTTCGACCATCCGTATCAGATCGATTTGAAAGAGACCGACAAAGAGGTAAACTGCGCCGAAAACCAACTGGTAGCCTTGCAGGCTTCAAAAGAATCGCTCGTTCTGTTGAAGAACCAGGATGCCGTCCTTCCTTTAGATGTAAACAAAATTTCCAAAATCGCCGTATGCGGTCCGAATGCAGATGAAGAAGCATACGCTTTGACACATTACGGCCCGCTTGCCGTAGAAGTGACAACCGTGTTGGAAGGCATTCGGAATAAGGTAAAACCAGGAACGGACGTGCTCTTTACGAAAGGTTGTGATCTGGTAGATGCCAATTGGCCGGAATCGGAACTGATCCGTTATCCGTTGACAGCCGAAGAACAGAGCGAGATCGACAAAGCAGTGGAAAACGCGAAGAAGAGCGATGTGACTGTAGTCGTGCTGGGCGGAAGTAACCGCACCTGCGGAGAAAACAAATCACGTTCCAGCCTCGATTTGCCAGGCCGCCAACTCGATTTGCTGCAAGCCGTCGTAGCCACTGGAAAACCGGTCGTATTGGTGCTGATCAACGGACGTCCGTTGTCTATTAACTGGGCGGACAAATATGTTCCGGCTATCCTCGAAGCCTGGTATCCGGGTTCGCAAGGCGGTACGGCCATTGCAGACGCTCTGTTCGGCGACTATAACCCAGGTGGAAAGCTGACCGTCACCTTCCCGAAGACAGTCGGACAGATTCCGTTCAACTTCCCGACCAAACCGAATGCACAGGTCGACGGCGGACGCAACAAAGGGTTGGACGGCAACATGTCCCGCGTGAACGGTCCGTTGTACCCGTTCGGCTACGGATTGAGTTATACGACTTTCGAATACTCAGACATTTCGATCCAGCCAGCTATCGTGACACAGGTTCAACCGGTCACCGTCCGTTGCAAGGTGACGAATACAGGTAAACGTGCCGGAGATGAGGTAGTACAGTTATATGTACGCGATATCCTCAGCAGTGTTACGACCTACGAGAAGAACCTCGTCGGCTTCGACCGTATCCATCTGAATCCGGGAGAAACGAAAGAGCTTACCTTCACTATCGAACCGCGCGACTTGCAGCTGCTGAATAGCGATAACCATTGGGTGGTAGAACCGGGAGACTTCAAGGTTATGATCGGAGCCTCATCCGAAGACATCCGCCTGAACGACCGTTTTACGGTAGTGGAATATGGTAAAGAGCAGGCAAACATATCGGCAGCTTCCCGACAGCAGAAATCAGTTATTGCTAGCTCTACTCAGGAGTCTGCTCCGTCAGTATTAGACGGCAACCCATCTACGGCTTGGAAAGCCAACAAGGGTGAATACATAACTTTTGCACTCGAAAACAACGCCTCTCCTAACAACATCGCGATTGCCTGGAAAGAAAAAAGCAAAGATGCCAAATTTGAAATCCAACTCTCCGGTGGCGGAGGCCAGTTCCTGACCGTATATGAAGGGACGGTAGAAGCTACGAACGAGCTGACGAATTACCGGTTCAAAGGCACGACCGCCAGTGATATCCGTATCGTAATAACCTCCGGCAATGCAAGTATCTCGGAAGTAAAAATCAAGGAGTTGAAAAATTAAAAATTAAGAATTAAGAAATGGTGTCTTATGCATTCATTTCTTAATTCTTAATTTTTAATTCTTAATTTATAAATAGATTTCCCCAAAGAACTCCGGACAATGGAAGTTCGGAGAAGGAAGATCAATCGGACTCCAACTTACGAAATGCGGAAATTCCGTATCGTCCGCACATTTATAGAAGTTGCCCATTATCTTTTCCGGTAGGTTGTCAGGATCGAGGCCCATCAACCGGAAAGGAATGGCAACCACCAACTCCCAGCTATAAACCCCCAGTTTCTCTGTAAAAGCGACATGAGGAAGACTTGAAAAACGACGTATCGAAGCATACTCTTCGGGGGTCAGAGATTTCTTCGAATCACGCGATTCCCGATAGGAAGCATCACATGTTCCAATACAATTAAACTCGAAATTGTAGTAATTGGGATCATTCACCCGCTTCATAAAAAACTCCACGCAACTATCTTGATAGACAGGTGAACCATCCGTTTCATAAAGAGCTTTCAATGAATTGCCTTTTACAAAGTAACGAATATACAGATTCACTTTCGATCTTGCGATATCGAAAGCCACGATAGGCTTATAGGAATATTCCTCCCAGTTAATCACATCGATCGACTCTCGCTGGGCCTTTTCCATCAAAAAGCCTACGGACGACAGATCCAGTACGTCCAGCGTTTCCAAATAAGGGACTTTCAGTTTCTTCATTATCAATTATAGATTTGGAGTAATGGCAAATGTAAATAAGAAGTCAGCAATACGGATAAGACTCCGATTATAGCCAAAACAATAATGACCGATCCTACAATCCTATTCAATAACCATATACCTCGCACGTTAAACCATTTTTTCAATTTAGCAACTATATAAGTGATTCCGAACCACCAGAGAACAGCCCCCACCCCAATAAAAGCAATGCCACCCGACAGCATCCAAACAGAATGTTCCGGCAAGACAAAACCAAAGCGGGCAAACAAACCAATATATAATAATACGATTAATACGTTGCTAAAGGTAAGAAGAAAAGCTGTAATAAAATCCTGAGTGAAAGATAACTTTTTCTCCCGTTGTTTTCTAAGATTCCGGACAGGATTGGATTGGAAAATATAATAGCCGAAAATACCCAATACGATACTGCCGATCAATTGCAAAGGAGCCTGATTCGCCTCCACAAAGTTCACCACAACTCCCATCCCCAAGCAAGTCAGTGCAGCGTAGATCACGTCTGACAGAGCAGCCCCTAATCCGGTAACAAACCCATGCCAACGTCCTTTGTTCAGCGTTCGTTGTATACATAGCATGCCGATCGGACCCATCGGGGCGGAAACCAGTACGCCAATAACAATTCCTTTACTTATCAATCCCAGCATTATCCTTCTATTTTCTGCCTAATGATTTGCAAAGATAACGCAAACCGGGAGCAGAATAAAATGAACTCGTCCATTTTTAACCAAAAAACACCTGCAGGAATGTTTTTTAGATTACCTACAGGCGTTTTCACACTTTATGTAAAAAGGCTATTTAGCTTTTTCCTTTTCCAATATAGCTTTCAACTTTGCAACGATTTCGGGATGTTCGGCCGCCAGATTCTTCTTTTCTCCGATGTCCTGCTTCAAGTTGTAAAGCTGTTCTTCCTTGCTGTTGCCCAACTCGATATTCGTCAGTTTAGCATAAGCAGCACCATTACTCGGAGCTATGTACTTCCATTCGCCGTCGGAGACAGAAAGAGAACCGGCGACTTCGACCACATAGTCGCGCCCTTTCAAGTCCTTCCCCAAGAATGCGTCCAGATGATCCCGGCTGTCAGGACCGGCCCCTTCTTCGAGCGGCTTGCCCATCAGGCTTGCCATGGAGGCATACAGGTCGATCTGTGATACCAATGCGTCGGAGACACCCGGTTTTACCTGAGCCGGCCAGCTCACAATCATCGGAACACGCGTACCGGCTTCGAAGATACTGTATTTACCACCACGGAACGGCCCCCAGGGTCTATGTTCGCCCAACAATTCCACAGCCCGGTCTGCATAACCATCATCCACAACAGGACCGTTGTCGCTACTCAACACGATCAAGGTGTTTTCGGCAATACCGGCTTTTTCGAGTGCGTCCATTATTTCGCCTACGGTCCAGTCGAATTGCAACAAAGCGTCGCCACGAGGGCCCATGCCGCTCTTGCCGACAAAACGGGGATGCGGCCAACGGGGAACGTGCGCGTCGTTGGTTCCGACATACAGGAAGAACGGTTCATCTTTGTGGTTTTCAATAAATCGGACAGCTTTGCAAGTGATGCTGTCTGCAATGTTTTCATCTTCCCACAAGGCCTGCTTGCCCCCTTTCATGTAGCCGATACGCGAAATGCCGTTCACGATCGCCATATCATGCCCATGGTTCGGACTCGGTTTCAATTTGGTAAGCAATTCCGGATGGTCTTTTCCCAACGGTTCGCCAGGGAACGGTTTTTCATAGCTCACTTCAATCGGATCATTCGGATCAAGATTGACGATCCGCTGGTTCTCAACCCACACACAAGGCACACGGTCGCCTGTGGCAGCCATTATATAGGAATAGTCGAACCCTATATCTGAAGGTCCCGGCGTGATAAAGCCATTCCAATCCTGTCCTCCCGTCCTGTCAGACAATCCCAAATGCCATTTACCTATAGCACCTGTTGTATAACCACACTCACGAAACATATCGGCAACAGTCGGCTGTTCGGGACGAATGACCATTCCGGCATTTCCAGCCGCAATCCCCGTGTCATTCCGCCTCCAAGCATAATGCCCCGTAAACAGCGAATAGCGCGACGGCGTACTGGTCGCAGCCACTGCATGCGCATCCGTAAAACGAACACCTTGGGCTGCCAGGCGTTCCACATTCGGCGTATGGATCGTTTTTGATCCGTTGCAACTCAGGTCACCATAACCGATATCATCGGCTATCAGGAAAATAACGTTCGGCTTCTTCTGCTGCTGTGTTACTTTTTCTTCCGCCTTTTGTCTGTTTCCAGAACAGGAGGCCAGCAAGGTAGCTCCTATTCCCAATACGATTGTTGATTTCATGATAATAAATTAACTGTTAAATGATAAACCCTTTCTCCATTTTGAGATTGTCAATCCGAGAATCCCGAAAACGTCCTCCACACTCCGACAATTGTTTTTTCAGCAAATCTCGCCGGGAGCTATAACCTTATTGTTGACAAATATACAATAAAACGAAGTATATCACAATTTTCCAAGATTGTAATCTGCATACGAAGTTTTCTGCTAATCCTCTATCACTCTATCACTACAAAGGTTGTAGCTATTCATATTCAAACGTCCAAAGGCAGTGATACAGGACGTTTTCCCCTATCACTCCTCTATCACTTCTAAAACAGGACGTTTTTGTCATACAATTGAAAACCAACATATTACCTTCTATTACTTTTGAAAAAGCATATAAAATAATCGAATAAACAAATGTAAAAACGAATAT
>ERZ780149.1626-NODE-1626-length-23539-cov-3.769162_pt1 | contig 23539 bp, 17 predicted proteins | sample MGYA00511367_ERZ780149 | MGnify/ENA primary metagenome ERZ780149 (study PRJEB29588, sample SAMEA2153852) | human gut metagenome | biome: human gut; feature: human-associated habitat; material: faeces | place: Denmark | collected 2008/2010 ... | reverse complement strand
AGGGATTGAGAACAAGCACTTTTTTTGAAAAAACATACTTTTTCTACAAGCTGAAGAACGTGACCGATAAAGTCACGTCCTTTATTTTATATATCTATCTTTAACAGCTCCGCCGCATTTTTATAAAACATCTTGTCCTTTGCGCTGTCGCTTATCGGCATTCTGTCGATCATTCTTATCTCATCGTGCGGATTGCTCCACGGAAGGTCGCTTCCGAACAATATCCTGTCCTCGCCGTATGCCCTGAACATTTCCATAAACATCTCGTCCGACATATACTCTGCACAGTACGCCGTGTCAAAATAGATGTTCCTTGCGTCCTTGATATAATACAGCACACGCTCCCAGTTTGCCATTCCGCCCATATGCGCCCCGATAAATGTGCAATCAGGATACTTCTTTGCCATTTCGGCAAGGTCTGCCGGCATTGCGTGGAACGTCATAGATGATATAGGGTCATATCCCATATGAAGAATAACAGGAAGCCCCAGTTCACCGCATTTTTCATATATTCTCTGCATACACGGCTCGAACATAAAATGCCCCTGATAATCCGGATGCAATTTAACGCCGTGAAGCCCCAAGGACGATATGCGTTCAAGCTCACTGTAAAGCTCATCACTGTCCGGATGCACCGTGCCGAACGATATTATGTTGCCGTGATTTTGCTCCTTTGCCCAGTTGTTTATGGTCGTCTGCTGTGTCGGCTTTGTTGCAACCGGCAGTAAAACGCCGTAATCAATGCCCCACTCTTTCAGCTTCTGCCTTGTATCGTCTATTCTTCCGTTTGTATAAACGTTGCAGTTTGCCGTATCCTTCAGCTTCTGCACCGCTCTGTCTGCTATTTCGTCCGCATAAGCGTGTATATGAAAATCAATGTACATCTTCTGTTCCTTCGTTCTTATTCGTCATATAATTTATCTGTCTGCTTTCCGTCAAGACCCGAAAACACAGGGAATCTTCCCGTTCTCTCTATAGTCTGACCGTTTATCATTCCTATATGCGAGGAAATATGCCGAAACTGCCCTAAGATAAGTTCAAGCCTTGTATATTCACACCCTTGAGGCTTTTCGTTAAGCTCTTCGTCGCTCAGATTATCAAGATAGTTTTCTGTTTTTATCTGCACTTTATGCAGGTAATCGAGCAGCTCTGTATCGCTCAGAACAACATTGCAAGGATTATCGGGATTATCCATTCCGTTTTCGTGAAAATCCGGTTCTGTGAATTTTGACGGATTGAAAAACCACTTGTCCGCCGAGTGAATAGCGTGATACACATACCGCCAAGCAGGTGTACCGCAGACAGACGCATTTCTGTCATATGTCTTTATCGCCGTTTCCATATTACTAAAGTTCGTTACCGTTTGCTTCTTTATCATTCGGCATACATCGTTCATGTTTTACCCTCCTGCTATATTTCCTCTGTTTGTCCGATAAAAAAGGATATAGAAAGAGGAGCATCTTCCGATACTCCCCTTAAATTTGTTTTTCACTATCGTTCAAATCGCCGTCAACGAAACTTTCAAATATCGCCATTTTTTCAAAAGGCAAATTTGCTGCGGCTCACAGCCGCCCGCCGTCAACGTAACCTACGCATATCGCCATTCTTTCAAAAGGCGAATTTGAAGCGGCACATTGCCGCCCATTTAGTTGGCAAGACCTGAACGTTCGATACCTTCAACGAACTGCTTCTGTAAGAAGATGTACATAATAAGTATCGGAAGTAATGACATTAAGCATCCCGCTTCTATCCATACCAGATAGTCACTCGCCATACCGTTTTGCTCTCCGGTGAAATAAAGTATCATCGTTGTTCCAAGACGGTCGATTTCCATCGCTATCGTATACGGGTCAGTGAAGAACATACCCGTTACATAAGAGTCGTTCCAGTACCATACAATTGAGAAGATGAATACCGTTAAGAACGAAGTCTTAGCATTCGGCACCATAACACGGATAAATGTCATGAAAGGTCCACAGCCGTCGAGATAAGCGGCATCTTCGAGGTCCTTGGGCAGTCCTCTGAAGAACTGTCTGAACAGAAGTATAAATACGCCTGCTCTGATACCGTTGCAGAAGAACGCCTGTAAGTAAAGTGCCATAGGCGTACTTACAAGGTTAACCGCATTGCCTGTAAACAGCTTTATCAGACCGAATATATCGAAGAATCTGAACTGCATATACAGAGGGATAAGGATTACCTGTACGGGTACGATGATCTGTAAGATAACGATACCGAACATAAGTCCCTTGCCCTTGAACTTGAATCGTGCAAATCCGTAGCCCGTAACGCCACAGGTAACGACCTGTATCATCGAGCATACTACGTTTACAAGTACAGTCTGCAAAAGTACCTTTGGGAAATTCATTGCGATCCATACGTCAACGAAGTTGGAGAATATAACCTCCTTGGGTATCCACATTACCGAAGGGTCGCTCATTTCTGTCTGGGGTCTGATTGCCGTAGACAGCATATAAAGTATAGGATAGAGAATTACGAATCCCAGACCGAACAGGATAAGGAAACGGAAAACAGGCCATACCTTTTCGGTAATTCTTCTTCTGAAGATGTACTTGTAGTGCTTTCTTTCCTGCTGGTTGTAATTACGGTAATTCTTGATTATCTGCCAGTTGCTTACATGGTAGATATTCTTAAGCTCTTTAGCCTTTTTCTTTTCAGCCTTCTTCAAAGCTCTCTTTGATTCGGGCTTTCCTGTTGCGATAGGCTTGATAACACCTACCTGAAGCTCGTCATCAGCCTTTTCGGGAGCGGCAGAAGCGTCAGCCTCGCCGTTAATCTCCTTTATAGCCTCGCCGATCGCTTCCGGAGAAGCGTTATCGACAGGTGCAGCTGTGGCTGCTTCGTTTTCCTGAACATCTGCATTGAACTGTTCTAAATCTTTTTCGCTCACAACTACACCTCCTTAATCATTTTCATAGAATACGAACTTAGATACAATAGCAACGATAATTGCAAGTGCAACCGCAACTATCAGGAAGTAAATCCATGCCATAGCCGCCGAAAGACCGTATCTTAAGCCTCTTGACTGTGCAAGAACTATTGACATAACCGGGTTTTCCGAATCGATGAACGTATCGATAACCGTATAAATCAGGTTTGCCAATATCATCGGGCTTATCATCGGGAACGTTATCTTCCAGAAGAATTCCCATCCCGTAGCGCCCTCCATAGATGCCGCTTCCTTTGCCGAAACCGGTATCTGCTGTAACGCCGCAAGGAATATCAGTATCTGAATACCGGCACTCCATAATAAGTTGAAAATATCACTCGTTATCGTCTGTATCGTCATGGTCAGCTGTTGGTTCAGATTATATATACCTAAGAACTGCAACAGCTCATCGACAAGGTCGGTCTGGAACAGTGCGCTGAACTGCTCACCGCTCGAAATACCGTTGGTCGATATATCACCCTTGATTACCGCCAGTACAGGACCCGTCGCAACAAGTACCGGTAAGAAGAATACCGCTCTTGCGAATGTTCTGCCTCTGAACTTCTGGTTAAGAAGAAGTGCGATAAACAGCGAGAATATCATTACTACGATAACCTGCGGTACCATTGCACCAAGTGACTCGGTCAGCTTGGGGAGGTAATCCTGGTTCTTGAAAAGAGCCTCCTCATAGTTTCCGAAGTTGTTCCACTCGGTATAGATACCTGCTGAAGTCATTCCTCTCTGTGCGGCCTGATCTGCTGTTGTAACAAGCTCAGTATAGCACATTGAGTACCACGCCGACTTGAATATCGGCACAATGAACATATAGATTACGCCGATGATCCATATCGCTATGAATCCGTAACCGTAAAGTCCTTTTTTCTTCTCGTATGAAATACGGGATTTCTTGATTTCCTTCTGAACTCTGGGTTGTCTGCGGCGGATGTCCACTTCCTCGTCCTCAACGTTCAGTGCCGCAGCTGCTGCGGTCATATGTGCTGACTTGTTAGCAACGGAAGCCGGTGCCTCGTCAGCGTCATCTGCCTTATCGGCAGGCTCTGAAGCTGTTTCCTCGACCGTTTCCTGCTTTACATCAGGCTCTGAAGCTGTTGCTTCTGCTGCCGTTTCGGCAGCCACAGCCTTGTCGGCTGCGGGTGTGTCATCAACGGGAGTCTCGGCGGCGTCGGTCGTCTTCATTGCTTCAATTTCTTCATTCGGGTTGAAATTCGAATTATTCATCTGTTTCTCCCTTCAGTCCATATTGTGCAAGATCGATTTCCTTGCCGTTGACGGTGAGAGTCATTTTTCTGGTATTTACCCTGATTGTCTTTCCGCCGTCAAACTCGGTTTCCATCTCATCGCCGGAAATTCTGTTGTATCCTGTGATGTGGAGATTTGCGAAGTCCTTCAGTTCGTCCTGATAGAGCTTATAAATCTTAGCCGAGGGTTCGAGCCAGCCCTTGTAGTTTGAATAGAAGAGCGTCTCGTAATCGCTGTCTGTGAAATCGTTAGGATCGGCATACATCATATCATAGTGAACAGGTGTTGCTGTAAGAAGTGCAAGCATGATAGTATCATCTGCGTTTGCACTTGCATTTACCGCCTTTGTTGTGTAAGGCAGGTAACCGTGGATAACGATCTCATAGAACGGAATGTCATAGTCAAACAGATCAAAGTTACTTGATGTAACAGGTACGTCTGTCAGATAATCAACATAGGGGAGCGCATAAGCGTTAGCGCCGCTTGCAAGAAGCGTGAATCCTGCGTCCTTGAACTGCTTGTAGCCGTCTACCAGCTTGTTCATTGTGTCTGCTCTGGAATAATTCTCACGGCTGAAGTCGCTGTAAAGCAACGTTGTAGCGTCATCAAGGCTTATCGTTGTTATTCCTTCGCTTGTAAACGACTTGCTGATCTTGTTGTAAAGATCAGGCCAGTAATAAGGTGACAGGGTTGTCTTTGTAACAAGTCTTACCTGATTCGGAATGCCGAATGCAATATCCCAGTTATTCGTTGTTGCATAAGCCTTTGTTATAGCCTTGCAGGCGTTCAGCGTGTAGCTGTAGCCGTTACCGCTGTCCTTCATGTAGGTGATTCCCGCACTTGCGAACAGCTTGCCGTTTATCGAGCCTACATATTCCGCAAGCGTCTTGTATGCGTTCTTGCCGCCAAGCGTTCCTGCGTAATTTACATCGGCTGTGATCATACCCTTGATGCCTGCGCCGTTGAAATCGTTGTAGTTTGCAACAATATCGTCAACGCCAAGCTCGTTGAGCTGCTTTATTATTTCCTGAGCCTGCTCGTATGTTGTAGCGGCAGTTTCAAGATTTACAGGCAAGCCAGCAATCGACTGTGCCTTTATCGTACCGCCGTAAAGGTCAAGATAATAGCTGTTTGTTATATTGTCGCTCTTATCCTTGAATCCCTTCTGCTCGATAAGGTAGTTTCTGTATGCTTCCGCAATATCAACATAAGAAAGGTTTTCCTTTGCAAGAGGATAATAGCCTACCGTGAGGTTGGGCTGGTTTATCTTGCCCTGCTCGTAAACCGTGAGCTTACGGTTACCCATGTAGTAGGTATCCTCTGCTCTTACCTTGAACTCGAACCATGTGTTGTTGTATGATGTTGAGTTCTGTCCGCTTACAGTAGCGTTTACGCTTGCACAGGTTTCGCCGGACTTAGCAATTGCCATATAACCGTGATTTGTCTTTTCACCGTTTGTAACAGCACCGATAACAGGGAGATAAACCTGCTCTGTCTTTGACGGACGTGTCAGCATACCGATCGATGTATCACGACCGTATACCTCACTGTTGTATGCCTGTGCGTTGTAACGGCGGTTGTTGTAGTTGATTACAGCGCCCGAGCCGTCGGGAACTACCATATAGCCCTCATCTTCCATGCCTGCCGCATTGAAGAACTGTAACATACCGATCTCAAGAAGTACAAGACCGCTCGTGTCGGTTGCCTGCTGTTCCTTGATTTCTTCCGTTATTACCGAAACATTTACATTGTCTTTCTCAAGTGTGATCGTCATAGGAATTTCAGCTTCAATCTTGCTTAATCTGTATATGACCTTTACACCGTTTTCGATCGGCTCAAAGCTGAATTTGCCCGACTTTATCGAAGCATCGTAAATGTTTATTCTCTGACTTGTGTGTGATGAAACGTCACCGTATACTACATATAACGGAGACTGCATATTCTTCTTCTGCGCAGTCTTGGCATTTTCGTCCTTGTCTGCGTTAAGAGGAGTAGCCCACCATACATAGTTGTCGCTCTTTGACTGAACTGCAAAGTTTGTCGTCGATTCGTTAAAGTATAACTTGTAGCTGTCGTTTTCAGCCACAACGCTCATATCCGCAAGACCTTCCTCGTCGGTTCTGGGCTTTTCCTTGTCATCTTTTTTATCGTCTTTCTTGTCGTCCTGCTTATCATCTGCGGATGCGCCGTCATCGGTTGTCTGCTCTGTCTGTGATGTGCCGTCGTCCGTTGTGGGCTGTTCGTCAGACCATGCAACAAGCGAGCTCATCGAAACGAGCATTGCGGCTGTGAGCAGAACTGCAAGTATCTTTTTTCTGATTTTTATCATCTTCTGTCACACCTCCGCTTACAAACTGAATCTGTACATCAACTCGGTATAGATAGAGAAACCGAAGATGTAAACCTGCTGGAACAAGCTGAGTAACAGCACGAGCAGGAACAGGATTATTACCATTGCCGCAACAGTGAAAACCATTGCAAGAAGCGTCTTGGGTACCGAGTACTGATGAACTGTCTTGATACCCGAGATCATAAGCACCACCGTCCACAGTATACCGAGATACTGGAAGAATATGATGAACGCACCCTCGCTCTTGAGTAACACGTTACTTGCGAGTATTACCACTACCTGAGTGATAAGATAAGGAACGAGCGAATAAGCGCTGACGCTCGTAATCGCCTTTACTGAGCCTTCTCCGTCGAACAGAGTACACAGTGACCAGTTACCTATTACCCATGTGAAGAACAGGATAACAGTCTGAACCAGGAGCGGCACGATGTTGAATATCTTTACATAGTTGTCGTTGAAAAGGAAGCCTGTCATTACCTGCTGGCACACCGTTATAACAAAGAAACAAAGAACTATAACAAGTGAAACCTTAGTGTTGTATGCTTTCTTCCAACGAAGATCCTCAAAGCCCTCGAAAGGATGTCTTGCAACGTAGAACGGCCATTTCCAGGCGGGCATATCTAAATCAAATCTCATTTTTATTTACCTCCCGCTTTCTTAGCCTTAATGCGTTTTCTTACCTTGCTGAGAACAACAAGCGCTACTATTATTACAAGCACGATTATCATAAATACATTGAAGTGATCTCTGATAAACTGCATTCTGTACTGCTTGAACGCTCTGTTATATCCGGATCTGCTGTTACGGTAGAAGTATTTCATTGCCTGCTCGTAGTTACCCTGAGAAAGCTCTGAGTTACCAAGACCGATATAAGCGAACCAGTAGTTGCTGTCACGGATCAGGACTTCCTGCCACGGACCGCTTGCCTCCTCGTACTTACCGAGGTTGTAAAGACCCATCGCCTCGTGTACGATGTCACCAAACTCTGTGCGCTTGAATGATGTGATAGAGTTCTTACGGCTGTCAAGTACATATACAACGCTGTTGTACGCTTCAATTGCCGTTACGTTTGTGAACAGGCCCTTCTGGTTGCCCTTGCCGCCGTAGATGAACAGCAGGTCACATTCGTTTGTGTATTCAAAGATACGTCCGTTTGCGAAGTCAAGAAGTCTTATCGTTCCGTCCTCGTCAACGTCAACGTCAGTAATCTGTGAGCCGTATGTCTGGTTCTTATAATAGTACGAAGCCATATCGCCGTAGGTGTAATCCGAATAACCGAGGTTGATAAGGATGTTCTCACCTGCAGGGTTCATCTTCTTGAATATATCCGTTGTGGCACTCTTTGAACCTGTTACGGTGTAAATAAAGCCCTCATCGTCTATATCGAAGTTATCGAACTCCATCGGAACCGCCTGAATGAATGCTGCGGCTGCCTCACGGGAGAGGATCGTTCTCCAGAACTTGTTGGCGATAGCCTGTGCTGTCTGCTCAACTCGGTTTGCACCGAAGAAGTTACTGAATGAACCGTCGGGTGCGAACATTACCGCACCGTCCGTGATTGACTTGATGTTTACATAAACGTTGCCCGCAACGTCAACTACGACCTTGTTGGGAAGGAATGTAACATCTGCGTCATAGAATTCAGTGGAAGGTCTTTCGAATATCTGGAATACCGTTCCGTCTGCATAAACACCGATTACACGGCTGTTGTCGTAGTCCGCAATGTATATCATTGTGGACTCGTTTTCGTTTGCAGCGTCCTCAACGTGTCTTACGAAAATTCCATGCGGATTCTTCAGTGTTTCATATTTGTCTGTCTTGGGATTATAGAAATAATCCATTACAGTAAACGCTCTTGAATAAGTTACGTCTGTAACAAGTATGCGGTTATTACCGGAGTCTACTATATAAAGACTCTGTGTTTTACGGTCAATGAAAAGATCCTGAGGCTCTTTAAGCTCGCCGATCTCAACATCCTTTGTTACCTCACTGCCCGTCTGCTCTGAAATCGCTTTCAGCTGAGCATCGGTATTATATCTTGTGCCGGAGCCGAAATCAAGACCTGTAACTACACGGTCTACAACGTATCCGGTCTGTGAAGGAACAGGATCGCCCCACCAGTCGTAGCTGTAACCTTCGTACGGCTGATCGGCAAACGCTGAACTGCACAGCATGGAACCCGCCATTATGGCCGATACGGCTGCCGTAGCGATTTTCTTCATGTTTGGCACTAAAATCATCCTTTCTGTATAATCTAATAATAAATCAGTCTTTAAGACCGCTGGTAGCCATAGTTTCCATAACGCTGCTCTGGCAGAAAATGAATACTATGATAGGCGGCAGCATCGTGATAACAGCTGCGGCTGCCGCAACGCCCGCACGGGCAATACCGGCGGCACTTATCTGCTGCATAACGGTCGGAATGGGTTTTAATGCCTCATTATAAATGAATGAATAACCTGTAATCTGCCATGCGCCCTGGAAAGCGAATATCAGAAGTGTCAGCCAAGCGGGTTTAACGTTGGGCATTACTATCTGCCAGCAGATTCTGATGTGGCTTGCGCCGTCCAGCTTTGCGGCCTCTATCATACTGTCGGGCAGCTGTCCCATGAACTGACGCATAAGGAACAGTCCCATAGGCGTTGCGATGTACGGCAGAATGATTGCAAAGTATGTATCGATCATACCAAGTGTTGCCATTACCATGTACTGCATGATGTAAAGTACGGTAGATGTGAACAGAAGGGCAACCTCGATTATCTTGTTGAGCGCCTTCGCACCGGGGAATGCAACCTTTGAAAGCGCATATGCCGCCGATGACGAGAATAAAAGCTGTGCAACTGTAACTACTACAGCTACAAATACAGAGTTGAAAATGTATCTTGAGAACGGTACCCACATGTTGGATGCCGTAGCAAGCAGATCAGCAAAGTTCTGATCCGTGATGTTCTGTACATATAGTCTGGGCGGGAAGAGGAACAGCTCCTCAACAGGCTTCAGTGACTGTATAACAGAAAGATAAATGGGGAAGATCATGAACAGACCCAGCAGAGCGAGCACTACAAATATGAAAATGTCGCCGCCCAGAGAACCGCCATATCTTTTTCTTCTCCTCTTAGTTATTTTCATAACTGCCTTCCTTTCTTAGAGAGAAATTCATAATGTGAGATCCTCCGATCAGTCAAGGTACTTGCCGAGTACCTTCTTGATACCCCAGTTGGCAAGCAGCATTACTGCGAACAATACGAAGCATATAGCCGATGAGTAACCCATCTCATAACGTATTGAACCGTAGTCATAAGCGTGTGTCATGATCGTGTGTGCCGCATAGTCTGTTGAAGGGAATGCGGTAAGGAAACGACCTACATCACCGGCTGTGAAGGAAGCGGTGATCTGCATAACCGCTGCGAACAGCAGCTGAGGTCCCATTGCAGGCACCGTAACGAGCAGTAACTGCTGTGTACGGTTCTTGATGCCTTCGATGGCACCCGCCTCGTATCTGTCCTTAGGTATACCCTGAAGACCTGCACGAAGCGCAAGGAATCCGGCACCAAGCGACATCCACAGCTGAACGACGATTACAACACCCATGATGTAGTTTGCGTCTGTCAGCCACTGACGTGCGCTGTTTATGATACCAAGGTCAAGCAGATAAGAGTTTGCTATACCGTATGTATCGCCCGAGAATATGAGCTGCCATGTGGTATAGATGTTACCTGCCAGAGTCGGCGCATAGAAGATAAATGTGAACATTGTCTTTAATGCTCTGGGCATTTCGTTGATAAGCCATGCCAGTATAAAGCACATGATATAGCTTAACGGACCTGTTATAATTGCGAATACGAGCGTATTCTGTATCGCCTTTAAGAAGACCTCGTCCTCAAGTATCAGCGAATAGAAATTGCTCAGTCCCACAAACTGGGGGAACTGTACCATGTTGAAGTTCGTAAAGCCCATAGGCAACGAAAGCAACACCGGTATGATCGTAAAGATCGTAAAGAGTATGAAGTAGGGCGCAAGAAGCACATATACGCTTGCGTTCTTCTTCATCTCACGCAGTGTATATCTGACCTTGCTGTCTTCAATATACTGCGGCTTTTCTCTGTTAAACAAACCGATAACCTCCTCTATAATTCAGCAAAGCCTGTGAGGGCGAAAAGCCCTCACCGCTTTTCAAGATCATTTTTTGATGGACGATAATTCCTGATACTTTCTTACGATCTCAGACTTAATCTGATCGTTGTAGCTCATAAGCGTGTATCTGGGGTTACCTGCATCGTTAACAACCATTCTGAATGCGTTGTTGATGTGTCTTGTTACTGCATAGGATGCGGGAATGATCGGTACTTCCTTGAGGTAGCTCTGCTGTGATGAGATCTTCTCATACTCGGCAGTTGACCAAGGAAGCTGTTCAAGAGCTTCTACGTTTGCCGTATCGAAACGTCCCAGGGGACCCATAAGAGCTTCGATCTGCTTACCGTAGTCAACCTGAATATCCGTACTTGTGAACCACTTTACGAAATCCCAGGCTGCAGCCTGATTTGAAACCTTGTTGAATATTACAGCACCACTGCCTGCAGAGTTTACAGCGTGATTTATTGTTCCGTCTGCCTGCTTTGTTCCGGGTACCAGTGTGAAGTCCCACAGACCCTTGATTTCGGGTGCTGCAACTGACAGCTGGTTGTAGAACGTATAGGCCTGAACAACGAGGGGCATCTCACCTGTTCTGAAACGTGAGAATGCGTCGAATGTCTGATCAAAACTGAATACCGTGTAGAACTTTGTCCACTGCTCAAATACTCTGATAGAATCCTGAGTCATGAAGTTCGTGAGGTTTACGTTCTTTATGTCGGTAGTTTTCATGCTGTTGTAGTCCGTTGTGTAAAGGTCCTTGTTGTAGATGTCCTGACCTGTCTGGAGCATCAGCATAATGAATGTGTTACCTGAGTCGAACGTGTTCGATGAAACGTTCTGAGGAAGTATAAGACCTACGTCAAGGTACTTTCTCTGTAATGTCGGGAGCATATCTGTGAGCTGATCCCATGTTTCGGGAGGGTTCTCATATCCAAGCTCCTTAAGTACGTCTGTTCTGTAGAACAGCATCGGGAATGTCTGTGAAACGGGGAGACCGTAAACGCCTGTCGATACACCGTCGTTATATTCGTACAGCGTCATTGCGTCCTTCGCAAATCTCTTTGTTACCGCCTCATAATCCTTGAACTGCGTCATATCAAGGAGCAGTCCTCTCGCAGCGAGCTGTATCGGGAAGTCGCCGCCGATGAACAGTGCGATTTCAGGACCCTTGCCTGCGAGCGTTGCTTCAAGTACAGAGCCTTGTACAAGGTTGATTGAAGCCTGTGTTCCGTTATAGTCGGGATTCGAGTTGAACTTGTTGTCAACAAGGTTCTTTACAACGGTTGCCTGGTCACGGGCAAGTGATACCCATACGTCGAGCGATGTTGCACTTGAATCCGAAAGGTTCGTATAATCCTCGAAGAACGAACCGATAAATGCGTTGAAGCCGAATGCAAGTTCACCGAAGAAGTTGCCGTACGGTGATGCGAAATCCTCGTGGCAGGTTGCCACCTCTATGTAGTCAAGCTCAAGGGGCTGACCACGGTAGTCACGCATCCACGCCGATATAGACGAGATGCTGTCCTTGATACTGCTTGCCATTATCGGAATATCCTCAGGACTCTTTATACATCTTTCAAGGTAGATACACATTGTTTCAAGCGCCGATGCCTCAGAGCCCTTCTTTGTGAGGTTCTCGATGCTTGCCTTCTCCGCACGCAGAGAATCAACTATTCTCCGGAATGCGTCCTGAATACCGGGTATCTTCCTTTCTACAAAGTAATCCTTGTATTCATCGGGGTTGGGACCCGTTATCATAAGTATTCTTCTATAGTACTGGTTGAGCTCGAGTATAAGGTCGTCAAGTCTCTGCATAACCGCGCCGATTGAACCGGGTATAGCCTCAAGCGTCAGCTCGTGCTCCTCGCCCGCTGTCAGATAAACGTAAATATCGTTGCCGTTCTCGTCCTGGGGAGTGAGGTTGTACCAGTCCGGAGAATAGATGAACCTAACATCGTCAAGCTCCTTGCACGGAACCTTTCCGTCAATGTAGATTCTTCTGTTTGAGAAGAAGCCTCTCATCTGATTCTGTCTTGCCTTGAAGTTGAAGCGGTAATAACCGTCGTTTTCAACCTTGAACTTGTAGGTGATTGCCTGTGTTGCCTTACTCCACGTTGCCTGACCGATAGTATTGTAACGCTGCTTGGTCGGGTGGTTGGGATTTGTCATGTAGGTCGTTCTGTCGTAAGTAGCATATAATGTCGATGCTGTCTTGTATTCAGACTCCTCAGCCTGAAGGAAGATGGTGTTCGTTCCCAGCTCCTCGTTCTTTGAAGAAAGTGCGGGAGTGTTCTGAAGCTGATCATCTGTGGGCTTGATTGAATCGTAGCTTACAAGCTCATCGTAGTTTTTGAACGTAAACGAATGGAAAACACCGTAGGTTCTGATACCCTCAAGTGTCATTGTGTGCTTGCCTTTTTCAAGATAGAAGTAGTAAGGCTCGTTGTAAAGACCTTCCTTGTCCTTGATAGGATACTTTATCCAGCAATCATAGGTTACCTGTCCGGGACGAAGATCGTTGTCCTTGCTGTCACGGGTTATCTCTCTCTCGTCCTTCCAGTAACGGTCGAGCGTGATGTCCTGTGCCGCTGCGAAAGGATATTCGCCGTCTATCTTAAGACCTATGTCAAGAACGGTATTCTTTGATTCATTGCCCTCGATAGGATAATAGATAGTCTCAAGATTGTAAAGACCCGTTTCCTCGACATTGAACTCATATGTAAGCGTGAGCTTGTCGCTCTTCCACTTTATCGTTGAGTAGTGATCTGTCTTGAGATCGGTATCTTCTTCGAGGAATGCCTTGATTCCGTTGTAGCCGTCGCCTGATTTCTGAGTAATCTCCTCAAGTGCAGGCATTATGGCTGCAGCCTGCTCGGCTGTCATCTCCGATACGTTGTTGACGAAGGATGTGCCGTCTATCGTACCTTCCTTGTAGTCGGTAGCATAGATAGTGATTTCCTTCTTGGGCTTAGCGGCGTCCTTATGACTGTTGTAATAAGTGCTGTACTTGCCCTCCATACCGGTGATTGTGATTTCGCTCACTGAGCTATCGGTTTTGCTTTCCTCGGATTGTCCGGCAGAAGTATCTGTTGTCGCTTCTGCGCTGACTGCGGTTGATGTAAGTGACAATGAGGATACGAGTGTCGCACATGACAATATACCCGCTAATGTTCTTTTCATCCTGCTGACTTTTGTTGCCACAGTAATAATCCACCTTTCTGATAGTTGTCGTTTATGTCCAATCGAAAATATGCTAATTTCGACGAGTTAAGGAATTTATCCGTGCATATTGTAGTCCGAGTTGTAAACGGAAATTTTTCCGTCCTCAAGCTCAACACGCACTTTATCTCCGCCCCTTATACCCAGAGCCTCGAGATATTCTTTTGGTATCTGGAGTCTGCCTGCCCTGTCAAGAACAACAAGCTCCTCTTGATCCGAGCCGCTTTGCTGCATGAGCTTTTCATGCTCCGCCCTTTGCTGCTCGCTCATCTTTTCGAGTTCCCCGAATGAGAGGATCTCGGTTTTCTTTCTCAGCATCTCGCTCGATGTACGGCCGTCACGGATAGCAACAACACGGTCGATCGACTTCGACAGATTTGTATCGTGTGTTACTATTATAATGGTAACGCCTGTCTGACGGTTTAGCTGCTTGAAAACATCAAGCACCATCGCCGCCGTCTTGGTATCGACCGCACCCGTAGGTTCGTCCGCAAGGAGCAGGCTGGGATTGTTTGAAAGCGCTATGGCGATAGCCACTCGTTGCTGCTCACCGCCCGAAAGCTGACCGAGTACCGAGTTCTTTCTCGCTGAAAGCCCTACCATGTCGAGCAGTTCCTCCGCTCTCTCCCTTCGGTTCTTGTGTCCCGAAAGTAAAAGCGGCATTTCAACGTTCTGTATCGCCGTAAGATACGGTATAAGGTTTCTGGCGTTGTTCTGCCACACGAAACCGACCGTTTCTCTCTTATATTTTATAAGATCCTTTTCATCAAATTTAAGAAGATCCTTACCGTCAACGTAAAGACTTCCTGCCGAAGGCTTATCGAGCGCACCGAGCATATTCAGAAGCGTTGATTTACCGCTTCCGCTCGCACCGACAATGCCCATCAGCTCTCCACGCTCAACCGTGAGGTCAAGTCCCTGCAAAGCCATTACCTCAACATCGGTCGTCTTATATATCTTGACAAGGTTCTCACATTGCACCATCACATTTTCGGGCGGTGCAAGCATCATTCTATGAGGCATCACTCCACCTGCTTTCTGACGTCTGTAATGCGTCCGTCGTCAAGTGTATAAACCACGTCGCACTGCTCCATCATCGCAGTGTCGTGCGTTGTCATCACTATTGTAAGCCCGTCCGTATGTACAAGCTCTTTAAACAGATTCATAACCGCAAGTCCCGTAGGCATATCAAGCGCCGCAGTAGGCTCATCCGCAAATATCAACTTCGGCTTGTGCGAGATCGCCCTCGCTATCGCCACTCTCTGCTGCTCACCGCCCGAAAGCTCTCCGGGTCTGTGGTGCATACGCTTTTCAAGTCCCACTCTTACAAGGCATTCCTTCGCACGTTTTACACGCTCCGCATAAGGCATACCCACAAGCCGCATTGCAAATTCAACGTTCTCATACGCCGTCATTGTCGGTATAAGCGCTACAGACTGGAAAACAAACGACATATCGTTTCTTCTCAGCTTATCCATCTCCTTGTCGGAAAGACCCGTTATCTTCTTCCCGTCAAAGTAGACATCGCCGCCTGTTGGACGGTCAAGCGCTCCGAGTATATTTATCAGCGTGGTCTTGCCCGAGCCGGATCTGCCTCTCAGCACGACCAGCTTGTTCTTTTCCACATCGAGATTTATATCCTTCAAAGCGTCAACAGTGGTATTATCGTTTATTTTAAAGCTCCTGGAGATATTCTCCGCTCTTAAAATCGTTTCCATAGGCAGTTTCGATCCTCAAAAAAGTCCGTAAGCTACGTTTGCCCTGCAAATTGTTTCATCTGCTTTTTGTACCATATGCACAATTGTATTATTCGTTTTCGGCTGTAAACACGCCGTATTTAGAAATAATGTACAAAACAGCACAAGGGTCTATAACGTAGTAATTATACCAAATTATCACCTTACTGTCAAGGTTCATAAAAGAACTTTCACATTTCTCAAATGATTTTGATTTTCTGTACAAATCACTTTTGCGCTTGTCTAACAGTTACAAACTTCACACGCAAATTTTGTGCATATCGCTGAATTTGATTTTTGTCTGCACAATATCTTGATTTTTCGAGCGTCTTATAAGCTATTTTTGGTGTAAACGATTTCCACATTGAAAATTCTTATAACTTAATTTAGCTAATTCCTTAATTTGCTTAATCAAACTTTGTTGAATATGCACAAATATTTTCGGCGTTTTTTTTAGCTAATTATTCCATATATTACTTAATTTTTGTGTGTAACTCATGTAAACGCTTCGATTTGCTCACTCAGTTCCATCCACTCGGCAGTAAGCGCCTCCTCTTTTTCCTTCAGCGCCTCTATTTCCTGTGCAAGCGCACTCGTTTTTTCATAGTCTGTCGCTATCTCCGGCTGTGACATCTGCTGTGCAAGCTCCGCCGTTTTCAGCCCGACCTCATCTATCGACTGCTCGCAACGCTTCAGCGCACCGCTGAGCTTTCTGAGCGTGCTTTCACGCTCCTTGCGCTCCTTGTAGTCGTTCTTCTTGCCTTCTGCCGCCTTTACCTGTACAGCCTGCTCGGACTGTGCCTTCGCTTCCTTGAGTTCGATATACCTGTCATAGTTTCCGTCTATGTTTACAGTACCCGTCTTTCCGAGCCACACTATCCTGTCGGCCAGCTTGTTGATCAGGTATCTGTCGTGCGACACGATAAGAAGCGTTCCGCCGTAGCTTGCCAGTGCGTTTTCCAGAGCCTCTCTCGAATGTATGTCCAGATGGTTTGTAGGCTCGTCGAGCAGCAGCATATTCGCCTTGCTAAGCATCAGCTTAAGGAGCGACACCCTTGCCTTTTCTCCTCCGCTGAGCTTGCCCACATTCTTGAACACATCGTCGCCCTTGAACAAAAACTGCGCCAGTGCAGAACGCACCTGCGTCTGCGTCATTCCGGGATACCTGTCCCACACCTCGTCAATCACCGTCTTTGACGGGTCAAGATCCGTCTGTGCCTGATCATAATATCCAAATTGTATATTGTTGCCGAATTTATACTCTCCGCTATCCGCCTGATATTCTCCCGTAAGGATTTTCAGAAGCGTAGTCTTTCCGCAGCCGTTCTCGCCTAATATAAATGTTGTCGTGTTCTTCTTTATATCAAGCTCCGCATTTGTGAAAACCGCCGTCCCGTCAAACGATTTCGACAGGCCCTTTGCGATAAGCACATCGTTTGCGCCGCCTTCCTTCGCCCTGAACGTGAACTTTATAGCCTCCGGCAGATCCTCAGGCTTTTCGAGCGTTTCCTTCAGCCTGTCCGCCTGCTTCTGCTTTGATGCCGCCGTGATGAAGTTATGCTCCTGCCCCCACCGCTTCTGTTGCTCTACAATGCCTTCGATACGGTTTATTTCCTTTACCGTCCTGTCGTACACCCTCTGCTGAGCCTCTCTCGCCTCAGCCTTAAGCTCAAGATAGCGTGTATAGTTGCCCTTATATTCACGAAGCGTCCTGTTTTCCATTTCAAAAGTCGTGTCGGTGACTTTGTCGAGAAAATAACGGTCGTGCGATATTACGATATATGCGCCCTTATATTCCGTAAGGAACTTTTCGAGCCATTCGCAAGCGGTTATATCAAGGTGGTTCGTAGGCTCGTCAAGAAGCAGTATATTGCTCCCCGAAAGAAGCAGCTTCGCAAGCTGTGCCTTGCTTTTCTGACCACCGCTCATAACGCTTATCGGTTTGTTGAAATCGTCTTCGGAAAATCCCAGACCGACAAGTGCCGAGCAAGTCATTGATTTATAGGTAAGTCCGCCCTCACGCTCAAATCTTTCCTGCAGCTGCATCTGCCTTGACAGCGTCTGCTCGCTGTGGTCGCCCGTATCTATCGCAACCGCTATATCCGCAAGCTCGTTTTCAGCGTCGATAAGCGGACGGAATATCTCCAGTACCTCGTCATATAGAGTGATATTATCGTCACGGATAACATACTGCTCCATACAGCCGAGCTTTATCCCCGCCGCCTTGCTTATACCGCCTGTTTCAGCCTCCTGCCTGCCGTTTATAACGTGCATCAGCGTGGTTTTTCCGCACCCGTTTACGCCTACAAGTCCGGCTCTGCCGTTTTCTTCAAGCCGAAAATTCACATCGTGAAACAGCGTTTCACCGCCGAAGGACACCGAAATATCATTACCGGATAATACTATCATACCGCATTGTCCTTTCCGAAAAATAACGGTCAGAGTATTTCCTGCTCTGACCGCATATCTTTGTACTTTTCTTTATGCTTTGTTTACTTCTTCAAATTTTCGGGCTTGTACTTGTTGAGTGCGTCATTGTTGAGATCAAGCACATAGTCCTTAGCCGTTTCGTTGAGCATAGCCTTATAGTCGTCATCCTTCATAACGTGAAGCACGTTGCTGTGATTCTTCGTGAGCCAGTCCTCACGTTCCTTTATATCACGGCGTACTACCGCATAGTAAACGCTGTCATCCTCGTAAACTCCGCCCTTGTCTGTGTCAAGCTCAAATGCCCACTTTACAAACTCCTCGCTCGGTGAAGTATCCGTCTTGCCGAGCAGGAATTCGTGGTCATGCTCCTCTTCTTTACTTCCCGATGTTCCGCTGCTCGTTGTATCGTCCGATGCGGTTTCGCTTGTCGAAGAAGTTACAGATGATGCCGCAGAAGAATTGCCCGAGTTGCTCTCGGCTTCAGCCTCAGCCTTTTCCTTTGCCACAAGATCCTGATACTCGTGATATACCTTATCGTAGTCCTCGCCGGCAAGCAGTCTGTCAACATAGCCCTGAGCCTGTTCCTTCTTTGCCTTCTTGCCCTCGTCGGTCGTTATCTTGTCGCCGTTGCCCTCTTTAAGAGAAACCTGTATTATCTGGAATCTGCCGTAATTGTCATAGAAATAGGTAGCTATATCCTTTTCGTCTGTTGCGGATATGCCGTTTTTCTCATAGTAAGCGTCAAATACCTTCTCGCTCATCTTGTTTACAAGCTGAACAGCCTCGTATGACTTCTTGCTTATTCCGCCTGCCTCATAGTTCTGACCGTAGGTTTTTCCTGTGCTGTAGCCGTAATATGAGATTTCTGTATTCCACATCTTCTTTACAGAGGTCTTTACGTTCTCCTCTTCCTCGTCTGTGAGTGAAAGGTTCAGCTCCTTGAACTTGTTCTGTATAGCAACATACTGCTTTACCTGCTCTAATGTACGGTCCTGAACATACTGTGAGAACGTCTTGTCCTGTACCTTGTAGTTGTAGTAGCTGAAATTCTCTATCTTCGACGAGCTTGTTCCCATAGCCTTAAGCTGATCGTCAACCTCCTGCTGAGCCTCGCCTATAGCCGTCTGCTCATAAAGAAGATATATGCCCGCATTTATGGTCTGATTGTCAACCGAGCCTACAGTCGATACATCCGCACAGCCTGCAACACTTGTGATTGCCACGGCGCATATTGCCGCTGCCAGCTTTTTAAAATATTTCATTGCTTTTCTCCTTACTGTTTATAAGGGGCTGTGCCCCGATTATTTCTGCAAATTCCGCCGTTATCTTAATGTAACGCCTATATCCTCAAGTGCCTTAAGCACCTTTGCAACAACTGCGTCCGCCTCATCGTCTGTCAGAGTAGCGTCTTTCTTTCTGAGTATCAGCTTGTATGAAAGACTCTTCATACCTGCAGGCACCCGCTCGCCCTTGTACATATCGAACAGACGTACAGCCTCAAGATGCTTTGCGGTCTTTTCGATTACCGCAACTATATCTCCGCTCGGAACGTCCTCGTTGCACACAAGGCTCAGATCCCTGTATGTTGAGGGGAACTTGGGCAGTGCGGTGTACTTTACATCGCCGTTGGCATTATTGAACATTACCTCCATGCTGAGCGTAGCACAGTAAACCTCTGTATTTACACCGAAATTAGCCGCAGCCTCCGGATGAAGCTGACCGACATAGCCGATAAGCTCGCCGTTTACAGTGACATTTGCGCATCTTCCGGGGTGGACTGTCGGATTGTTCTTTTCAGCCGTGTATACGACATTCTTCAGTCCGAGTTTTGCCATAACTTCCTCGGCAACGCCCTTTGCCGTGAAGAAATCCTCGCCGTTTCCGTAAAGCGCATAGCACAGAACATCTCTTTCAACAGGGAGCTGATTCTCACCTGTCGGGAAATACTCTCTTGCTATCTCGAAGAATCTGCCTTCAAGGTTTCTGTTGCTCCAGTTTCTTCTTACAACTTCCATCATTGATGTAAGCGCAGAAGTACGCATTACGCTTGTATCCTCGCCGAGCGGACGTCTTAACACAACGCTCTTTCTTGACTTCTCGTCCATACGCAGAAGCTCATAGTCCTTAGGCGAAATAAAGCTGTAGGTCATTACCTCGTAGAATCCGAGTGCCAGCGCAAGCGAAATTACCTTGTCCTCGAATATCTGTTCGGGCGTTCTCTTGCCCTGTGATGACAGCTTCGGTATAGTCGAGGGGATTCTGTTGTAGCCGTATATACGGGCAACCTCCTCCGCAACATCGCACGCACGGTGCATATCTATACGGGTAGGCGGAACGATTATCTCGCCGTTTTCATAGCCGAAGCCGAGCTTCTTTAATATCTCTATCTGCTCGTTCTCGCTTATATCCGAGCCTAAATGCTCGTTCACCCACTTATAGTCGTGCTTTAATCTTTCGGGAACATACTCGCTGTGGTTCTCGTCAATGATAGTATTCACTACCTCGCCGCAGCCCAGCATCTCGATAAGCTGTAATGCTCTCTTGAGCGCCTTTTCTGCGTTTACCGGGTTAAGACCCTTTTCAAAACGTGAGCTTGCCTCGGTACGCTCGCCTATCTTTCTTGCTGTACGTCTTACCGATACGCCGTCAAAGCAGGCAGCCTCAAATACGACAGTAGTCGTATCCTCCATGATACCGCTATGCTCGCCGCCCATAACGCCGGCTATGGCGATAGGCTTCTTTCCGTCTGCGATTATCAGCATTTCGGGAGTCAGCTTTACAGGCTCTGCCATTTCGTCGAGCAGCTTTAATGTTTCTCCCTCTTTTGCGTTTCTTACAACTATCCTGTTGTCCTCGACATATCTTAAATCGAATGCGTGCATCGGGTGACCGTATTCAAGCATTACGAAGTTCGTTATATCAACAAGGTTGTTGATAGGTCTTACTCCGCTCGCTCTCAGCCTTCTTGCCATCCACTTGGGCGAAGGTCCTATCTTTACGTTCTTTACAAGCGCCGCCATATAGCGTGAGCAGAGCTTTGTGTTTTCAACGCTTACGCTGATTTCCTTTGTAATATCACCGTCAACGCCTTTGAATGAAGGCTCGGTGTAGTTCATAGGAATATCAAACGTTGCGCTTGCCTCCTGTGCAAGTCCGAGTACGGAAAGACAGTCGGGGCGGTTGTTCGTTATCTCAAACTCTACTATAGTATCGTCTGTCTGTAAAGCCTCGCATATATCCATACCCATTCTGAAAGAATCAACATCGGGATCGTTATTCAGTATAAGTATTCCATCGTCTGCTACGGGATAGTCAAAATCATCCTTTGTAAGGCCAAGCTCCGCATAAGAGCACATCATACCGTTGCTTGCAACGCCTCTCAACTTGCCCTTTGTGATCTTTGTTCCGTCTGCAATCGTACTGTTGTGCATACAAGCGGGAACTATAGCCCCCTCGAACAGATTCTGCGCCGCAGTAACTATCTGCACAGGCTCATCCCTGCCTGCGTCAAGCTGGCATATCCACAGCTTTTCGCTGTCGGGGTGACGCTCCAGCTTCAGCACCTTTGCAACTACCACGTTATTTATAGGATCGGACATCTTATGATAGGTTTCAACCTTTGAACCGCTCATCGTCATATCCGCTACGAATTCCTTTATTGGCATATCGGCTTTAACATAGTCGTTAAGCCATCTCATTGATAAATCCACGTTAATATCTCCTTTTACGATTCCTATCGGTATTTCTGAATTCTCTTATCTGAACTGTGCGAGGAAACGCTGATCGTTCTCGTACAGCAGACGCATATCGTCTATGTTATATCTCATCATAGCAATACGCTCAAGTCCTATACCGAAAGCGAAACCGCTGTATTCTTCGGGATCTATTCCGCAGTTGATAAGTACCTGCGGATGAACGATGCCTGAACCGAGCATCTCTATCCAGCCTTCGCCCTTGCAGAGCGGACAGCCCTTGCCTCCGCACTTGAAGCACTGTAAGTCAACCTCGGCTGACGGCTCTGTATACGGGAAGTGGTGAGGACGGAAGCGGAGCTTTACATCGTCGCCGTAAAGACGCTTAGCAAACGTTTCAAGCGTACCCTTAAGATCGCCGAATGTGATATTCTTATCTATTACAAGACCTTCGCACTGGTGGAAAATAGGCGAGTGCGTGCCGTCAACAGCGTCGGGACGATAAACACGTCCGGGGCTTATGATAGCTATAGGAGGCTTGTTTTTAAGCATTGTTCTTATCTGCACGGAAGATGTCTGTGTACGCAGAAGGATCTCATCAGTAATATAGAATGTATCCTGCTCATCTCTTGCAGGGTGACCGTCCTCTGTTAAAAGCATATCGAAAACATACTTCGTTTCCTCGACCTCAGGACCGTCTACTACAGTGTATCCCATTCCTCTGAATATTTCCTTAAGCTCGTCAAGAACTATATTCAGCGGATGACGTACTCCCATCGCCTGCTGCTTTCCGGGCATAGTAACGTCCAGCGTTTCCTTCTTTAATTTCTGCTCCATAAGCGCAGATTTAAGCTGTGCCTGCTTCTGTGCAATAAAGCCCTCAAGCGACTGTCTTACATCGTTTGCAAGCTGACCCATAACAGGTCTTTCCTCAGCGGACAGCTTACCCATGCTCTTGAGTATCGCTGTAAGCTCGCCCTTCTTGCCAAGGTACTTTACTCTCAGCTCGTCAAGCTGCTTAACGTCAACGCAGTCGCCGATAGTTTTCAGCGCCTGCTCCTTTATATTCTGTAACTGTTCTTTCATACCTTTATTCTTTCCTCGTTGTTTATTATCCTGTATTTGATCTCGCCGTCAGGCAAAGACGATGGAACCGAATCGTTCCACTGATAACACGACCTTTCACGCATTTTTCCTGCGTCGGTTAATTATAATATGGTTATGTAATATGGCTTTTTATGGAAATTCAAATCAAAGCCTATGCCTACACGATAGACATTATAACAGAAATCCGATACTTTTGCAAGTGTAATAACGCAGTTTTCGGTAAATTTCGCATTATTTTCACCTGTGCGATTTCAAAAACAGATTGTTCCCTTCATCACAGTTTCCACGCTCTCTTTAAAATTTCCGGTAACGAAAAGTTCGTCCGCACCACCACGCTTGCCTCCCTTGTCAAAGGTGAGGTGCTGTCGCCCGAAAGAATTCGGGCGACTACCGGAGGGATTGCCGCACCACCATCCCTCGCCCCGCACCAACCCTTCCAAAAACCCACACTATCCCTCTCGCTTTTCGTAGGGGAGGGGCTTGCCCCTCCCGTTGCACCGAATACTGCCACCCTCACAACCATTGCAAAAGGACAATAATCCCTCGCCCCGCACTATCCCTTGCTTTGCACCACATTCTTGCCATATGAACGCTCTGTTGGTTTTGCATCCATGCCTCGTCAGCCATTAGTGTCGCTGCGTCCTGCAGCGACTAAGTGTGG
>ERZ780149.1619-NODE-1619-length-23606-cov-14.712326_pt1 | contig 23606 bp, 6 predicted proteins | sample MGYA00511367_ERZ780149 | MGnify/ENA primary metagenome ERZ780149 (study PRJEB29588, sample SAMEA2153852) | human gut metagenome | biome: human gut; feature: human-associated habitat; material: faeces | place: Denmark | collected 2008/2010 ... | reverse complement strand
CGTCCCTCGATACCTGCGCAAATATATTCGCACACTGCTCCCCGAATTTTACTACTTCTTTCTCTGTTACCATGTCCTATCTCCGTGTTTATTTGATTTTTTTGCAGATTTGATTCAGTCGTTGTTTAAGGCTATGCTCACCCTTTCAACCTCGCCGTCCTCGTTTTTGTGAACGGTAACGGTATAGGTACCCTCCGACGTGACGACGGTAAAGGTTCCGTCTCCGTTGTCGACACACGACAGGGCTTCAAAATAAACGTCGTCCACAATCAGAGCCGTTATTTCAAGCGCCTCGCCCGTTTCCTCGTCGCAAACGACGCGGGCTGCGTCGCCAAGCGCCGACGCGATGTTTCTTTCCGCATAACGCACCAGAACGCCCGACTCGACGTTGCCCTCTCCGTCAGAAACGAAGTCGAAACAATATCTGAAATCCGAATATGCGTTCCCCGCGTACTCTCTCGAATAGAATATCCACCGAGTTTCGCTCTCCTCCTCGAAATTGTAAACCGCGACGGGTTCGCCTCTGTAGCTTAGCGTAGGATAAAATTCGTCGCCTTTGGCGTAATATTCCACTTCTCCCGTGAGCGGGTTTTCTCCCTTGACGAAACGGAACGCAGACGAATAAAGGAAAGTTTCCCTGTACACCGCACTGCCGTCGTCCGACCTGAATATCTCCTCCGCCAAAGTGCAGGAATGAATTATATACACGAATTGCTGCACGTTTCGGTTGTACGCCAGATAAAAATTCAGGTGGTAAGTGTTGCCGTCCGCCGCAACAAACTCTGATGCGAACAGATTGCCGAAGCCTTCGGCCTGCGCGTCTATAAAGCCCGCTTTGCTCAGCGTACCGTCGGTGAATCTCAGCGGATTGCCGTCGGAGTCCTTTATAAAATTGAAGCTTCCCGAAACGGAATAAACCGTTTTGCCGTCCGCAACGTCCGCAACGACGTTGATATATCCGTAAGCTCCTTCAAACAAAAACGCGAGGTCAGAACCGTAAACCGTGAGCAGCTCGACATAGGTGTAGTCGTAAGCCGTCAGACCGTAAATATACTTTTCGCTGTCAAAGGCGAAAGTTTTTTCGGTCAGGTTCACTTCGATGAAGTAGTTGACGGTAAACAGATAATCCGAAACGCTGCCGTTCAGCGCTCCCGTAGCAAGACAGGCAAGCATGGTCTCGACGCCGGAATCGCCGTAATAAACCAGAAAATAATACTGAGTCTGTTTGCCCGTCGAGTCGGTGTAAACCGCGTCTACGGTAAACTCGGCTCCTCCGACGGACTGAAATTCGAGTTTGCCGCCCTTGCCGTCCTCTAAAACGGTGTACTTGCCGTCAAAGCGCATATATGTTCTCGTGACGTTGTCTGCGGGGTCGGTATAGGTTATGCTGCCGTCCTCCTCGTCGAACTCCTCCGCTACAAAGCCGTAAGCATTTGCTTCCGAAGAGTCCGACGGCGTGTAGGTGTAAATTTTTTGCGAACTTTCGTCATAGCTGTAAAACATTGCGGAAGCGTTGTTGAACAGCACCACTCCGTTTGAATAAAAGACGATTGAGGCGAAATCGCTTGCGTAGTAAGTCGCGGAAAAGCTCGACCTTGACACCTGTCCGTCCGCACAGATTTCGTACAGCGCAGAGCTGCCCGTTTCCGACTCGAAATAGAAAAGTCCGTCGCTTAAAACCGTGTATCTTCCCGTTTCGGAGCGTCCGTCCGAATTGTATCGCAAAGCGTTGCCCGTTTCGTCCAGTCTGACAACCGAAAGGTCGTCGCAGTCGAGATACGCGCCCGCAATTTTGTCCGAATAGAACAGAAAAGCGTAATACTCGTTTCCGTCGGCGGCAAACAACCCCGTTTCGCCCACGTACTCGCCGCCGTCGAAGGCAATCGTATACAAACCGTTTGCAAACGTGTAGACGGCTTGAATTTCCGAGTCGTCGGACTTTTTCAGCGTTGCGTTGCCGTGTCCGTCAAAAACAATCACCTCGCCGTCGGGGATATTGTTTTCCACTTTGAGGTAAGCCCCCTCTTCTAGCCCTCTGATGCTGAACGAATTGTCCGAGCCGTTCAAATCAAAAACGCGCTCCTCTCCGTTTATCGACATGGCGACGGCTTTTTCGTTTTCGTCCAGCACGTTGAGCGCCGCGACGTAATAGCCGAAAAATTCGTTTTCGGTGTCCCAATATCTCGCCGTGTGCGTTGCGCCGTCAAGCTGCAGCGTGCTGCTGTCGGCTGCCGTAAAAGACGAATCGGGAGCGCAAACGCGGAAATACGAGTCAATCAGCGTAAATTCGAAGGTAAAATCTCCTTCCGTTGCCTTAAAGGTGTAAACCGTCTGCTTAAACCTGTCGAAGGCAACCGTTTCGCGGGAAGCGAACGTGCCCTTTATGTTGTTTTCACCCTCGACGTAAACCAATATCGCTTTTCCGTCGTCATCCTTTTCGTCGGTGAGCTGCAATTCCGCAAGGGAGGTTGCTTGACTGTCGTCGGACAGCTCGTCGTATTTGCCGAACATTATCACCTCGTCAAGCTCGAAATAATGAAAATAAACTGCGGAAGACGACGCGCTGACGACAAATTTAAACGTTTTTTCCTCGGAGCGGAAGGTGTAAACGCCGAACACCGCACCCGCCGTGTCCACCGTTTCAAGCGTATAGAATCCGTACACCGTTACCGAAACGCCGTCGATTTTTTCGGTAAACGCCGCTTCGTATCCGTCGCCGTACTTTACTCCGTTTACGGTAAGCATGGACGACGAAACGGTCGAACCGTTTTTCTTCATGAGCAGCACCGCAGGCTCGTAAGCAAGCCGCACAAACGTGCCGTTTTGCTCGTCGATACGGAAATAAATATAACTTTCGCCGTTGCCCAGCTTTATGAAATCCGGTCCCTGACTAAACACGCCGGACACGACGTTTCCGTCCGCGTCCTCGAAAACGGCAAAGCAGGAAACGATTGTCAGCTTGGCGCCCTCTCCGTCCAAATAAATCGTCGAATAGTCCGTCGTTTCCTCTCCGTCGTCGGAGCCTACCACGTAATACACGTCGTAAGAAGTGGAATGTGTGTCAAAATTTACAAGCAGTGCGGCAAAACGGTTGACCGACCAATCGGCGGTCTGCTCCGTCACGGTGTAAAGATAAAAGCCGTCCTTGCTTTGTATAACTCCCGAAGAAGTCATTTCCGTATTTCCCTGCGCGTTCTGCTCGTACATTGCCGCAGTTCCGTCGCCGTTGACTACAAGGAAGGGCACGCCGTCCAGTCTGCCGTCGTCGCTTACGTAAAGATACTCGGCGTAATCCGCGTGCTTTTCTTCAAACGTGAGAACGGCTCCCGACGCGCCCTGCTTTTCAAAAACTCTGAACACCCTTACGCTTCCCGACGACGAAACCACCCTTATCAGGCTGCCGCCCACAAGGGAGCTTTTAATCTCGTAGCTGCCGACAAAGGAATCTCCGTTTTTGACAAAAACCGCGTTTGAACAGCCGTCGGTAGTAAGCGTCGCGCCGTCTTCGCGCGTAAAAGTCGTATCAAACTCGGCGACATAAGGCTCGTAGCCCATAGTTCCGCCGTAACTGCCCGCCCTTGCGGTGAGAATTACGCTTCCGCTTGCGGTGTCGTAAAGCGTAAAGACGTCGCCGTCGATAACGTAAGCGGCGTAAGCCGTGCTGTCGGGCTGCTGCGAAACAAGGGCATAACCGAACCCGTCAAGCGTGACGACGGGATAATAAACCGCCTTGTAAGGCAGCACGCCCCAATTCGCTTCTTCTCCCCTTATTCTGAAAACATTTGTTTTTGCGCCGTTTGCAGGCTCCGTCGCCGTTCCCAGCAAAAACACAAAGCCCGTTCCGTCGGAAAAGAGAGCTTGATAATAGCCGTTTTCGTCTATAAAATACTCCCCTTCGAGATACTGTCTGTCGCCCTCTCCCGTGCGGTAAAGCTCTATGCCGTTCATGTCGTCGAGAGCGAGCGTCACGTTTCTGTCAATGCCCGTCGGCTCGAACAAAAAGTATTCGCCCTTTCTGTTGGCGTAAAAAACAAAGGTTCCGTTGTCGTTTATCCGCGCGTTAAGCACATACCCCGTCGTGGGGCTTTCAAATTGGTACCAATCCTTTTTTTCGTTGTAAGAGCCTTCAATATCCACTCCGCCGCGGCACAAAACGGCTTTGCCCGTGCCGTCGCGCATGAGGTATATTTCGTCCTCTCCCGAAAACATATCGGTGTAGCCCTTGTTCCAGATTGCGTAGAGCACCGTGTCCTCCGCAAGCTCGAAATTTTCCTCCTCTATCGCCTCGTCAAAGTCCGAATTCGTGTAGGCGCCCCAGCCGAAAAACCTGTAACCGTCCGCCTCGAAGGGCACGGACTTAGGGAAATCTATTTCCTCCCCGTAGAGATATGTATAGGCAAGCTCCTCCTCGTTCCGTCCCGAGCCGTCGGGATAATTGGAGACAAACCAAAGCCCGTAGCTGTTTCTGTCAAATCTAAGCTCGAAAACATTTTTGGAGGAATCGGAGTCTATTACGCGGGACTGCTCCGCTCCGCCGCTCAAAGAAAAGCCTTTTACCGAAAGCTCGGGAGAAAACTCCTCTCCGATTAGGGCATAGCCCGAAGAATAGCCCTCCTCGAAAGCATAGTCGGCAAGATTAAGCTCCTGCAAATATACGTTTATTTTGTACTCCGCCATGTATTTGGCTGTCAGCACAACGTCCGCCGCAGGCATTTTGTCCGACTCCGCAAGCGCTCTGCCGTTGATATACCAGCCGCCGAAGCGGTACTCACCCTTGACGGGTACAAGTCCGTCCAGCGCGGCAAGAAGCTCTTTCCCCTCGGGCAGAAAAACCGAAGCGGTTTCCATAACGCCGCCGTCAAGCTCGAAGGTGACGGCATACGTCTTTACCCATTTGGCGTAATACGTCCTGTCCTTTTCAAACACCGCCTGACCGACGGGCTGACCGACAAAGTTTTCGTCCTCATACCAGCCTTCGAGCGCGTATCCGTCGCGCATAACCGCGGGGAAATCCGCAATTTCTCCCGCTTTGCCTTCCAGCACCGTAAAATTGCCGTCATACGTCACCAATTTGAGCGTTACCTTGCTTTCGCAGCCCGCAAGCAGCGCGCACGCAAGCAGCAACGCCAATGCGACAATCAAAAATGCCGTACATTTGCTCCTTCTTTTCATTTTTTCTTACCTCCGTCTGAAAAGTGAATAGTATGGTTTTATGCTTCGGATTGTTCCGCAGCAGTATCCGTTTTATTTTCCGAATCGGTCGCGGCTGTTTTCCACACCGCGACCGCAAGCGCGCCCTGCGGCAAATCCGCCGTAAGGGACGCGGCAAAGGTTTTTTGTCCCTCCGCCGTACTTACCGTCCAGCAGTCGAATCGGTATCCCTCTCTGTAAGGTGCGGAAAATCCGTTCCTTGCCGTTTTGTTTTCAATTGACGACTCGCCTACCGTAAACGACAGCACGTAATCGCCGTTTTCGGACAAATCGCAGCCCCACACTACGGGACGATAGCCCGAGTTCCAGCGGGCGCTCCACTTTCCTCCCGCATTTTCGCCCTCGCAGTAAAGCGTGAGAAATTTGCAGCCGTTGAACGCATGGCTGCCTATTTCCTCCACGCTTTGTCTGAGTGTAACCGATTTAAGCGACGCGCAGCTTCTGAACGCGTAGCTGCCCAAGCTGCGCAACGACGCGGGCAGAACAACGCTTTCAAGCAAATTGCAGGAGTAAAAGGCATATTCGCCTATTCTTTCGACGCTGCCGCCCATTGTCACCGAAGCAAGCGACGCGCATTTGTAAAAGGTCTTGTCGGCGATTTCTTTGAGACTGTCGGGCAGAACAATGCTTTCGAGCGCGGCGCAATTGTAAAACGCGCCCTCTCCGAGTCGGGTCAGATTTGCGCCCAACGCAACCGAAACAAGCGACGAACAGCCGGAAAACGCCTTTTCTCCTATGTCGAAAACGGAAGACGGGACGGAAAACGAACCGAGCGACGCACAGTTTGCAAACGCATAGTCCGACACGGTTTCCAGCCGCGCGGACTGTCCGAAGCTCACTTCGATGAGGTTTCCGCAGCCGTAAAAGGCATACGCTCCGATTTCTTTCACGTAATCGGGAATTTTCGCCACCACAACTCCGCTTTTGTAAAACGCGGAGCGTCCGATTTTTTCCACTTCGAGCGGAATGTCTACCTGCTTCAAGCTCGAACATTTGTAGAAGGTGTAGTCGCTTATTTCAAGGAGATTGCTCGCCAATACGTCCATGTACACCCTCGAAAGAGACGAACACTCGTAAAACGCGCCGTAGCCTATGTATTTTACGCTGTCGGGCACCGTCACCGCGCCTAAACCCGTCTTTTTGTAAAAGGCGTAATCGGATATACCGACCGTTCCGTCGGCTATGGTTATGCTCACGCTTTCCTGCCCGTCCTTAAAGCCCACTACCCAGTTGCCGACGTAAATCAATCCGCTGTCTACGGCATTCCACGCCGCAGTGTTGTAAAAGGCGTAGGTGCCTATGGATTCTACCGACGAAGGCAGTCTGACGTCGCCCATATACGCCTTGTTGCCCAAATCGGTGCAGCGCGCGAAAGCATAGCTTTCTATGTTTTTAAGGCTGCTGCCGAGAGAAAAATAGCCCCTGCCCAGCACCTTGCAGCCGTCGAAAGCGTATCTGCCTATGCGCTCCACGCCGTTCCCAGCGTCAAGGGACATAAGCTCTGTGCATCTGTAAAAGGCGTAGTCTCCGATAAACCTGACGGAATCGGGAATCACGGCTTCCGTGATTGCGCGCCCCGCAAATGTCATGTCGGCGATTCCGCGCGTGCCCGCCAAAAGATTAAGCTCCGAAAGCGTCGCGCTGCAAGAAACAGCCCACCCGTCGGCGTAAACTATGCCGCTTGCGCTTTGACTCAAAGCGGTAGAATCGAAAGCCAACGCCCCTATTTGCTTAACGCCCGAGCCGATAACCACGTCCGACAGGGACTGACACCCGAAAAACGCCTGTTCGCCGATTGAAACGACGCTGTCGGGCGTTTCGAAACAAGCCAGCTTGACGCAGCCGTTGAAGGCGTTTGCTCCGATAGCGGACAGTCTTTGGTTTAAGGCAAAGCTTTTTAAAGACACGCAGGAGGCAAACGCTCCCTCTCCTATGCTGTCGACTGCGGCGCCGAGCGTCACGCTTTCAAGCAGATCGCAGCCGTAAAAGGACTTTTCGCCCAGCGTGCGCACGCTGTCCGGCACCTTAAGCTCGGAAAGCTTGTCGCAATCGGAAAACGCAGACGCCGCCACAGAAAGGATACCGCCGCCCAAATCGACGGACGTCATGTTTCTGCAATACTGAAAAGAACTCTTTTTCACTTCTTTGAGACTGTCGGGCAATTTTATGCTCTGCAATGCGCGGCAGCCCTGAAAAGCGTGCTCTCCAAGCTCGCTTAACCCGTCGGGCAGCGTCACGGATTGGAGATTGGAGCAGTTGGTGAAAGCGTAGTCTCCGATTTCCCTGACGTTTTTGCCGACGACTATGCTTTTGACTCCGCTTGACGAGTAAAACGCCTTTTCCGCTATGCTCGTCACAGGCTTGCCCCGATAAACGTCGCCTATTTCTATATCTCCTCTCGCGCTTCCCACACGGGTAACCTCGTATTCGGTGTTGGCGTTTGTCAACGTGTAGACAAGCCCGTTTTCGTAAGGCTTGGTAAACACAAAGGCGTCCGACCATTTGGAGTCTCCCGTCTGTCCCAACGCGTCGGTTGCTTTCACTCTGATTTTGTAGCTGCCCTCTTCGAGTCCTTCGAGCGAATAAGAGGTTTTGCTGCTTACGTATTCCCTGCCGTCTATTTCCACTATGTAGGTCGTGGACGCCGTTGCGTTTTCGACGGGCGACCAGGACAATACCCAATCGGTTTCGTTTACCTTCAAATCCGACGGTCTGCCAAGCCCTCCCGAACAGCCCGCCAGCGCAAGCATACAAAAAATCAAAATCAAAAGATAAGGCGCTCTAAGTTTTTTCATCATTTTTTCCTCGCTTCGTTTCGATTTGAAGAGTCGTTTGCGTCCCGCAGTTTTTCTCTGCGCTCTCTTATCAGCTCGTGCGGCCATTTCCATTTGAATTTTCTTGCCGCTATGTCAAGCAGGAACAGGCAAAGAGCCGTTATTATAAACAGGAAGCGCGGGTCGAAGCTTTTTTCCAGAGTTTCCTTAAACCCCTGAAAGACCGTTACCGCGTCCTTTTCCGACAAAAGCTCGTATTTGCCGTTTCCCGATACGGCGATTGCTTCCATCACCTCGGCTCCGTCCGTGTCGCTTGCAAGCAAATTAAACTCCTCCGAATAGGAAAAGGTTTTGTAAACCACGCACGGATTGCCCGAAGGCGCGTTGTCGGCGCCTTTTTTCTGCACCGTTATTCTGTACACGCCCGCCTCCGCGGCAAACAAAGTTGCGCGGCTGTATTTTTCCTCCGCCAAAGGCGCGGTAAGCTGCGCGGACGCGTCCGAGGAGGTCATATTTTCCAGCAACACCTCCACGCTTTCCCCCTCTTTAAGCTCGATTTTGGGGTAAATGCTTATCTGAGTGGTATAGTTTTCCTCTCTTAAAACCACGTCGAGATTTTTCGGACGAATGTCCTCAGTCGGAAACAGCTTGTTTATTACGCTCAGCAGAAATTCCGAGCCCTTGCCTTCCGCGCTCAGAAAATCCGCCGACCAAGTGCCGTCAAGGTCGCACATAAAGCTGCCAACCGTCCCGTTGCCGTATTTCCACTGCGCGTAAACGGGCACGTTGTACTCTCCCGAAAGCACCAGCTCCGCATCGTCTTTTTTCTTTGTTCCGTAAAAGCCGTAAAGCGCCGGCATTTCCTCCTGCGATATGACTGTCGCGTAATAGGAATCGGGGTTTATATTCGGCACAAATTCCCTGAATTCCACCTCTTTTATTTCGGGTATGCGTATGTCGTCTTTAAGCACGCCCGTCAAATCCGTCGCGTCCGCATTGTACGCTTTGCCGCCGCCAACCTTCGCCGCTTCGTTGAGCTGCTCCATAGACGCGCTTGTCGCCTTTATCGCGATAAAGGAATATGTAACTCCAAGACTGTTGAAATGCTCCACTCTGCTTACGTAGTCCTCATAATCCGCCGCTCCTCCGTCGGTTATCATGACGACGTGCATTTTTTCGATTCTGCCGCTCGTGTACAAGGCTCTTAAAGCCATGCCCGCATGATTGACCGCCGGCGTAAACAGCGTTCCGCCGCCCTTTTCCACGCCGTAAATGGCTTCTATGATTTCGTCCTGACGCGTCATGGGCAAAAGCGATGCGTCCTCGGTATAGTCGTCGCTCAAAGTCATAACCCCGCAGTAATCCCTTTCGTTTAAACAGGTGTAATCTCTGACCATGCTGACCGCCGCGTTTTTTGCGGCGTCGATTTTCTGAACCGTGCCGACGTCCGTACCCGAAGACATACTGCCCGAAACGTCTATGACTATCATCATGCCGAGAGGCGGCGTATAGTCTATCGCCTCGACGGGCAACATACGCTGCAAAAGCGTGCCCGCCATATCCTCTCTGTTGTAGGCGTGCGCCTTTTCGGAGTCGCCGCCCTCGCTTCCGCCCACGGTGAACAGTCCGCCGCCCGCCTCGTAAACGTAACGGTTGAGTATCTCGTCAAAGCCCTCGGGCAGGTCGGAGTTGGCTATGTTGTTGAGTATTACCTCGTCAAAGGCGCACAGCTCGTCAAGCGTCTTGGGCAAGCTGCTTTCGTCGGGACGAACCGTCGTCACCTCGTAGCCCTCCAACAGCGCGCAAATCTCTTGGGAAATACCCTCGCTGCTCTCCACAATGAGCACCTTGTCGAAAAGATTTAGATACATATAGGAATAAAGCTCGTTGTTTTGCGAAACGGCATCTGCGTCGGCGTCTACCCTGAACCGCAGCGCGTGCAGCCCCTCCTCTTCAAGCGAATGGGGAATTGCGATATCCTGCACGCCCTCCCTGACGGAAGCGGACACGCTTTGACACTCCTCACCGTTGTCGAACAACGTCACCGTGACGGGCGTTTCGCCTTTTCTCGAGCTTGCAACGGAAAGAGTAATTTCAAACTGCTCGCCTCTCAAAATATTGCTGTCCGGCAGCCCCACCGAGAGCGCCTGAACCTCGTCCTCTCCCGACAGGGAGCCGCACAGAACGCTGTCTATGCGCGTGCCCTCCGCAACAATCGATTTGACAACGGAGGAGGCTTTTCCGTCCGTTTCCACGCCGTCGCTCAAAAGCACTATCTTTGCGGATTCGGGATGGGTAAGCATATCCCTTGCAAAAACCAACGCCGACGAAATGTCCGTCGCAGTGACGTCCGGCTGCAAGGAGTTTTGATACAGATTGAAAGCGTTGCGCAAGTCGTCGGTAAGAGGCACCGCGCACACGGGCTTCAAGCCGAAGGTGACTATGCCGAGGCTGTAAACGTCGGTGTTGGTCATTTCTATGACGCTGCGCACGAAATCGTCCTTCGCCTGTTTTTCTTCGGCGGTGCTGTAAGAAGCGTCCACCACCAGCACAAGCTCGTTTTCCGAGTTGTGCACCTCGTAATCGAATGTCATGCCCGACAGCACGAAAATACACAGGACAAGCGCAGTCAGGTGCAGCACGACGGAGGAAATTCTGTTTCTTGTTTTTCTGAATTTTTTCGACAGCTTGAAGTAAGGCAGAAGCGTAAGAAGCACGGCGGGCACAATAAGCAGCAGCAGCCATGCGCAGGAAAAATTCACTTGTAAATTCAACATTTTTCAGCCTCCACGGTCACAGCCCTTCAATCGAGTGCAGCGCCCACTCCAAAAACATAAGCGCGACGATTGCCGCGGCAAACCAGACAAGCAAATCCTCTATGATTTCCTGCGCGGCGTTTGCGGCAAAGGGAACGCTCAAAACGTCCTCCCGCGTTATGTCGCTTTGCGACGCGGCAACCTTGGCGTAAAATTTTTCTTCCACGATTTCTCCCGAAATGAGCTGTTGACGCAGGGTGTAGGTTCCGAAGCTTTCTACGTACAGCTTTGCGGGAAACTCCCCGAAGAGCAGCTCCGTGCCGTCAGGGGCGGTAACAATCAAATCTCTGCCCCTCGCGTTTACCTCTATCGTGTCGTAAACGTCGCACAAATCCTCCGTCAAGGTAGACGGCAGGTAATAATTGAACATATTGTAAATGAGAATGGGATAATACACGCTGAGCGCCAAAGTGGACATATTGAGACTGAAAGTCATCACGGCGATTTTTGAATCGGCTTCGTTTCTTGCAAAGAACACGGGATTGCCCTCGTAATACATCAGCACGTCGTATCTTTCCAGACTTGCTTCGTCCACCTGAGAATATTGGGTTACCTTTATTCCCTCGACGTCCATGTAGCGCACCAGAGGATGCTCGCCGTCTCCGATAGCAAGAGACGCGCCGTCTCCGTCGTAATCGGTCACCTGCACGTTTCTTCTCACAATCGAGAAGCCCGCGTCCGCCGAGCTGTCGGGATTGACCAAAAAAATTATTCCGTCCTTTGGCAGAACTTTGGGCACGGTGTGCTCGAATATGTAAAAATCAAATCCCTCGGTTGCAGGCGTATCCTTGCCCTTGACCTCGGTTATTTCTATATTCCAGCTGCCGAAAGTCTTTTCCTTGAGCGTCCTCAACACGCCGCCGAAAAAGACGTTTGACGCCGTGCTGTAATACTGAATCTTTACCGTCGGCCTTAATCCGCCGTAAATGAAAAACTCGTTGTCCAGCAAAAGCGAATCCGCTTCGTCAATATGTATATACGCCTCGTCGAAAGAATAAATTCTTTCGTTTTCGGTGAGAAGCACGGGAATCACGTCCTGTCCGAGATTGCGCGCGGCGGAGGTGTAAACTATTTTGGTCGGAATGCCGTCCAGTCCGTTTACCGTCTGCACGGGGAGAGTTATTTTTTCTCCCTTTCCGTTTACGTTGCTCACCTCGCAGAACACCTCGAAAGCCTTGTCCAAGCCGTAACACGCAACCTCTATTTCAAAGGTATAAAAGTTGTCTTCGAGTCTCGCCGACGCGCTAAGCACGGCTACGTTCCACTCGTATCGGTCGGAAACGTCCACGATTGTCACGTTTTCGGCGTCGTTGACGTAGGTCGTGCCCGTCAAAAGCAGAATTTCGGAATCGGCGTTGTAGCGCAGCGTTTCCTCCGCCAAAAGCATGGCTCCGTCCACGTCTCCCTCGCACAGAGAACACTGCATTCCGTTTATGTATGCGTCTATTTCCGACAGCTCTCCCGCGCCCGCGCGCCTAACCACGTACGACGCTTTTTCTCCCGCAAGAATAACGGTTACCGTTCCGTTGTCTTTTAAGGTTTCGTCCGCGATTTCGCGCGTTTTTTTCAACGCCCTGTCAAAGCGCGTGTCGTCGGAGCTCTCGCAGGAAGCGAGCATGCTCGCGGAAGCGTCCACGATTATTATTTTTTCGTTCTGTCCGACGCTTGTCTCGGCAACGACCGCGGGCTTTGACAAAATCAAAGCGGCGGCTATGCAAATCAGCACCTGACAAAGCAGAATAAGCAGATTTCTCAGCTTGTTTATCGGGATTTTTTTCTTTCTGTATTTAAGGCTTAATTTCCATATATAAGTGCTTGAAACAAATTTCTGCTGATAATTGGGCTTCAATATGTAAATAATCAACAAAATCAACAGCCCGATTAAGCCCAGCAAGCCTATTGGAACCAATAAATCCATAATGTCTCACCTTGTCCGTTTTTATTTTCAAAGTCTCAGCTTTTTTTCGCGTTTAAAGCGGGGAGCGCGAAACGCTCCCCGCCGCAAGAATCTTTCAATCTTAATGAGAAGCAGCCCTCTTTTATTCGATTGTTCCGTAGTACGACTCGATAAATTCTCTCAAATCGTCGGGTATTTCGCCGTCGTTTTCCAGAATTTCCTCTGCCAACGCCAGATATTCTTCCAATCTGTCGCCGTAGTACTGGTCGCCGTCTATGACCTTGTTGGAGTCCTGATACTCTCCGCCCTTGCCGTCGCCGTCTTTGCTTTCGCCGTCCGTTTGCTGCTGCTCTTGCTCCTGCTCCTCGCCGTCGGAGGGTTGGTCCTGAGCCTGATCCTGCTCCTGCTGTTGCTCGTCTCCTTCGCCGCCGTTGCCGTCCTGCTCGGACTCTTCAAGCTCCGTGAACACGGCAAAATAGGTTATTATTACGTTGCCGTCCTCGTCCACCTCGGAAAACTCTCCGTCGGGCATTACCTCCTTGTCATGTCTGTAAGGCTCCTCGCTGCCGTCCGACCAGCACAGAAAAGCCCAGCCGTCTTCGGCAACAGCCAGCACAGGCTCCGCGTCTCCGCCTTTTAGCACAAGCTGATCCGCGTTGCCCTCGATTTCCCCCTCTCCCTCGACTTCGTAAACAATCGTATAAAAAACCTCGGGATTGAAAATAGGCTCCACTATGCCGGGCAAATCTTTGATAATGCCCTTTGCGCTGAGCGCGCTCGCGGTGGTCGCGGCACCGGCAGTCAACAGCATCACGCAGGCAACGATTATGCTTGCCGCGGATACGACTATTTTTAAGCTTCCAGATTTGACGCTTTTAAGCTTTGCCGCAGCGTCCTGTCTTTGCTTTTTGGCGAAAAAGTCCTCCTTTTTCTCATATTCCGTCATGGTGATAACTCTTTCTTCAAGTCCCAGCCCGTCTACGCGCCGCGCGACGTCTTTAAACGTGGGGCGGAATTTAAGAAAATACAGCAAAGCCGACGAAGCCGCCCAAACCGCGACGAAAACGCCGAGGGACACGCACAAAACGAGTTTCAAACTCTTTACTCCCAGACACCAGGTCGCAAGCGCGGCGACGGCGTTTGCGCCAAACGCAAAAACCGCGCCCCAGACAATCGATTTCAACCATGCTTCTTTGGATAATCTTTTGCGATATTCGGACAATAAATTTTTTACCGACATTTTTTTATCTCCTTTATTTCAAGTCAAGCCGCCGTAGCAAGCGGCTTAGGCGGAACGGGCAAGCAAGCAGTCCGCCCCGCCTTTCCCCTTTAAGCCTCTGCCTCCGTTTCGGCAGATTTCCAGTAAATCGTTGCTTTCATATCTCTGTTCCAGCCCTCCGTCCAGTCGCAGTCCTCCTCCGACATGTCAATGCGAATCACCTGCTCCTCCGTCCAGCCGGCAAACGCGCCTTCGCCCACGCTCATTGCGCCCGACGGTATGACAAGCTCCTTTATTTGAGTCAAGCCGGCAAGCGCATATTTGCCGACGGACGTGACGTTTGTCAAATCCAAGCCCGTCAACGGACAGCCGTTGTAAACGCTCGTTCCGTCCTCCGACTCTGAAACCTCGCAAAAAGCGTAATCTCCTATAGAGCTTAGGTTGGGTGCGACAAATTCTTTGAGGGACGAGCAGCCCGCAAACGCGCTTTTGCCCAAAGTTTTCAATTCGGGCAGGCTTATGCTTTCGAGCGAAGCACAGCCAAAGAAGGCAAAGTCCCCTGCTTCCGTTGCGGCAGCCGCCGACACGGAGACGAGTTTGCCGCAGTTTGAAAACGCGTAATTGCTTATTTTCGCCACTTTGGGAATGCTCGCTTCCTTCAAAGCCGAGCAGCTTTCGAAGCTGTTTGCGCCGAGCGTCGCCGCCTGCGGCAGATTGACGTATTCCAGCGCGGCGCAGCCCCTGAACGCATTGTTGCCGACGGAGCTCACCTGCGACAGGTCGATTGTGTCCAGCGCGGCGCAGCCGTCGAACGAAGCGTTTCCAATCTTTGTTACGCTGCCCTCGAAAATGATTTCTTTGAGTGAGGCGCAGCCGACAAATTCGTTGTTTTCTATTGCCGTCACACCTGCGGGGATTGTAAGACTTACAAGAGAGGTGCAGTTTTTGAACGCGCCGTAGCCCGCCGAAAGACGCTGCAACGTCGCAGGCAATTTGATTGTCGTCAAGGAAGTGCAGCCCTCGAACAGATAATTTTCAAGTCTCAGCAATCCGTCGGCAAACGTCACCGTTTTAAGGGACGTACAGCCTTTGAACCAACCGTTCCCCGCCGTACCGCTGCTTGACACCGTTCCGTTTAGATTTCCCACATTTACTTCCGCCGTTTCAAGTGCGGTGCAGTCCCTGAATGCTTCGTTATTCAAAGCTATTACGCTTGCAGGCACGGTCACGTGTTTAAGGGATGTGCACCCCTGAAATACATACATATTGATAAATTTTGTGCCGTCAAGCTTGATTTCTTCAAGCCCCGTGCAATTGAGGAACGCTTTGGAGTAAACAACCTCCGCAGTGAGCGTCACGGTAGTCAGCCGCGCGCACCCCTCAAAAGCGTTTCCGTCGATATAATCCACGTTTTCGAGATTGATTTTTCCGACGGCGGAGCCGGCAAACGCAAAGTCGTCGATATACTTCACCGACGCGGGCAAAACCACTTCCTCAACAACGGAATTGTTCCTCAACGCAGCCCTTGCGACGATTTCCGTGCCGTCCCTTACCGTCAGCGTCGTCTCTTTGCCGAAATAATGCACGAGAGCCGTGCCGGTAATCTTTTTGGAAGTCGTGCCTGTACCTTTGTCGTTCAGTAAATAGAAGGAGTCGGTATATTCGGCATATATGGCGTTGTCCTCTATCTCGGTTTTGACGTTGCCGTCCGCGACACAAAATTTGACGTTGCCGCACCCCTCGAAGGCGTCCTCCCTTATCAGAGTAAGAGCGCCGCTTACCGTCACTTTTGCAAGCGACTCGCAGTTTTTGAAGGTGGCGACGTCTATTATGCTGACGCCTTCGGGCAGCGTTATCTCCTTTAAGGAAACGCAGTTTTCAAATACGTTGCCGTAACCGGCGTTGCTTGTCGTCGAGCCGTTGCCAAGCTTAATCAGGCTTTGCGGCAGAGTTATTTGTTCAAGCGCGGCGCAGTTCAGGAAAGCTTTTTGCTTGATTTGGGTGATTCCGTCGGAAAGCGTCACGTTTTTAAGTTTGACGCAGCCTGCAAACGCGCTTGCTCCCACCGTGCCCGCCGCATCGGAACGCATAAGCACCGTTTCAAGGGAAACGCAGTCGAGAAACGCGTTGTCGGGTATTGTCTTGACGTTGTCGGGCAGGGTAATGCTTTCAAGCGACGAACAACCCGAAAACGCGCTTGCGCCCAAAGTGAAATTTGACTCCACATTGGCGGGGAAAACAAACTCTTCAAGCGACGAACAGCCGAAAAACGCATTGGATGCGATAAAACCGAGCGTATTGGCGGCAAATGTCACCTTTTCCAGCGACGTGCAGTTTTTGAACAGCCCCTGTCCTATTTTTGTGACGCCCTCGGGCAGACTGATTGACAGCAGCGACTCGCAGCCCTCGAAGGTTCTGCAATACGTAGTTGACGACGTGTAAGACGCGCCCGTGTAGCCCAGCTGAGTGAGCGTTGACGGCAGAACAATCTCTTTGAGAGAACGGCAGTTGAAAAACGCCATTCTGCCAATCATTTTAACCTTGCCGTTTTCCTTGAACACTACGGACGAGAGCGACTCGCAGTCGGCAAACATACAGTCGGGAATTGTCTCGACGTTTATTCCGATTGTGACGGTTTCAAGCTGACTGCATCCGTAAAAAATGCCGTCCTTTGCGCCCGTTGAGGACGCCGAGCCCGCTCCGAGCGTGTCTACCGTATCGGGAACGGTAAATTGAGTAATCGCCGTGTTCTGAAAAGCGCCCTTTCCTATCTCGGCAAGCACATTGCTTTGCATATTGACCTCGGCAAGAGATTTGCAGCCGGAAAATGCAAGAGCCTTTATGCTTTCCGTCTCCGCTCCTATGGTTACTTTTTTGAGGGAGACGCACCCTAAAAACATATTTTCGCCGACACTCGTGCTCTTTACCGTCGCTTCTTCGAGAGCGGCGCAATTTTCAAAGACGGATTTTCCTATCGTCGTCACCGTAGACGGAACGGTTATCGATTTGAGTCCCGTCTTTTCGAAATACTGACCGCACCCCGAAAATGCCTGAGCGTTCAACGTAACAAGCCCTTCGGGCAACGATATTTCGCTAAGTTTGACGCAATTTCTGAACGCATACTGTCCTATGCCTTTGAGCCCCTGCGGCAGCAAAACCGTTTCAAGCGCGTCACACGATTCAAAAGTATACATCGCAATGTTTTCAACAGCGCAGGAGGACAAATCCGCTTTTTTAAGCGACTTGCAGTTGTAGAACGTGTAGGACGACGTGGTCACGAGCACCGTGTCCGTCGTCGAAGGCTTGCCGAGGTTTACCAGCGTCTTGGGCGCGGTAAATTCGACAAGAGCCGCACAGCTTCTGAACGCGTTTTGACCGATGTTGATTAGCTGGCTGTTTTCGCTGAAATTGACGTTTTTAAGCGACGAGCACTCGGCAAACGCATAAGCGCCTATGCTTGTCGTCAGGTCGGGAAGCGATATTTCCGTGAGAGACGCGCACTTTTCAAACGCCCTGTCTCCTATCGTCGACAATTTGCACGAGTCTCCGAAAGTCACGGTTTTGAGAGACGCGCAGCCCGAAAACGCGTACAGCGCAATCGAAACAAGTCTGTCGGGCAGAGTCACGGACTCTATTGACGAATTTTGGAAAGCGTACTGACCGATTTCCAAATCTTTGTCCGCGTCGGCAAACACGACGGATTTGACGCCTACATTGTCCTTGAAACTGTAATCGCCTATCTTCCGCACCTCGGCAGGCACGGTGTAAACCTCCGCGACCTTGTCGGCGGGGCAGAAAACCAGCTCCGTTCCGTCTTTCGAGAAAAGCGCTCCGTCAACCGTCGTGAAATTTTTGCAGGTAGAACGGCACTCGATGCTTTTGAGTCCCGATATGCCCGCCACAAGGTCGGTAAAACCGTCCGACGCAAGGCTGTCGGGCACCACAAGCCGCGCTATGCTGCACCCCTCAAAGGGCTTTGAGCCTAATTTCGCAACGCTTGCGGGCAGCTCTATTTCCTTAATTTTGCAGTTTTTGAACGCGCTTTTTCCTATTTCGTTCAGTCGGCAGTCCGGTGCAAACGTCACGACGGAAATGTTATGATTCGAGCGTCCCGCAATCGCCTCGCCCCAATAAAGCGCGTTGTCGCCTATTTTTACGAGACGCGCGGGGAAAGCTATGGAGGTAAGACTGTAACAGTTGTAGAAGATACCGTCCGACGTATAGGTGAAGCTGCCGCTTACCGACGGCAACTCGAAATCCGCCGTTCCTCCCTCCTCGAACTCTATTGCGGAGAGAATCTGACAGTTCCAGAAGCAGCCGACTCTGAAAGTCTCCGCTTCTTTGGCGATTGTTATCGTGCCGGACTTTTGCTGCGGGCAGAACACAAGCATCTTTCTGCCTGCCGTATACAGCGCTCCGTCGTAAGAGGAGAAGTAAAGACCTCCCTCCTCCACGTTTATGCTTTCGACTGCGGCGCAGTCGCGTCCGTCGTATTCGCTGAAACACATGACGGCGTTGGGATTGCTTAAACCTCCCGCGAGTTTAAGCCCGAACTGAAAAGCGTCGTAGTCGTTTTCCACTCCGCGCAGTCTGTTGGGCAGATTGAGAGTTTTGAGCGACGTGCAGCCCCAGAAAGCTCTTTCCGCAAAGGAAAGGTCGCCCGTGCCGCCAAGCCCGAACTCGATTTCGGCAAGGCTTTCGCAGTGATAGAAGGCACGCGGACCGATTGCGCGCGCAAAGCCGCTTACCCCCGCAACCACGTCGTCGCCGTTGGCAACGGTTTTGGGTACGTAAACATAAGTGAGCGCGGCGCAGTTGTAGAACGTGGAGTCTGGTATGCTCGTCAGTCCGTCGGGAAAAGTTGCTTTTTTGAGCGACGCGCAGTATGTGAATACGCTTTCGCCCAATTTGAGAGGTTCAAAAGGCGTTTCTTCCTTCCCCGTCGCCCTCGGAGCGAATTTGATTTCGGAAATTGCAGAGCTGCGGAAGGCGTATTTGCCTATTTCCGTCACCGACGCGGGTATTGTGAGGACGGACAAGCTCTTGGTGTTGCCGAAAGCGTTTGCCGCTATTGTGCGGACTCCGCCGAAATCTATATCGGACAGGCCGCTTCCGTCGAAGCAGTTTTCGCCCAATGACAGCGTACGCTCGGGCAATTTGATGCTCTTTAACGCCGTACAGCGGTAAAACGCCTTGTCGCCTATGGTGAGAAGCTCCTCTCCCTCAACGAACAACACCTCCGAAAGATTGACGCAGCTTTCAAACGCGCCGTTGCCTATGTTGACAACGCTTGCGGGTATGGTAATTTTAACCATATTGGCTTTGCCGATAAACACGCCGCCGCCGATAACCTTGATAGTATCAGGTATAACGTAGTCGCCCGTCAGTCCTTCGGGATAATAAGCGATTTCGGTCACGTCGGCGTTGTAAAGCACCCCCTGTTCGTCCGCGTAATAGTTTGGATTGTCGGGGCTTACAACAAAGCTTTTAAGCTTGGTGCAGTTGTAAAACACCGAATTGAAGGGTATATACCCCACATTGTCGGGGATTTCCACGCTTTCCAGCATACGGCAGTTTCTGAACACGTATTCGCCGAATTGCAGGTCTGAACGCACGTGGCTTAAATCTATGTCGTTAAGTTTCGAGTTGTCGGCAAAGGCGTTTTTGCCTATCGCCGTGAGCGTGGACGGCAGCAGCAGAGATTGCAAAGAGCAACCCTCAAACGCCTCCTCGCCGATTTGGGCAACGCCGCAGCTTTTGGTATATTCGAATTTAAAGCTGACCTTTTCTCCTTGTTCCGTCGTTTCCGTAACTCTTGTCATTGTCCCGCTTTCTTCAAAAACCAGCTCGGCAAGCTTGGAACAATCGGCGAAAGCCCTTCTGCCGATAACCATTGTGCCTGCGGGGCGCTCGCTCGCGACAAAAACAACCTTTGTCAGACTGTCGCACTCCGCAAACGCTTCCGCCCCTATCGTGCGGACGTTGGCGTGTAAATACACCTCTTTGACCGTACTCTTGATTTTGGTTGAAGACGGGTTGGTATAAAACGCCCTTTCGGCAATGTTGAGCGCCGCCGTCGGCAGCGTGTAAACGCCGCTGTCCTTGTTGTGCGCGGCGGGATAATAAAGCAGGGTGTCCTTTGCCGCGTTGAACAGCACTCCGTCGATTGACGAATAGGCTGCGTTGTCGAAGGAGCCGACGATGTTTATATTTTCAAGTTTTCCGAACAGCGAAAAAATCTCGTGCTCTGCCTTTTCAAACTTTTTAAGTCTTGCGGGCAGCGTGAGATTTACAAGCGCGGTGCAGGAAACGATTGCTCCGTCGCTCATGGTAAGCGGAATTTCCTCCGTTATCGACTGCTCGAAAACGATGGATTTAAGCGTCGTGCTGTTTGAAAACGATGCGCGGGCAACCGTCTTGACGGAAGCGGGAACGATGATTTCTTCCAGCTTGGTTTTGGCAAAAGCGTTCTGCGTTATTTTTGTCACCGCGTCGGGTATGCGGTAGCTTCCGGTAAACGTCGCGGGCACGAGAGCTATTTCCACCTCTCCCTGCATGACGATGTTTCTGTAAAGAAGCGTGCCCTCCTGCGCGAAGTAAACTGGGTCGATTTCCCCCTCGATTTCACGCACTTCATAACGCTCGATATATCTGCATCCGTCAAACGCGGTCAAAGAAATTGTCCTTACCGTGTTGGGAATGCTTACGCTCACAAGCTTGGTGCAGTTGAGAAACGCATAGTCCTGAATAGAAACCACTTTTAGCGTTTCGGGATTGGGATTTTCGTCCGTCGGCACGGGAGTGTACGTCGCGGGGATAATAAGATGGGTAACCTGCGAGATTCTCGGTCCCGCCTTGACGGCGTAACCGTCGCCGTCTCTGACGTAATCGATTGCGTCGACGTAATAAGCGTAAAGAACGATGTCTTCCGAGGTGTGGGACCATTTTATCCTGCTGCGGCCTTCGGAGTCAGTGTAAGCGACGCCGTAGCCGTCGGCGCTCGCGCACCAATACGTAAACACCTTTATTTCGTAATTTACGTCGGGCACGGGCAGAACGAAATCGCTGCCGTAAGCCACCTCGGCGGTAAGCGTGCGCTGTCCGTCTACCGTGCCGAACTCGCCGCAGTCGAGAGTTATCGTATAAACGTGGGCAACCCAGTTTGCATAGAGAACAACGTCGGCGTTGAACGGGAAATATTCTTCGGAAAACTCCGCGCCGTTTGCCGCAGCTCCGCCCTCTTTGTTGTACCAGCCGCCGAAGTCGTAGCCCGTTTTGCTTGTTTCGGCAAGCTCCACCTTGTCGCCCACCGCCAGATAAAGCGGGGCGACCGCTTCGCCTCCCATAGCGTCCAAGCTCAACGTATGCGCCCACACCTTGAGAGAAGTCCAAACCGGCTCGCTTTCGTCCTCGGTGTTTTCGTCCGCGCATCTGACCTCTATCAGGTTTTCGCCCGCTTTGGTCAGTTTTATCTCGGCGAAGTTGACTCCGCCCGCAACACCGAAAGCAGAACCGCCGTTTATCCTCACTTCATAGGAGGAAACGCCCGCGACATAGTCCCAGGAAATTACGTTTCTGAAATAGCGCAGGTTTGTAGCTTGCGTCTGCCAGCCGAAAACCGTTTCGTCGCTCCACTTGGATTCGGATTCTCCCGCAGCCTTGATTTTGAGGGAATAATATCCGCCCTTCGACCATGCAACGTCGGTGTCCGAAAACGGCAGATAGTTCTCGTCAGTCTCGAAGTTTTTGCCGTCAATATTGACTATGTACGACGTAGCGTCGGCAACGGCGTTCCAGCTTATCCTGTCGGCGGATACGACTATCCCCGACGGAGTGGCAAGCTGATTTTTTTCAAAGGCAAACGTCGCTTCGTCCGAAGGAACGAAACCCGGCGTATACGCGCGCACGGCGACGGAAATTTCGCCGGAATACTCTTTGAGGCTGAAACTGTTTCTGCCTCCCGTGGATTCGGGCGCGCCTCCGTTTACCGACACGGTATAATCCGAAGCGTCGTCAAGCGCGTCCCACACCAAGAGGTCGCTCTCCGTGTCGAGATGCAGACCGCTTACGACGGGCAGCTTGCGCAGATAGACAAACGCTCTCGAAACGGACGAAGCATAGCCCTCCGCAGTAGCGGTAACCGCAAACTCAATGCCTTCGGGAGGCATTTTGCAGTTTGAAAAATCGAAATATACGGAAGCGCCGTTGTCAAAATGAGTGTGAACGTGATTTTCGTCGCCGCACACGACGTCGATGAAATATCTCGTCGCATTGGGCACGGGACGCCAAACAAGCAATCCGTTGTCCGCAACGGAAAAATCGGACACTCTGTTGAGCGCCTTGTTTTTGTAGTATCTAGAAACCGTGACGTCGCCCGCGGTGAGCGTGATTTCATAGTCGCCTGCAATGCCGTTGGCAAAATCCAGCTTTTTGGAGCTGCCCGCCGTCGCGCCGATAGTTTCGTCGACAATGACTGCGCCCAGCGGGTTGATTACTTTAAGCCTGACCGCCGTGCCGACGCCGTCCCAGGAAACACCCTCCGCGCTGACGTAAACCAAAGGCAAAGCCGCGCTTCCCTTTTCCTGCCAGAGGGCGAAAAGCGTGGTGTCCTCGCAAAAAACCATTCCGTCCGCGTACATATAGGACAGTCTGTCCCTGTCCTCGTACATGCTTATCCACCAGCCCTTGAATATATATCCCTCGCGCTCGGGCGACGGAACTTCAAGCAGCTTGCCGCCGACAGTCTCCGCTTCGCTCGGCTTGCCGCCGTCGTAATTCAAGTCAAAAGTCACGGCGTACTCCGACTGTCCGTGAACTACCGCGGCAAATCTTGCGAAAATCGTCGTGTTGCAGACGATTGCGGAACCGAAATCGTAAGGTCGGGTAAAGTTTTTGTCGCTATACCAACCGACAAAAACACAATCCGTCTTTTGCGGCTCCGCGACAGGTCTGTCAACAGTCCTTCCGTTTACCACGGACACGGCTTCAACCGCGCTTCCTCCGTCGGTGTCGAAGGTCACAGTATAAGTAATTTTGGGCAGAAATACAAGCCGCTCCCCCTTGTACGTCAGCTCAATCCCGCCGTCAGAATACGATGCGGCGAGCCGCCCGTCCTCCTCTTTGAGAAAAGTCAGGGTAAGAACTCCGTTTTCAAGAACGTAAGTACCCGACTTGTTGTCGCCCAAAACAACAAAGGAGAATCTGTTGCCGCTGTTTAAGACAATTTGATACTCCTCTCCGTCGGCGTCGCAATAGTAAACGCCCGTTTCCGGACCTTCATCGATAGGTTTCGGCTTGCAGCCGCCAAGCACGAGCAGCGCAGCCGCCGCCACGCAAACAAGTAGCAGCAACAAAAACCGTTTCTTTTTAGCCATAGGATTACCTCCTCGATATTTAAACGCCTTCGGCGTTTGAATTACATCAATCGGAGTCGCTTTCGTCAGGATTTCACATTGCACCAATCTGCGACATATCCATAAGAAAAAATATGCTGTTTAAATATATTATGACTTGCATACAATAAATGACTTAATCATTTATTCGGGTATTATTCATGATTTTGTCGATTGTACTCTATGTATGAAAAAATCAAGATAGATTTATAATAATAGTAGAATTCTACTTTGTCAAGACTTTTCAAGTAGGTTTCTACTAAAATATTCCAAATGGATATTCTAAGCCGACGGATT
>ERZ780149.1615-NODE-1615-length-23642-cov-8.274219_pt1 | contig 23642 bp, 21 predicted proteins | sample MGYA00511367_ERZ780149 | MGnify/ENA primary metagenome ERZ780149 (study PRJEB29588, sample SAMEA2153852) | human gut metagenome | biome: human gut; feature: human-associated habitat; material: faeces | place: Denmark | collected 2008/2010 ... | reverse complement strand
TAGTTTGCAAAATAGTTGCCCCACTTGTACAAGGAAAAATCATAAACCCAATAATATAAAATACCGTAGATATATAATTAAGATAATATAAATATTCAGTATTAATAGCATAATTAAAGAAATTATAAACATCATCACCATACCAAACACCAGGCCAAATCAGGAATAAAACCACTACCATAGGAAGTATATAAATTAAAAAATACTTAACATATTTAATATTATCATTACTTCTCTTAAAAATAGTTTTAAATACAAATCTCCAAAACAATACTAATATCACAAAAACAAGAACTTTACAGAAATAGTAATTAATAATATTAATACTATTCAATTCAAAAATCATTTTATCAGTAAAAAATGTGATTATAGTATGAATTAAAGCTACCAATATTGATATAGCATTCATTTTATTAATCTTTTTTTTCATAACAAAACCTCCTAAAACTTATTTACAACAAAAACTGTTGCACCACTCTTATTTGCTGCTTCTATTCCAACTGGAGAATCTTCAAATATCAAAGTATCTTTAGGTTCAATTTCAAAATATTTCATAGCAGTTAAAAATCCCTCAGGATCAGGTTTTGATTTTTTTATATCATCTCCTGTTAAAATTAAATCAAATAATTCTTTCTTTTTGAAATACTCCAATATTTCATAAGTATTTTTTTTAGAAGCAGTAGTAACAACAGCAAGATAATAATCATCTTTTAAACATTTAATAATGTTAAATAAATGTTCATTTACTATTACTTTGTCTAAAAAATCATGATATAATTCTTTCTTGCGATTATGAACATAATCAATTATCTCTTTATCATTATTAACTATTTCAGGAAGAAAAACAGTATAATGTCGACCATTACAATAGTTACAATAATAATCATATTGAACACTATACCCTTTCTCCATTAAAGCTTTATTATATGCAAAATAATTTACGTCATTTGTATTAAACAACGTACCGTCCAAATCAAATAAAGCAAGCTTTTTCATTATTTATCAAACTCCTTAATAACATCATTCATCACTATTATCAAACCAGCATAAAATAATACTGACCTCTGACCATTTTTTTCTATTTTATACGGCATTAACCTAAACCAATGAATAATTTCATGAAAGAAAATACTTTTAACTTTATCTCTATCAAATTTTTTATTCAAATAATCACAATATTTTTTATATAACTCATCATATATTAATGACTTAGTAAACAAATAATTAATATTATTTTTATTAATTTCCACACTTTTAGTATTCATTAAAAATTCATATCCACCATGAAGTGATTGAAGTAACTTAGCATAATCTAAATTAGGAGAATCATGTAAATTACCAGTATTAGGGTCAATAATATAAAAATTGTTTTTATCTTTACCATTAATGCAAATAATATTTTCTATAGTTAAATCTCCGTGAATATCAGAATAATAATCATCCTTAAAAACATCTTCCAAGTATTCCTTTTCAAAATATCTCTTAAAATATTCCAAATTATGATATTTTTTCCCATTAATAATTAAATAATCATATTTCAATAATGGTTTAATAAATTGTCCATTTTCTATTTTTTTAATATTATTGAAAACTTTACTTTCAATATATTTATCAATAGTTATAATATCAGCCTTTCTAGAATTTCTTTTATATAACTTATCATTTAATGAATCTAAAGCAGATTCAATAGTATTCCAACCATTAGCAATAGGAACAGAATGAACATAATTAAAACAGCCAATAGCCTCTTTAATATAAGGCATATCATAAGAACAATAGCCATCTCCTCTTTTAATATTCATAACTTCAGTTAAAGGTAAATCGCTCTTGTGTTCTTGAAGCCATAATATTTGTTCATATAATTTATCACTATCTTTTCCAAATGAATACTTTCTAAAAAATGTTTTGGTTCCATCTGTACATAACATAGTAGTTGCATTACTACCAGCAGAATAATCTTGAATTATAGAAATATCACGATTAAGTTTAATGTAGTTTTTAAAATACTCTCTGCTTCTAGCAGAAAAATAGCCTTCTAAAAATATAAGTTTATCGCTAGAATTAATATGAGGTAACAATTCAAGATACTGATGTTTTTCTTCTTTTTTACCAGTAGAAACTTTAATTGAAGGTAAAAATGATATAACAAGTAAAACAATTAATGGAACAAATAAATAAATTATCATCAATAAATTACCTAAATCTAAGAAAGACAAATTAAGTGTTGATACATCCAAACTATTTCTAGAAAATAAAGAAGTAAACACATCTACTAAAGAAATATTATTCCCCGCTAATTTCATAGAATATGCAAATAAACCATATGACAAAAGATACATTACCCACATAAGTATAGTACTAAATATTAATTTAACTTTATCTAAACTTAAAATCATATCTTTAATAGAAGTAATAACATACCAAGAAAATTTAAGTATTTTAAGTTCTATATTATTATTGAATATACCTGCTACTTTTTTTATACAAATTTTAATATACTTACTATACTTAAGACCAATTATCATAATAATAAACAATAAAAAACCACCTATGGTATAAAATAATATAGAAGATTCTATAACCTCATTTTTAAATCCAAACAAATAGAACAATAAAAATAAAATTGCAACCATAAAAACATCTAAAATTCTGTCAACTACAACTGTAGATAGAGAAAAAGATAACCCATTTTTCATTTTTCTTCCTGCATACCAAGCACGGAAAATATCTCCCAATCTAAAAGGCAATATAAAATTAATGATATAACCAAAAGACAAAGCTTGAAGTAAACTTTTATCATCAGGTTTTTCATATATTTCAATAAATTGTCTTTGACGATAAACCTTTAAAGTGTGGGCAATAACCAATGTAATAATTGCCAAAACTAACATAACTACTTTCATTATAACAACCTCTCAAATTGATCTGAATCTTTTGCTACTTCATACTCCTCTGGTGTTCCAAAAGGAAGATGATTATCAACTGTAAAATTCTTAATTACCAATTTATTCTTAATCATAATATTATAAACACCGCTAACAAAATATTCAGTATAATTGCATTCATTCAAATACTGCTTTGCATTATTTAAAAAAATATTTTTATTTCTAAAATAATATGCTCCACAAATGGCTTTATCACTAATTACTTTTTTCTCAACAGTACGAATCACATTACCATTATCATCTAGTTCCAAGAAACTAAACTTTGCATCATTAGATATAAAAGTTAATAAAGCACCATCGATTCCATCAAAATTACCACTATTGCAAAAATCATTAAATTGTGAACAATAAAATAAGTGGTCACAATCATTAAATACTATAGGATTATCATCATCAATTTCTCTTATACCTTCAATACAAGTTAAAACTGCACCATTCAAAATATGAGGTATAACAACAATATTTGCATTAGGAAAATATTTCTTAATTGATTTATCTATACCAAAATCATCGATATGTTCTTGTAAAACAACAAACGTCAAATCTTCAAGTTCAACATACTTACTAATTGATCTTGTTGCCCAATAGAAAAAGGGTTTGTTATTAATTTCAATAAGTGGTTTTGGCATAACAAAACCATTTTTAAAGAATCTAGAACCAGCTCCTCCCATAGGCATAATTAAATGTACTTTATTTTTCATTTTTACTACTCTCCTTACTATATATCTTTTTAGCAGAATATTTATTAATTATTTTTTTTCTATGTTCTCCCTCTAAAAATTTTTTTCTTCTAAAAAAATAGTTAAAAACCAAACCAAGAGTTGTAAAAGCTTGACTAACCATTTTAACATTTGAAACTTGATCATCTTCTCTCCAACTTATTGGAAAAAACTTAATATTCTGTTTATAACAATTAGAAGCTAATAACATATAGCAATTAAAAGTTAGTCGATCTGGATATTTAACATAAAACTCATCTTTCAAAATATCAACATTATACATATTAAGTCCTGATCCTAAATCACTAATATTCTTACCAAGTACAATTGAAAATATAATATTGTATACTCGATTACCAAAAGTTCTAAATTTAGAATATCCACCTAATTTTGAACCCTTCATAAACCTTGATCCCAAAAAACAATCATATTTTTTGTATTCACCATTTTTTAAATAAGGTAATAAATCATATATATTTCCTTGATCATCACCATGAAGAACAATAACATAATCGTAATTATTTTTTATTGCATAATCAAATGCAACTTTATGTGAACCACCAAGATTGTAATTATTATCATTTCTAAGAACAGTCAATTTTGCATTAAAATTATTATTATTAAAGTATTCAATAGCAACATCTTCACTATTATCAGTACTCCTATTATTTATAATAACAATTTCATCAACATATTTGCAAACTTTTTTATTTATTTGTGATAAAACTCTTATAATCTGTTTCTCACAATTATACATTGGTATAAATATCATTATTTTATCCATAGTTTCTATCCTCCCTACTTTAATGAAAATTATATTTTTTCAATTAGAAACCTCATAAATATAAAATTTGTAATCATAGTAAATGGTGTAACAATTATTTTAGCAGATATTTTAGCATAATCCGCTATTAACTTAATATCAAAGTTAACTAAATTTTTTGCAATAAAATTGATAATTGTTGAACTAATCAAAACTATTATAACTTGATATAAAATATAGACTATATACTTTTTCTTAACATTAAAACTATCATTTATATTAACAAAAATCTTTTTAGTAGAAGTTAAATAAACAAATGTAACAGCAACGAAAGAACTAATAATATTAGCAAGTATAGTATAAACATTAAAATGTGTTAAAATAGAATATATCACCATATCTATAAGCCATCCAATACCAGATATTCCAAAAAAGCTAAAAGCTTGAATAATTATTTTTTTCAATCAAGTCACCTACTTACATAAAAATGTTTTTAATTACCATTAATAAATTCATCAATTATCTTTACCATTTTACTAGTATTACTCCTGAATTTTTTAGGTTTAAATGTTTTTACTTTTTCTAAAACTTCACTCAAATCATCTTCTTCATATAATGGCAATATATACCCAGCATTAGCAAAATTATTAGTAATTTGTACTTGATGATCATTTAAATGTTCATCATATTTTGCAAGTCTAGGAGCAACAATTACTTTCTTATTGTTTTGAAGTCCTGTAATAATCGAACCAACTCCTCCATGCGTAATAAGTAAATCACATTCAGAAATCAAAGAAGAAAACTTTTCCCTATCAATTAAATCAAATATTTCCATATCTTTACTCTCATACTTAGTATGACCTGCTTGGACAACAACCTTATCCTTAATATTTCCCTTATCTATTTCTTTTTGTACAACATCTAGCAATCTCTTAAATTGCTTATCTTGTGTTCCTAGTGTAATTAATATCATTAAAAAATCCAACCTCCATATACAGCATTAGGATATAGTTCAAGCATTTCTTTCCACTGAACAATAAATAAATCAGCAAACTTGTAAACTATACTCCCTGTTCTCGACTTTGTCTTTGAATTAGCAAAAGTCTCTATAAATATTATTTTACTACCAAATATTTTTCCAATCAAACACATTGGACCAGCAGTATGTGCACCTGTTGATACAATGTATCTAGGCCTTACCTTAATATATATAATTAATGATAAAAAAGAATTAATCAATAATTTAAAAGGATATATAATCTTTTTACCTAAAGTAGTATAAGAACCATATATTAAATAAGATACTCTATTAGGATACTTTTTCTTTAAACTTAAATTAGATTTAGTTTTTTCAGTAACAATATAATAATCATATTTATTAAAAAGTTCTTTTAATTGTGTTAATTCTTCTAAATGACCACCTGTAGAAGAAATAAATAATACTTTCTTTTTTTTCATTTTAACCTCTCTTATAATTAACTGCTTTATAAACTATATTAGCAGTAATCTTATTAAACATAATCAAATATATTCCCTTGACATTAGTATAAAAATACTTATTCAATCTATATTTAGGAAAATTATTTTTTACATTTGAAATTGCCGTATCAACAGCAGCATCATATTCATTCTTATCAAAATGAGCAGCCTGTTTAATAAAAGTAGCATATAAATATCTTACATAACAATACTCAAGTTCTCTTTTATATTCATTATATATACCTCTATCTTTATAAAATACTATTAAATCATTAAAATTATCAACATAATTATATAATCTTTTATCAAAAGTTTTAGTAATAGAACCACTTCTTTGCACATACTGATTAAATGGTTCTTTTACAACACCAATATTTTTAATATAAGGAAATATCTTATATAAAAAATCAACATCCTCAAACCATACACCCTTTTTAAATTCAACCTTCTTACTAAATAATCCCCTCTTATATATTTTATTCCAAACACAAGGATACATATTTACATAAGTCTTCTTGATATTTGTAGTGTCTTTTTCAATTTTGGAACTAACTCTTTTTATACTTCCATCTTCATAAACATAATTTAAATCACATACAACAACATCAAAATTACCTGCTTTTGCTTTCTCATACATTTTTTCATACATGTCTATAGAAACATAATCATCACCATCTACAAATGCAATATATTCTCCCTTAGCCTCTTTAATTCCAAAGTTTCTAGCATCACTAACACCACCATTTTTCTTTTTATAGCCATGTATAGTACTATATTTTTTAGAATATTTATCAATTATTTTTTGACTATTATCAGGGCTTTCATCATTTACTACGATAATTTCAATATCCTTAAGAGTTTGTCTCCCCAAACTATCCAAACATTTATCTAAATATTTTTCAACATTATAAACAGGAACAATAACGCTTACTTTAATCTTACCCATATTTCCTCCTAAAAATTATACTTTTTAACTAAATAATCAAATAATTTTTTACTATAATTACCTTTAGTATCCAAATCCAATTTCTTAATAATTTTCATTCTCTCATCAAGCGAAGCATCAATATTTTTACTTAAATTATCTACAAAATTACAAAAATCATCAAAATTATAAATATAATCACCTTTTATAATTTCTTTATAATTATAAGCAAAGCCAGTCATTTTGTCATATTCATCAAAATCATCCAATGTCAAAGCAATAGGTTTTTTAGTAATTAAGTAATCATAATAAACCGATGAATAATCAGTAACAAGTGCATCAGAAGCACTTAATAATTCATACAAAGTTAAATCATAATCATCCAAATCCTTATTATAAATTATTTTAAAATTACTATAATCTTTAGCTTTCAATTTCTTTATATCAGCAGCAAAATGTGGTTTCAAAATAAATACAATATTCTTCTTCTTTAAAAGAGTATTAAACTTTTCTAAATCATTTGTATTATATATTATTGGAATACCAAGTGGCATTTCAAAGTTAGAGTCAACTCTTTTTCCATCAGCATGGTCCCTAAAAGTTGGAAGCCAAACAACAATTTTGCTATTTTCGTAACCGATTATTTTTTTTACATCTTTATCTTTATTAAATAAGCCATCATTTCTAGGAGATCCAAAAATAATAAATCTATCTTTATCAGTATTTAAAGCTTCTGAATTTTTTTCAACAAAAAACTTTGAAGAAGTAACACTAGCATCAGCATCACCAAAATTCATTTTTAATTTACTACAGTCCTTTAATGGCTGTCCATGATTTAAATAAATAATAACTTGTCTATTAGTTTTTCTTTTATAAAAGCGATTACAAGTAATAATAAATTTAGAGGAATTAATCAAATATTGAAACTTAATTTTATGAAATATTCCTTTTTTATTAATATTAAAATAAGATATATCACTTCTTTTAAAATTATCATTAATATTATCATTTGTAACAAGCCATATTATTTTATATTTATTTTGATAATTATTTGTTAACATCTCTAAATATAAAGAATAAGTATTATCGGCAAACTCAGGAGCAGATTCTAAAATAACTTGATCTTTTACAGGAATCAAATATTCAGTAATAAAATTACGATATAAAAGGTCTCTAACCTTCTTTAAAATATTTTTAATAAAAAACCATATTTTTTTCATAACTACCAACCAATAACTTTTCTCTTCTTATCAATAATTTGGCTTGTAGATAATTCACTCTTAGCAAATAATGAAGAAGATCCAGCAACAAAAATATTGGCGCCAAGATTATATAATTTTTCAGCATTCTCAATAGAAATATTTCCATCAACTTCAATTTCTATAGAATATTTTTCCATTTCATCTAAATATTGAGAAAGATTCTTAACTTTTTCAAAAGAAGAAGGAACAATCTTTTGACCAGCAAAACCAGGTTCAACAGTCATAACTAAAATACCATCAATATCATCAAGATAAGGATCTAAAACTTTAAAATCCGTATCTGGATTAATTGCAATAAACTTTTTAGCACCTCTTCTTTTTAAAAAGTTCAAACAATCATCAATATTATCATTATTTTCAAAGTGAAATGCAACTTGATCTCCTTCTCTAATATCATACCAAGACATTTTATCTAATGGATTATTCACTAAAAAATGATAATCAAATGGAATATCAGTAATTCTTCTCAAACTTTTAACATAATCAGTTCCTAAAGCTAAATTAGGAACAAATTCACCATCCATAACATCAATATGCAAATATTCAATATTACTCTCCTTAAATTCAGTTAAATAATAAAATATTTTATCTAAAGAAGCACACATCATTGAAGCAGATATTTTTCCTTTTTTCATAACACACCTACCTATCAATTTTAAACATTACTTTAATTTTAAACTTTTTCTTATCTCTAAGTAAATCAAAAGCATCATTGTATTCCTCTAAACTATAAACATTTGTTATAAGATTTTTAAAAATATCATAATTATCTTTCATAAAACTTAGAGCCTCTTGCCAATCATTAACAACATCACTATAACTAGAATTCCATGTTCCAGTAATAGTAATTTCCTTTCTAAGTATCTTCCAATAAACATTTTTATCTAGCATCAAATCACCTTTTGGATTACCTACAACGACGATTTTAGCAAAATTACCAGCAGCCATTATAGATTGAGAAATAGATTCATTACTTCCTACCGCCTCAAAAACATAGTCAAAACCACCATCAAATCTAGATAATTCCTCAGTTAAATTATTAGTATTTAGAACATCAAACCCAAGTTTTTTTGCATAATCCATGCTTTCATTTCTTCTGGCACCAATAACAACATTTGCCCCTTTAACTTTTGCAAACATAGCAATAAGTAATCCAATTGTTCCAGTACCCAAAACTAGTATATTATTATTTTTAACTATATCTACTTTTTTAGTAGCATGAAGTGCAACGGCAGCAGGCTCACATAATGCTGCAACATCATAATCCATACCATCAAAATAAATTAAATTCCATTTGGGGACAACCAAATATTCCGAAAAAGCACCATCACATCTTGAACCAAAATAATTATAATTAGAACACTGAGCATACTTTTTATCTTTACATGCCGAACATTCATTACAAGGAAGAAGTGGAAATACACTAGCACTTTTACCAAGCAATCCTTTATCCTTTTCATCATAAACACCAACTATTTCACCAGAAAATTCATGACCAGGAATAGTAGGAAAATGATAAGTACCATTAACAAAAACTCTTTCAATATCTGAAGAACATATTCCACAGTTTTTAATATTTAAAAGAACACAATCTTTTTGAATTTCAGGAACATTAACCTCATCAAGTCTTAAATCACCAACGCCATATAACACTAATGCCTTCATTTTTAAAGGAATTTTTTTAGTTGTAAACATTTTTTTACCTCCTCTCTAGCAATTACTTCAGCAATTATAAAATCGGAAGAAGTCGTAATCTTAAAATTAAGTTCATCGCCCTCGACCATATAAATAGGATAATCATTCAAAGTACAAACCTGTGAAGTACCAGTCATTATAGCCTTATCTTCATCACTTAACTTAGATAACAAATCTATAAAAAGTTTTAATTTAAAACTATCTGGAGATTGTCCCTTATAATATAAACTTCTTTTAGGAATTTCATCAACAACATCACCTGAAGAAGAAATAAGCAAAGTATCAGTAACAGGTGCTGAAGTAACAACTGCTCCATATTTTCTAGCATTATTAATACTATCTAACAATATCTTATTACTAACAAAAGGTCTAACCGCATCATGAATAACAACAACATCATCATCATTAATAACATTAACTTTTTCAATTTTACTTATTGCATTAATAATAGAATCAATTCTCTCTTTTCCACCCATCGTTACAACAATTTTTTTACTCTCTTCTTCGTCAAAGTATTTATCTATTATTTGCTTAATACTTTTAAAATATTCCTCAGAAACAGCAATAAAAATATAATCAAAACTACTAGTATCAAGAAACTTCCTAATCGTATAGACAATAATAGGTATACCATTAAGCTCTCTAAATTGTTTAGGAATATTGATATTATCTTTTACCCTTTTACCTTTTCCACTTGCCAAAATTACACCATAATTCATTTTCTTACTCCTTAACTAATAACAACCTTTCAATTTTCTCTATTATCTTTTTATTATCACATTCATAATCCTTTAAATTCTTTTTCCAACCAGGAATTAGATTTTCATCAATTATCTTCCTAATTCCATTATATAGTCCATCAAAACTATTGTCAACTATTAAACCATATTTTTCATCCAATATATCGTAAATAGTAGCAATTTTTGTCGATAGAACAGGTATTCCAAGTATTAAAGCCTCAACAATAACAAGTCCATAAGATTCATGAAAGGATGACATAACAAACAGATCTGCTGCTTTAAAATATGGATAAGGATTCTCTTTATTACCTAACATAAAGATGTTATCATTTAATCCTTTGTCACTGATCAATTTCTTTAAATTATCATATTCTGTTCCATCACCAATAATATAATACTTAATATTGCCTAATTTATTTTCTTCTTTTAATTTAGATAAAACATTAATTACACGATCAAATCCTTTATCTTTATGAAGTCTACCAACTGATATAATATTAATATTACCATCATATTTAACTTTTTCCAACTTAGATTTATCTTTAATTTTAACTTCATCAACTATATTTTCTATAACTATAGTTTTATTACTCTGGTGATAAATATTATTAAAATGTTTTCCAACATTCTTAGATACTGCCACAAAAATATCAATATCATTAAAAATATGCATAAATAAACTTCTATAATTTTCTAAGTAATCCTTTTTAGCATAATCACTATGTAACCATTGAACTTTCCTACCTGCATCCCCATATGCAACAAATAAACCACAAAAACCATCTTTAAAAGCAATTTCTTGTTCATATCTATACTTTAATATTTTATTTCTTTCAATCTTTATTTTATATGATATTAAATGAGTTTTCATAAGAAATACAAGCATAACTTTATTAAAAATCAGCCCTACATTTTTAGTTTTCAAAACTTCTTTAATAGGTAAATCAATAGTTCTAAAAAATCTAGTACCATAAATAATATTAACATTACTAGGAAGATTTTCTAGTCTAGTACCATTATTATGAAGAATAAGCAAATCAACCTCTATATCTTTATTAATATTATTTAAAATATCTTCAAGTAAAACAGAAACACCACCCATCATTCTCTCATCATTAATAATTAGTGTTCGCTTTACATATTTCTTTTTTTCTTCTAATTTAATACGATTAATAACTATACCAACAATAAATCCTAAATATAAAGTAACAATAAGTTCATCAAGAATATGACCAGATAAATATGATACAGCCATAACTACAAATACAGAAAAACATAAACAAAAATCATAATAATTAATTTTTTTATTAATTAACATCTTTACACAAAGAATAAGTATAGGAATTAAGTAAGGTACAATTAAAAACAATATAACTCCAATAATACCAATAGTATAGTAATGAACATAAATATCTTTTTCTAAATAAATCTTTGCACCTAAAAATCTACTTCTACCCATTCCAAATAAATTAACTAAGGGATTACTAATTTTTGAATAAACATCATTAGTTACTAAAACCTCCATAGTTCTATTATTAGCATACTCATATACCTTATTTTTTGTAAAATCATCCCAAAACTCAATATTACTTTCACAAGGATATAATTTACCATAATATTCTTCATTAGCAGGAGTTTTCTTTAAAAATTTACAAGTATCACCATCATATTTTAAATCCTTAGGAACTTCAATTATATTATCACTAGAAAGACCACCATTAATAGATAGAATGCATTTATAATTATCACCATGACAATTAACAATTGGAGCAAATCTAAAAACAATACCAGTAAATATAAGTATTAAGATACAATATCTTATCATATATTTATCATATTCAATTTTTTTATGATTAATTTTCTTTATAACAAAATAACATATCATTAAAAATATAATAATAGCAAATACACCCAAAGTAGATACTCTTGTACCAATCATCATTGAAGAAAGAATTAATAATAAAGTAACAATTAAATCACTAATCTTTTTTTCTTCTAAAGTAAAGTACTCCATCATAACAATAAAAATAATTAACAAAGCACTAATTTGATTAGCGGAATTAAACCATCCCTTAGAAGCTAAATTATATCTATCAATATTAATATTAAACCAATCAAATATACTACCAGTAATAAATTTAGATCCATATGAAGCCCTAGCAATACCAAAAATATTTAATAAAACAACAATTAATATTAATAGTATAGAAGAATATTTAATAACCATTTTTAAATCTTCTTTTGTATATTTTAAATTATAAACAATATAGATAACTCCTATTGGTAAAAGCATTCTCAAAAAATAAAATATTTCTTCCACTATAGAATATCTAAAACTAGAATATATAAGGCCATCATTAATTGAAGTAGAAACAAAATGATGAATTATAAAGTATATAATAGTGATAAAAGAAAATATAAGAATATTCTTTTTCTTTTTATCTTTTTTTATAAATACAATTAAAGCACACAAAGCCACCACTATCATTCTAATAATAGTGGTTGGTGAAAATCCAAATAAATTAATAACTTCATCACTATATAGATAATAACTATCAAATATAGGTTGTAAAATTAAAAATATTAAAAAGAATATTTTAAAACTATTTTTCTTCATTTTGTTCACTCTTCCTTCCAATAATTTGTTTCATTTTATTAAGAAATGTCTTAAATAAATTAAAAGCAAATTCATCCTTAATAATTAAAATTATTCCAAAATAACTTATTACTCCTAAAACAATTTGAATCAAAGTCGTAACAACAGTAGGCTTCATTTTAATACCAACAATAGAACAAACCATAGTCATAAAAATTCCACATAGTAAATACTTAACAGCTAATTTAAAATTATCTTTTTTATTTATAACATCTTTTATAAAAATAAATTGAACAAAGAAAACAGTTGCTTCCGCTGCTACAGTCCCGATAGCGGCCCCTACACCACCAAAAATTGGAATAAAAATAAAGTTTAAAATCAAATTAATAATAGCACCAAATATATAAGATTTAGTAAGTGTCTTAGTATCATTAACTGAAGTTAAATACTGTGTTCCAGTAACAGAAGATAAAGAAATAAATACAACAATTGGTGAAAGCATCATCATTATTGGAATTACATCTAAATAATCATTACCTAAAAACCATGGTATCATCGTATAAGAAATACTAAACACTCCAAACATCAAAGGAATAGAAAGTAACAATGAAAAAACAATAGATGTATTAATATACTTTTTAATTTTCTCATTATTCTTTTTAACAAATTCATTAGAAATCCTAGGAAGCATTACATTACTTAAAGCAGTAATAAGCGCTAATGGTATCTTAACAATTCTCTCTGCTTGATCATAAAAACCAACTATAGAAACATCAGGAGCAAGTGCCTTTATCATAAGTTTATCCATTTGCAAATATACTAAAGATGCAGCATAAGGTAAAAATAGTTTCAATATAGGTTTAATATGCTTTCTAATATTTAAATTTTTAAATACCAATTTACCAATTCTTTTTTTAACCCCAAAATACAAAATAAAATTACCAATAACAGTATAAACTGTAGATATAATCATAAACAGTCCCAAGTCATCAGGAGATTTAATAAAAAGGAAAATACTTGTAACATTAATTATTTTAACAATAAAACTTCTCGTAACAGTAACCTTAAACTCTTCTAATCCAATATAAAGCCAAGAAACATCAAAAAAAGTAGAAAATACAGCAATATATTGAATTAAAAAATATATTTTATATTCAGAAAGCATCGCATAAACAAAATAAATAATTGAAGTAATAACAAGTAAAATAAATCTCAAAGAAATAAGTTCAGAGAATACCTTAGAAAGTTTCTTCTTATCATCTCTTGCATATGCCGCCTCACGAATAGAATAATTATTAAGTCCTAAAAGTCCAAGTAATGAAAAAACTTGAACAACAGCACTAACATAACTATTAATACCAATAGCCTCAGGTAATAAAGTACGTGCTAAATAAGGAGCAGTAATAAATGGTACAATAATTAAAATTATCTGATAAAAAGAACTATATATATAATTAGCCATTATTTTCTTTTTCAAAATATTTCACCTTCTTTCTTTAATAGTAGTAATACTATTCTACCATATTTGACATAATTTTTAAACACTTTATAGAAAATTACCCAACAAAATCTGTAAAATCCTTCATTGTAGTATAAGTTACCACAACAAATCTAGGCAATCTATATTTATCGCTACCAATAGTAACATGATTATCTTTATAAGAACTTTCCCCAGCAAAAGCCATTGTAAAACCTGCTTTTTTCAATACTGAAATAGAATAATCATTAAATTCATAAAATGGGTAGCAAAAAAATGTAGTATTATTTAATTTTTTTCTACTAGTTTTCAAATCATCAAGTAACTTATCCTCTGGAAGACATTTTATTCCACCACCCTGACCACCAGGACATACACCAACAGTATGTAAATTTTCCCCGTGTGAATGAAATTCAACATAATTATAATCATTAATAAAAGAAACATCGTCGAACCAAGAAGATATTAAAAATACTGTTCCATTAAGTTTATATTCTTCTAGCATTTGTATTCCTAAATCTATCCTCCATCCATCATCAATAGTAATAACAACACTTTTTGGAAGTTGTAATTTCCCATCAATCCATTTTTCTAATTCATCCATTTTCAAAGTCAAAATATTATTATCTTTTATGTAATCAAGATGTTTTTTAAATTGAGTTTTAGAGTGACATATCTCTTGATTACAATCACTATTTTTTTCAGTCTCATCATCCCAAAAGAAATGATAATTCAAAACACCAATTTTAGAAATATTTTTTTTATCTGTATTAGAATTAGCAGTAGTCACTACACTATCTTTCTTAACACCATATAAATCTCCAGCATATTCAACATAATACATATCATTATCTTTAATATATATAGGTAATGAAACATCCTTATTCAAAGTCAAAACTAAATTATCATTTTTATATAAATTAACATTTTTACCAACAACACTCTCATTAAAAGGAATATAATTTTTATACCTATCATTTATTTCATCTTTCTTGTCACTAGGAGTAACATCATCATATTTGATATAATATTTATCATCTAAACTATTAATTAAAAAATATTCAGTATCTTTATTTATATTAATACTATCAAGTCCTAATATAGCATCTTTATACACCATACCACTCTCAACATATTTACCCTCTTCTAAAGTATATATCAAAGAGTCTCTAGTAGTAGTAACATTTTCACTATAATGACTACTAATTTCCTTAACTATATTTTCTTCATTCTTAACACTAAGATTATCACCATATTTATTATAAAAAAACATTCCTAAAAATATAAACACTAAAAAAATTATCCCAATTAAAACAAAAGTAAATCTATTATTTTTTCTTCTCCCATTATATTTTTTCATTATATATTCTCCTTACTTTTTTATTCTACTACCACAAACCCATCTGCTATTGGTCTAGTTTGTTCCATATTATCCCAGTTAATAGGATGATTAATAATTTCATTATTTACAACCAAGACACTAGAATTACCACCATCTAAATTAGAAGCATTATATGCATGATATCTAAGTAAAATATCAACCAAATCATTCATATCAGCACCTTTACTTTTCAAACTTCTACCATCGATAACCAAAAACAAAACAATACCATCTTTTCTTTGAGCAATAGCACTTCTTGGATGAGTACCATATCCACCATTACCATTAATAAATGCACTCTTACCATTAACAATAAGAAATGGCCCAAATTCAACAGCATCTCTTATTCCTATATTAATAGCTTCAGTAGCACTAATCTTACCTAAGTAAAGTTTATTATCATTAGTAAAACCTATAATACCTCCACCATATAAACTATAGCCATAAGTATTAACAATCTTCCCATTAGATATAACAGTACCTAATGCTTGTCCCCCATTACTCTTGCCTTCAATATCAACAAAGCCACCACCATTAATAGCAATAACAGCACCTTCTCTCTTAGCCATATCAACTAAATATTCACCAGAATATCCAAGATTCTTACTATAAGTAACCCTAATCTTAGAAGGGTCATAAATTGCCACTAAATAACCACTAAAACCCTTTTCATCAATTTCAATAATCTTATATAAATCATTCTTATTTCTATCTAATATTTCCCTATCATAATCATCAATATAATCTTCTTCCTTACCAATAATTTCACTAATATCAGTATTCCCCTCAGGCTCCATTATACTATGTCTCTTAAGAATTTTCTCAATATACTCATCACTATAAAAAGTAGTAGCCAAATACTGATGCCTCATCGTACTCATAGCGGTAGTAACAAGCCAGTCTCTAAAGCCATGAAAAGGACCATACAAAAGAAATAAAACAATTATAGCAATAACATCACAAATACCAAGAATAATACTTAAAATATTTCTTTTTTTCTTAGACTTATCCATGTTATCATTATTCCTTCTACTAACATTTTTCATATCATTACTCCTAAACTATTACAAAACTATCTCTTTAAATAACTGACAACCCTATCTATTTCATCATCTTCAATTAAAGGAATATTAATTCTCATCATATCCTTATTCATAGACACATACATACCATCATTACCCATTTTTTCATCAACATATCTATCTAAAAACCTATTATATTCACTTCTACTAGTCAAATAAAAACAAAGTTTAGAGATATCATCTTTATCAAATAAATAACTAATATCATCATCAAGTACGCTGTCAGTAGACATAACAATATGTATATTCATAGTATTACCAATTTCCAACAAATAATTAATATCATCTTTAACAGTATCATTCATCTTAATAATTTCATATATCTCATCAATAAACAAAACAATCCTATCTCTAACATTATTTTTAACTCTATCTTCAAATTCCTTTCTAATAGATTTAATCTTTAAAATAATATCCTCTTCATCATTAACAACTTCAATAAGACCATCATAAGAATTATAACTAATATGTGTAGAATCAAGAACAATAATTCTAGTATTATCTCTACTCATTAAAATATTCAAAATAATTTCATTAAATAAATTAGTTTTACCAGTTCCACTAACACCAGTAACAAGAAGATTCTTATCCTTTTCAATATCAAAATAAATAGCATTATCCTTATAATCAAGACCAATAGGAATTCTATTACCATCTCTCTCATCAGCAGATTCAAGTAATTCCTTTAAAGACAAAACGCCCCTTTTCATATTAAGAACTTTAATACTAACCTCATTATCATTAACCTTATCAATATCAAATTCATTAGAAGAAAGACCTAAAGCAAGACCAATCTCCTTTTTCAAAGAAACAATATCATCATAAGATTTATCATCATTCCAACTAATATGATAAATAGTAACATTTCTATATACCTCATATTGTATTTTAGTATTAAACTTAAAAGCCTTCAGAGTATGCCTTAAATTACTAACAAACAAATCAGCATTCAAAATATTCCTTTCATTATCAAAAATCTTCGTATTAAGTAGTTCTAACATCATAATTACCTCCATCTTTTATTTTTAATTAATACATTACCAGTCATCTCTTTAGGAATATCAATTCCCATTAAATATAATATACTAGGAGCAATATCACCAAGTTTACCATCTGATAATTTAACCTTTTTATCAGTAACAATTAAAGGAACCTTATTAGTAGTATGACTCGTATTAATACTACCATCCTTATTTCTCATAACCTCACAATTTCCATGGTCGGCAGTAACAATAACAGTGTATTCTTTAAGTGATATATTATCAAGAATCTTACCAATACAAGAATCAACTGTTTCAACTGCCCGAGTAGCGGCCTCAAAGTCTCCAGTATGACCAACCATATCACCATTAGCAAAATTGAGAATAATCAAATCTTCATGATTAATACTAATCTCTCTAACTAAAGCAGCCGTAATCATATTAGCACTCATCTCAGGCTCTAAATCATAAGTAGCAACTTTCGGACTAGGAATAAGAATTCTCTTCTCCTTTTCATACTCCTTATCGATACCACCATCAAAGAAATAAGTAACATGAGCATACTTTTCTGTTTCTGCTATTCTAAGTTGAGAATATCCCATCTTAGAAATATACTCACCCAAAGTATTATCAAGTTTAGATAGTTCAAAAGCATAAGGACATAAAACAGTATCACTAACATGCATCATAGTAGCAACCATCAAATTATCAATTTTATCTCTCTCAAAACATTCATACTCATAATTAGTAAATATACTAGCCATCTCTCTTAATCTATCAGGTCTAAAATTAAAGAATATAATACCATCATTATTCCTAATCAAACCTTTACTATCACAAGTAGTAGGAACAATAAACTCATCAGTAACTCCTTTTTTTTGACTCTCATTCCATACATCTCTAACATCATGAGTCTTAGTACCAATCACCATAGCATTATAAGCCTTCTCTATTCTATCAAAATTATTATCTCTATCCATACCATAATATCTACCACCAATAGAGGCAATACTACCAATACCAATTTTTTTCATATACTTCAAAAGAGCATCAATATATTTAATACCACTAGTAGGACTAACATCTCTACCATCAGTAAAAATATGTAAGTAGCAGTCTTTAACTCCCTCTCTCCCCACCATATCAAGTAAAGAAAACAAATGATTAATATGAGAATGAACTCCCCCGTCCGATAGTAGACCTATCAAATGAATACTAGAATTATTTTCTTTAACATGACGAATAACCTTAAGAAACTCCTCATTTTCATAAAAACTCTTATCCTTAATTTTACTATTAATAAGTTCCAAAGACTGGTAAACAATTCTTCCAGCCCCTATATTAGTATGACCAACTTCAGAGTTTCCCATTTGACCGCTCGGAAGACCAACTAAAGACCCTGATGCCTCAAGTTCACTATGAGGATATTTATTCCATAATTCATCAAGTACAGGAGTTTTAGCATTATAAACAGCATTAAACTTCTTATTCTTAGATAGGCCAACCCCATCCATAATACAAAGTAATATTTTTTTCATTTTCATCACCATTCTCCTATCTAATTATATATTAATTTCTCCTAATAATCAACAATTTTAAATAGAAAAACTACTAATAGTAGTAAAACCATCAGTAGTCTTTATATTATTTATATTCACTAACTTGCTTAGTAATCATATCAAGAAATTCCTCTTTACTTACAGTAGTACTATTTTCCTCTCCATACTTACGATAAGTAACAGTACCATTATCTCTTTCATTATTACCAAGAACTAAAGTATATGGAATCTTTTTAGTTTGAGATTCTCTAATCTTATATCCCATCTTTTCATCTCTAGAATCTAATTCCACTCTAAATTCCTTACATCTAAGTTCATTTTCAATTTCCTTTGCATATTCCAAATGATATTCATTATTAACAGGAATAACATTAATTTGAACAGGACTAAGCCATAAAGGAAGTGCTCCCTTAGTTTCTTCAAGGATAAAAGCAGTAAACCTATCAAATGTACCAAATATAGCTCTATGAAGAACAACAGGTACCTTCTTCTCACCATTAGAATCAATATAAGATAAATTAAATCTTCTAGGAAGTAAGAAGTCAAGTTGACAAGTAGACAAAGTAATCTCTGGTCCGACAGCAGGTTTAACCTCAACATCTAACTTAGGTCCGTAGAAGGCAGCCTCACCAATTGCTTCAGTATATTCTGTTCCTATCTCATTTAATACTTCTCTAAGCTCATTTTCAGCCATATTCCACATTTCATCATCATCAAAGTATTTATGTTTATCTTCTGGGTCTCTAAGAGATAATCTAAACTTATAATTGTTAAGACCAAAATCCTTATAAACATCTAGAATAAGACTAACAACCTCTTTAAACTGCTCCTTAATTTGATCAGGTCTAACAAATAGATGGGCATCATTTTGACACATACATCTAACTCTTTCTAGACCTTTAACAGCACCACTAGCCTCATATCTGAAATCAGTAGCAAACTCTCCAATCTTAATAGGAAGTTCACGATATGAATGAATCTCATTACCATAAATTAACATATGATGTGGACAATTCATAGGTCTTAATACAAACTCCTCATCATCAACCTTCATAGAAGGAAACATATTTTCTTTATAATGGTCCCAATGTCCTGAAGTCTTATATAAATTAGTAGTACCAACACAAGGAGTGTATACATGAGAGTACCCTAGTTTTTGTTCTTTAGCATAAATATAATTCTCCAAGTTCTTTCTAATTATCGCTCCATTAGGAAGCCATAAAGGCATACCCTTACCAACCAAATCATGAGACATAAAGATATCCAAATCCTTACCAATCTTACGATGGTCTCTTTCTTTTCTCTCTTGTAATTCAGTCAAGTAACTATTTAAGTCTTCTTCATTTCTAAAACATACTCCATATATTCTCTGAAGCATCTTATTATTAGAATCAGCCTTCCAATAAGCACCACTAACCTTTACCAATTTAAAATATTTAAGTTCTTTAGTAGTAGCAACATGTGGTCCACGACAAAGATCAGTAAAATCTCCTTGGGTATAACAAGATATAACTTGTTCATTCTCATCCATTCTACTAATTAAATCAATTTTATATGGATCATCATGAAACATTTCTAAAGCTTCATCTTTACTAATTTCATGTCTAACTATTCTTTTACCATCTTTAGATAACTTCTTCATTTCCTTTTCTATTTTAGGTAAATCTTCTTCCTTGATTACTTCATCTCCTAAATCAATGTCATAATAGAATCCTTCTTCAATTACTGGTCCTACCCAAAATTTAGCATTTGGATATAAATGCTTAACAGCTTGTGCAAGTAAATGTGCACATGAATGATTTAACTTACTTAAATCTTCATTTTCTTTAATATTTATCATTTCTTCTATCTCTCCTTCTATTTTCACTTTTAATTTGTTTTCTTTTTATTTTTTCTTTTTCTCTTTTACATATTTTTTTACATTCTCTATAATATGTATTATCAGTAGTAGTATAACCTGTTACTATTCTATCTATTATTCTAATACCATTATCACTATAACCTACTAGTGTATTTCTTAATATAATTAATTCACTTAAATTAAGATTAGATATATCTAGTTGCCAAGTCTCATACTTATTTTTTCTCCATACCGTTACTGGTATAAAATTATTTTTCATAACCAAACCCTCCTATTTATGAAAAAAAGACCTCTAAAAGGAGAGAATACATATCTCGGTACCATCCTTCTTTGGTCTTAATTTAGATAACGGCTTATTACCGGTAATCTCTTTCGAGTACACTATAAAGGTAGTAATTATATATCTTTATCATTAGTTTCCACCAAACACTAACTCTCTATAAATAAAATATATATAATCTTGTCCTTCTCATTGCTTTCAAATATAAATATATTATATTCTTATTTTTTATCTTTGTCAATTACTTTTTATCTATTTTCCACTTCAGCCTGTAGTCTTCTGTGGTATGATGAAGCCTTAAGTCTTCATCATAAGCATTTATTTATTAAATGTTTCATTTAGTATAGTAATATATTTACTTCTCATATCTGTAAGTATTGTATCAAGTATTTCAAAAGAAATATCTCTTTCACTCTTATTTGTAGTATCAAATAAATAAAAATTAATATTTTCTTTATTAGATAATTCTTTAATATTCATAAGTGAATCATTATATTCATTAATATTATCTTCACTTAAGAAAGTTCTCTTCTCAAGCGATGCGTTAGCGGTATAATCTCTTCTTAAAGAAGTTAAACTATCAGTATATAAACCTATTATAATATCAATCTTATTTTTAATTATTGGAGTATATTCATCTATATAATTATCATATTCTTCTTTAGTCACTCCATTTTTATTATATAGTCTATCCATCCATATCATTCTATCAAAAAGAGATCTATCTATTAATATAATATCTTGTTTTTTTGTTAGTTCTTTGTTTAAATCTTCTAAAACATATTTAGGAATTTCAGTATTAATAATTTTTTTATATTCATCTTTTAATTTAGGATATATTTCTTTCTTATATCTTTGTGAAGTAGTAAATTCTTCTAATGTACTAGTAGTAAAACCACCCTTCTTAAAAAAGTCATATAAATTATTCATAAGAGTAGTTTTACCAGTTCTTGGTGTTCCAGTAAACTCTATTACATATGGTTTATTATTATCAAGTACACTAATCATTTTATATATCTCTTGTTTTCTATAATGTAATCTAATTAATTTATTATATTCTTCTTCTAGTCCTTTAAATATTTTTCTTTCAAGTTCATCATGTTTATTATCATCAAAAATATCATCAATAAGTAACTTTAATCTACTAAACATAATATAGTCTTTATCTTCATTATATATTAAACTATTATATACTTCAGTATAATACCACTTTTGTTTATCAAAACCTCTTTTAAATGCTGAAAAATCTTTTTTTCCTTTAATTTCAAATATTATTCGCATATCTTCTAAATTACTTATCTTATCTGCACATACTACAGCTTTATGTCTTAAATCTAAATATTTTACTTTATCTATAGTAATCGTTTTTCTCTCTTCCCAACTTAAACTTTTATCTTCTTCAGTTGCACCAAGTACTAATGATACAATATCATCATTAAATTCATTTAATAAATCTTCTTTAGTGTATTTAGTATCCTCAATTACATCATGAAGATAAGCAGCCGCTACTACATTATCATCATATCCATATTCACTCAAAATATTAGCAACATTTATAGGATGAATAATCATAGGTTTCTCTTTATCAGATTTTCTTATTTGCCCTTTATGTGCCTTAATAGCAAATAATTTTGCTTTTTCTCTTATATTCATTTTATCACTCCTCAAAATTATTATAATAGTATTAAAGGAAATATATCGTCATTATTATATAAATATAGGAAATATTATGTATCTATTATATTTCTTTTATATTAAATATCTTACTTAAAGTAAAATGTCTAATAGAACCCCTAAGTTTACAAAAAGCAAGAACATAAGTATTATCTTCAAATTCAAACATATTTATAGGGATAATTTCTCTTTTAACTATCTTACCTGATGTACCTAAATAATCT